>Ga0055439_10000050_pt1 | contig 17345 bp, 15 predicted proteins | sample Browns_TuleB_D2_FD_57732 | JGI IMG/M metagenome (GOLD analysis project Ga0055439, IMG submission 57732) | Wetland microbial communities from San Francisco Bay, California, USA, that impact long-term carbon sequestration - Browns_TuleB_D2 | ecosystem: Environmental > Aquatic > Marine > Wetlands ...
ATGCCCAGCAGGGCGGCGTTCTTGATCGCCGAAGAAAGGATCGCCATTTTCGGGGCCGACCTTCGGGCTTCAAGTGCTTTTTCGTTCACATAGCTGCGGATATCCATCTCTTCCCCCCTCAGCCCAGATCAGAAGATCGGCTCAAAAAGCGGATCGGGCCAACACCCGTGTTCGCATTACAAGATCACCAGATTATCCCGGTGAATGACTTCATCGTAATCCTTGTGGCCGAGGATTGTGGCGAGATCGCCCGTTTTGGCACCCTTGATCTTGTTCGCATCAGCGGAGGAATAATTCACAAGCCCCTTGGCCACCTCATGACCTTCCGGATCGACGCAGGTAACGGCATCTCCCGCCTCAAACCGTCCCTCGATCCCGACGATGCCCGACGGGAGAAGGCTTTTACCCTTCATGACCAGCGCCTCCACCGCCCCGGAATCCAACGAGAGGCGTCCCTTGGTCCGGCTCGTAAACGCGATCCATTGCTTCCGGCTGTTCCGACGGTCCGTTTCCGGGAGGAACAGCGTTCCCACCGGAATTCCCTTCAGGATTTCCGCCAAAATTCCGGATCGGCGACCCGAGGCGATGACCGTGGAAACCCCGTACCGGGCCACTTTCTGCGCGGTCAGTACCTTCGACCGCATGCCCCCGGTTCCTTCCTGCGTTTCGGTGTCCCGGGCCAGCCGCAGGATCTCGCCGTCAATTTTATTTACAATGGGAATCAGCGCGGCATTGGAATGCCGCCGCGGATCGTCGGTATAGAGCCCCTCCACATCCGACAGGATCACCAGGAGCTGCGCATCAACCAGGTGCGCGACCAGCCCGGCCAAGTTGTCGTTGTCTCCGAAACGGATCTCTTCCGTCACAACCGTATCGTTTTCGTTGACCACGGGAATCACGTCCAGTGCGAGGAGTGTCGTCAGTGTGTTGCGCGAATTGAGAAATCGTTTTCGATTCGCGAGGTCGTCCTGGGTTAAAAGCACCTGGGCCACCTTCAGCCCCCGGGCCTCAAAGGCTTTTTCGTACGCCCAAATCAAACGACTCTGACCGACGGCCGCGGCCGCTTGTTTGACAGGAAGACTCCTTGGGCGTTGCTGAATTTCAAGCTTTTCCAATCCGGAGAGAATGGCACCGGACGAAACAATGACCAGCTCCCGCCCCTCGCCCTTTAGATCGGCGACCTCCTGGGCCAGGGATTCCAGCCGGCGATGATTGAGGCCGTGTTCGCGCGAAGCGATCAGGCTGCTGCCGATCTTGACCACAAGCCGTTTTACACCGTGGAGGTGGGTGTTTCGGTTCGCATCCATTAACGTGCCCCCAATCGTGTTTCCGGTGGCATTTCCTCGAGTGCCGAACACTCCCGCCGATCTTTTAGAATCCGTCGACCCAGGTACCGGACCAGGTCGGCAACGCCCTCTCCCGTCACGGCGGAGATGGGAAGGCAGTCGTATTTCTTGGTCCGGCAATACCGGGTGAGTTGCTCAAGGCGCGTGCCCTCCCCCCGGATATCCAATTTCGTACCTGCGACCGCAAAGGGCTTTTTCAAAAGGTCCGGATTGTAAGCCTTGAGCTCCTGGCGGAGGACTTCCAGACTTTCGACCGGATCTTTCTCGGTGGATTCGCCGATATCAACCAGGAACAAGAGGAAAACATTTCTCTCTATATGGCGAAGAAACTGTGTTCCCAGCCCTTTTCCGGAATGAGCGCCTTCGATCAACCCGGGGATATCCGCTACAACAAAACTACCCCGATCCTCATCGGAAACCACACCCAACTGGGGGGTCAACGTCGTGAATGGATATTCGGCGATCCGAGGGCGCGCAGCCGAGATCCGAGAGATCAGCGTAGATTTTCCCGCATTGGGAAACCCGACCAGGCCTACATCCGCCAGAAGTTTCAATTCCAGCAACAGCCAGTGTTCCTCGCCCGGCCGGCCCTTTTCGGCCCGGCGGGGCGCGCGGTTGGTCGAGGTGGCAAAGGCGGCATTTCCACGCCCGCCGCGACCCCCCCTGGCCACGATCCGTTCCTGGCCTTCTTCTGTCAGGTCCGCCAGGATGTCCTGGGTCTCCGCATCGCGAACGACGGTCCCGCACGGGACGGGAATGACGAGGGGTGAACTGTTCCTCCCGTGCCGGTCCTTGCCCTGGCCGTGCTCCGCATGAGATACCAGGTAGTGCTGCTGGTACCGAAGATCCAAAAGCGTTCGGAGCTGCCCGGTGGCCCGTAGGACGATATCTCCCCCGTTTCCGCCGTCGCCCCCGTTTGGGCCGCCCCGCGGGACATATTTCTCCCGCCGGAAGCTGACGCAACCGTCACCTCCGTCCCCGGCTTTGACAAATATTCTGACTTGATCGACAAACACCGAATCCGCGATGGGCTCAGGGTGGATGGAGTTGGAAGGGACCGAGACGGGGACGCCATCCGTTTCGTGGAAGACGGCCGAATCTAGGACGGCGAGGGCCGCTGATCAGGCCGTTTTCGATACCGGATAGATGCTGATTTTCTTTCGCTGACCGTCACGGCTCTCAAATTTGACCACACCGGTGATCTTGGCAAAAAGGGTGTGATCACTTCCGGTGCCAACATTGAATCCGGCATGAAACCGAGTTCCCCGTTGTCGAACCAGGATGCTCCCGGCCGGCACCACCTGTCCGCCGAAGGCCTTGACGCCAAGCCGCTTGGCCTGACTGTCTCGTCCGTTTTGACTGGAACCTTGTCCCTTTTTATGTGCCATGAAATAATCCCCTTTTGGCCTTATGCCTGTTCGATTCCGGTAACTTTAAGACGCGTGAAAGACTGGCGATGCCCCCTGGTCCGACGGTAATTTTTTCGCCTTTTCTTTTTAAATACAATGACCTTCGCCTGGCGACCGTGTGCCATGACCTCGGCTTTGACAACCGCGCCTTGAAGGACAGGGTCTCCAATTCGGGCCCCCTTATCTTCCTGGACCATAAGAACGCGTGAAAGAGTAATGGTATCCCCGACTTTCCCTTCCAACGACTCGACCTCTAATGTCTCTCCCGGGGTTACACGATACTGTTTTCCGCCCGATTCAATAATTGCGTACATGGCATCCGACTCCGTTAAATGGTGAACGATTTAGATAACATATTAAATCAAGTCTTGTCAAGCGTTCGGCCGGACGTACCCGGGCATTCAAGTACGACGGCACTTCGCATTCACGTCACTCGGAGGCATTGGCCAAGGAGCGGGGGCTTCATCCGGCTCGGTGGGTCCCGCAAGCGTGGACCGGGCCTGGTCCTTACGCTATCCGGGGCATGGAATCAGAAATTTTCCCTCCCCCCGGAATATTTCCCCATTTTCTGTTCACCATTTCCAAGGGAATGAGAATGCGCGACCGGCGACGATGCATGGGTCTGTAATTGACAAACTGCCGCGGGGTTGTTATAGTATTTTTCACCCTTCGTCGGAAAACCGACGGGATCGCCGCTAATTTCAGCTCGAGGCCTTTCCGTGATACAGGAAGCATCAAAAATCTGGATGGACGGCCGGCTCGTGGACTGGAAAGAGGCCAATGTTCACGTCCTGACTCACACGCTCCATTACGGCCTGGGCGTATTTGAGGGCATCCGCTGCTATAAAGGGGAAAAGGGCTCTGCAATTTTCCGCTTGAAAGAACACGTTAAACGCCTTTTTGATTCGGCCCGGATCGTACAGATAAAGATACCGTATTCGCCCCAAGAAATCGAGGAAGGCGTTGTGACTACGGTACAGGCGAATCGGCTCGAGGCCTGTTATATTCGTCCGATCGTCTTTATCGGCTATGGAGAAATGGGGCTTTACGCTAAAAGCAACCCCATCCAGGTGGCGATCGCCGCTTGGCCCTGGGGGACCTACCTCGGGGACGAGGGCATCCGGAACGGGATTCGGGTCAAGATTTCATCCTTTACACGCCACCATGTCAATATCAGCATGACCCGTGCCAAGGTGACCGCCTATTATGCCAATTCGCAACTCGCCAAGCACGAGGCCAAGGATGCCGGTTACGATGAAGCGCTCCTTTTGGACACCGATGGGTATGTGGCCGAGGGGCCGGGAGAGAATATCTTCATCGTCCGGGACGGGGTCCTCAAAACAACACCCCTGACATCGATCCTCGAAGGAATTACGCGAAACTCCATCATGGAGCTCGCGATGGAAAACAAAATCCCGGTGTTGCAGGAGCGATTCACCCGCGATGAAATATACATCTCGGATGAGGCGTTCTTTACGGGAACGGCCGCCGAAATCACTCCCATTCGGGAGGTGGACGGCCGGCTCATCGGCTCCGGTAAACCGGGCCCCATAACGCAGCAATTACAGAAGCTGTTTTTCGACATCGTGGCCGGGAAAAATTCGTCTCGCCGGTCCTGGTTGACTCACACGACCTAATTCAAATCAGGATTCCTTCCCTTGCCGAAAACCCTCGTCTCTATGGTTAGCCCCGACCCGGCCCTTTTCTACACGCTCATTCCCTCGCCGCTCGGACCCATTGGAATTGTGGCAACCCCCCGGGGCCTCTGCCGGGTTTCCTTCCGCGTTCGCGACGCATCCGCGTTTCGAAAAGATCTTCAGAAGGAATATGACTGCAGTCCCGTCCGGCGAGACCGCCGCTTTCATAAAATCGCAAACCGCTTGCAGGCATATTTTGAGGGCAAACCGGTCCGATTCAATGCGGCTCTCGACCTCCGAGCCGGAACGTCCTTCCAAAAAAAGGTCTGGGATTTCCTGCGCAACATTCCGCACGGGCAAACGCGCAGCTATCGGGACGTGGCGCGGGCCATCGGTCGTCCGCACAGCTTTCGCGCCGTGGGGGGCGCATGCGGAAGCAATCCGGTGGGAATCATCATTCCGTGCCATCGCGTCATCAATACCGGCGGGAAGATGGGCGGGTTTAGCGGAGGACTTCGCTCAAAGAGATATCTTCTGCGCCTCGAAGGTTCAAGCCCCTTCCGCAAGAGAGGATAGCGGTCCTCTCCCCTGACCCGGGACGAATTCCTTGCGAAGCCGCATCCGTATCTTGGATCATCCCGGGCCCGTCCGGCAATCACCCGATGCCCGATGCGGCTGAAGAGCCCGGTCGGGGTGAAGCGATCCCCGGGCGCGCTCGCCCACAAGCGGAGATTTCAATATGACGACAGATTCGGGAAGAGATCGCAGAAAGGATCCTCGCTATAGCGTCAACATCAAGGTGGACTATTCCACAAAAGGGATTTTTGATTCCAACTACGTCACGAATCTCAGCACGGGCGGGGTCTTCATTCAGACCGAGAAGCCCCACCCGATTCAATCCGAAATCGAGCTCACGTTTGCCCTTCCCGATATCAATGTCGTGATCCAAGCCAAAGGAAAGGTGGTCTGGAATTACGATATTCGTCGCGGAACCACCGCCGTCGTGCCCGGCATGGGAATCAAGTTTATCGATCTTCCCTCCCCCCAGAAGGCACTCCTCGTGGAATACATCAAGAAACTTCCTGTTGAGAAGAAGCTCCCCTAAGGAATTCCTCAATTCCGTTCATTCATCACTCACCGCCATTCTGACCCGGGCACGGCCCCGCCGCGGGCTGGGTCGTCCTTCATTTCGCTTGCGTAATCCGATCGGCCCTTGATAATATCAAGTCCTTTGAATACCTCGAAAGGTCGTTGGCTGGCATGGCGAAACAGGAGTGGTTTCTCAAATTCATAATCTGGGAATTGAGCATCAAAGGACTCCTGCTCTTCATCCTTTCGGTCGGCCTTATGAGCTTGATCAACAAGGATCTGGATCAGCTGTCGAAGCAGCTTGCGCAGGACCTGAACCTGGATGTGGATAGATATTACATCAATATCCTGCTCAGCAAAGCGGGGATGGTGAAAACCACCCTGCTGGTGGAAGTTTCAATAGGCATGTTCCTGTACGCGACCCTAAGTTGGGTTGAGGCCTACGGCCTCCACATGCGAAAACGTTGGGCGGAGTATCTGACGGCGGTAGCCACCGCCCTTTTCATCCCGGTGGAAGTCTACGAAGTCATTTTCCGGCTTTCGGCAATCCGGGTGGCCGTTTTGATCCTGAATATTATCATCGTATACTACCTGATTAAACATAAGGAATTGTTTCCAAAGAAAACCCGGCCCCAATGAATCGGGCCTCATTTTTTTCTTTACAACGCTAAAGAATTTGTGGTAGTCTTATGATTATTCAGAATCGATTCATCTCAATCCTCCTTTCCTGCATTCCTTTTTTCGGCATTTCCTTTTCTCCTTTTTTGCTTCACTCTGGCATCAAACAGTTGGAAGTCCGAGGTGCATTCGGAGCGTTTCACAAAGCGTCTTCGGGACGCGTCGTCCCGAACATGAGGATGCCCATATCGACATGGACATGAACGTGAGAATAAATAGGGTTAAAACGATCGTTCGGGGGGATCGGTTCCGCTTTGCTCTGATCGTCGCGATTCCGATCGTGGTGATCATGGGATGGATCTTTGCGAACCCCTTTTCTCCAACGGCCATGCCCTTTCAGACAACTCCGAGGATTCTTCAGCCTTCGGGTCAGACGATCCCGATCTGGCTGGTGAACGGGGCCGACGCCGGACTGGAGGATAAGATCCGCAACGCGAAACGGGTATTACTTTATGAACCCACCGCTTTTAACCGCATCGCCAGAATCCATCAGATTCTCAGCGCGTATCACTCGGGCCTGTCGGTCGAGGATGTCGAGCGCCTTTCGGAACTAATATATCAGGAGAGCGTCCGCTACGGATATGACCCCGAGCTGATTGTTTCCGTTATCTTGACAGAGAGCTCCTTCTATAACGGAGCCCTTTCCCGCAAAGGCGCGATCGGATTGATGCAAATCAAGCCCGTCACGGGTCAGGAATTGGCCGAATACAATCGGACTCCCTTTCGCAACGCGAAGGCGCTTTTTGATCCGCATCTTAATATCAAACTCGGGATCCAGTACCTTGCCCTGCTCCACCAGCGGTTCGGCGACCTCGGAATCGCCTTGGTGGCGTATAACTATGGGCCTACCCGCGTGGCACAACTCATGGACCATGGAAAGCACCTTCCCCCGGGTTATGCCCAAAAAATACTCCGCCGATACAAGCAGCTCATCGACGAATCCCCGGACTCCATTTTGGCCGCTTCTGCAAGCGACGCTTCGTAACCCTCCCGGACAGGAAATGCTACCGGCTTTGATGCACCCCGACACGATCACAAAATGCCGCAATAGGGCATCGACTGCAGTGGGGTGAAATCGGCGTGCAAAGATTCTGGCCGTAAGTGACCAAGAGGTCGTTAAAAACGATCCAGTATCGCTTGGGCAGTTTCCTCCGGAGGGCCATTTCGGTCTCTTCCGGCGTCTTCGTCTTCACATATCCCCAACGGTTGCTGATTCGGTGAACATGGGTATCGACGCAGATTCCCTGTTTACGAAAACCCAGCGTCACCACCAGGTTCGCCGTTTTCCGTCCCACCCCTTTCAGCGTCAGCAGGACGTCCAGTTCATCCGGCACACGCGAATCGAATCGCTGAATGAGGTCGCGGCTGACAGAAAGCAAGGTCCGGGCCTTGGTATGGTAGAAGCCGACCGGATAGATGGCCCGCTCGATTGTCTTCGGCGAAAGACGTATCATCGCGGACGGGGTCTTCGCCAGCCGAAATAGCCGCTCCGTGGCCAGGGCCGTCGTCGTGTCCTTTGTTCGCAGACTCAACAAGCAGGAAACCAGAACCTGATAGGGGTCGTTCGATTGAACGGCAACGATACCCACAATCGGGACGCGCCACTTCTTGATCTCCCGTTTGAGTATCCGAACTATCGGATGAATGGCTTCGCTTTTCATAATCGGACCCCGGATATTCTACACGAACGGGCCGCGGAAACCCAATTGAATTGCCGGTCCGGATGGCCGCTTTCCCTTCCAAAAGGATGGCCGGAGCCCGGCCGTGATTTCTTGAAGTATCAATCCAAGTGAATCGGTTGAAATCGGGCCTCACGGAGTGGTACGATGCCAGTACCGAATGCAAAACGTGGAGAACCCCTTTTTCGGGACAGCCCGGAAAATCCAATCTTTCCGGACATGAACGGTCAATAAAATCAAAGGTTATCCAGCCATGATGGCTTTGGCCAAGAAGACGGCTATATTATTGATCGGATGGTCCTTTATTGCGTTGGGGATCGTCGGACTGTTCCTGCCGATCCTGCAGGGAATTTTGTTTCTCCTCATCGGGCTCTTGATTCTTTCGAAAGAAAGTAAAATGGCGAGAGATCTCCTCCATCGTCTGCAGAAGCGATATCCGGCCCAGTACCAGAAGATGCACGAATTTAATGAACGAGTCAAGAAACGGTTCTGGGGTATTGTGAAACCCTGACCGCTCCCGCTTCATCTCGCCCGGAGATTTTCATGCCCGAACAGGCCCGCCTCTTCCTCATCGACGGTAATTCGTACATCTACCGCGCCTATTTTGCCATCCGAAATCTGTCGACTTCGAAAGGATTTCCGACCAACGCAATCTACGGTTTTACAACCATGCTGCTCAAGATTGTTCGAGATCACGCGCCGGATTACCTTGCGGTCGCCTTTGATGCGAAGGGACCGACAGTCCGACACGCGGAATTTCAGGCCTACAAGGCGCAGCGGCCCGAAATGCCGGATCCCCTGCGCCAGCAGATTCCTTACATCCATCGCCTGGTTGAGATCTTCCGCATTCCTTCCCTATTGCTGGAAGGATACGAGGCCGATGATCTCATCGGGACCCTGGCCCAAAGGGCGGAAGGCATGGAACTCAAAGTGACGATCGTCAGCGGCGACAAGGATATGTACCAGCTTATCACTCCCCGGACCTGCGTGTACGATCCGATGAAGGATAAGACCTTTCGGGAGGAAGATGTTCGGGAGCGGTTCGGCGTCGAGCCGGACCGGATCGTCGAAATCATGGGCCTGATGGGTGATTCGATCGACAATATTCCGGGAGTCCCCGGCATCGGGGAAAAAACGGCCGTTGACCTCATCCGCCGATTCGGGACAATCGAAAATCTGCTGGCCGATCTGGACAAACTGGAGAAGCCCAAACTGCGCGAAAATCTCCGCTCCTTCGCCGACCAGGCTCGGATGAGCCGCCAGCTGGCCGTCATTAGACGCGATTGTCCTGTTGAACTCGTCCTCGATCGGTTCCGTAGGCTGGACCCGGACATAGAGGCCATGACCGCCATGTTTCGCGAGTTGGAATTTGGAAGTCTCCTAAAGAAGGTCGCCGCGCCCGACACCGCCCCGGCCACCCGGGTTGACATCGTCAATTCCGAGGACTCCCTGCGCCAGACGGTTCGCGCATTGGCAAGCTCGGAAAAAATCGCGATCCATTTCTGGATCCTTCCGGAGGGTTCGCCCGGAGAAAACCATGCCCCGGGCCGCGACCGGTCCTTAATTTTGGGCGTTTCAATCGCAACGGAGGACCGTGTCTGTTATATCCCACTGGGCCATCGCTCTCCGGACGCGCCGGCCGGCCCGTCGGCCGATGCCGTCTATGAGGAGGTGCGACCGCTTCTTGAGGGTCCGTCGCGCCGGAAAATTGCCCACGATCTCAAGGCGGCTCTACTGACCTGTCACCAGAGCGGATTCTCAATGGATGGAGAGATGGCCGACACCATGATTGCGTCTTATTTGTTAAACCCCAACCGGCGGGATCATTCGCTCGAAACCGTGGCGCTCGATCAACTCGGGATTCGATTACCCCCGATGATCACTCCGCTGAGCTCCGAGATCCTGATCGATTCGATGGCCGCGGCAGCGGGGGCGCACACATCGGCGGTTCTGGATTTGGATCCGATCCTGATGCCCCTGCTTCACCAGCACGGGCTGGACCGACTCTTCAACGAGACCGAAATTCCGCTCGTCTCCGTTTTAGTTGAGATGGAAGAGGCCGGCATTAAACTCGACGTAAACGCATTGAAGGGTTTCTCGACGGAATTGGGATCGCAGCTCGACGTCATGGTCCGCAGGATTCAAGCCCTGGCCGGAACGGAGTTCAATATCAACTCGCCCAAGCAGTTGGCCGAGGTCCTGTTCGAGAAGATCGGGTTGAAACCGATCAAGAGAACAAAAACGGGATATTCCACCAATGAAGAGGTGCTGCAACAGCTCGCATTGGAGCACGAGCTGCCAGCCGAGATCCTTAACTACCGCCAGTTGGCGAAACTCAAGTCGACCTATGTCGACGCGCTTCCTCGGATGGTAAACCCCGAGACACACCGCCTGCACACCTCGCTGAACCAGACCGTGACCGCGACAGGGCGGCTCTCCAGCAGCGATCCGAATCTCCAAAACATCCCCGTCAAGGGCGAGTGGGGTCAGCGCCTGCGCCGGGCCTTTATCGCGGAGAAGGGGGCCCGGCTGCTCTCAGCCGATTACAACCAGGTCGAGCTGCGCATCCTTGCCCACCTCTCGCAGGACGAGACCCTTCTGGCGGCCTTTCACCAGGGCGAGGATATTCATCGGACGACCGCGGTCCAGATCTTCGGTCTTTCCCCGAATCAGATCAGCCCGGAAATGCGCCGGACCGCCAAGACGGTCAATTTCGGCATCATATACGGCATCAGTCCGTTCGGGCTGGCCTCCACCTTGGGAACGTCCCAGGCCGAGGCCAAACGCTACATTGACCGTTACATGGAACACTACGGGGGCGTCCAGCGGTTCATCGAAAAGACGATCGCGGAAGCGAAATCGCGAGGCTACGTCACCACGATACTTTCTCGTCGCCGCCCGATTCCCGAATTGTCAAGCACGACGCCGGCCGTCCGTGGTTTGGGGGAAAGGACCGCAATCAACACGCCGATCCAGGGGAGCGCGGCCGATCTCATCAAGGTGGCGATGATACGCGTTTCGCGACGATTGAAGACCGAAGGGCGACGGTCCCGGATGCTGCTCCAGATCCATGACGAGCTGATCTTCGAGGTTCCGGAGGAGGAGATCGACGGGATGAGGCGACTGGTGCGCGAGGAGATGGAGGGGGCGATGTCCCTTTCGGTGCCCTTAAAAGTGGATCTCGGTGTCGGGACGAACTGGGCAGAGGCGCACGGATCTTCGGGATGAAATTGACGGGCCGACCGTTTTTGGGACGAACTCCTGTTACAGGGTATGCTTCGAGGAAGGGATCTGCGTGAAGATCTGGACGCGGTTGTTCATCGTGTCCGCCACGTAGACCGTCTTCCCATCGGCCGTCACGGCGAGGTCGATGGGAAAGTTCAACTCCCCGTCACCGGGGCCGAAATTTCCGAATTCGGTCAAAAACTTTCCGTCGGCCGTGAACTTCTGGATTCGGTGATTCCCGGAATCGGCCACATAAACGTTGCCCTCCCCATCCACATCGACACCCAGCGGGCTCCAAAACTGGCCGGGGCCCCCGCCGAATTTTCCCCATTGCACAATCCGTTTCCCCGTCTTGTCGAACTTCGTCACGCGATGCATGCCCCCATCGACGACATACAGGTCGCCCTTGGAATCCACGGCTACCCCGATGCAATCCAGGAATTCCCGGTCCCCGATACCATGGCTTGCGGCCCGAAGGATTACGGAACGGGGATCCGGGATGGAAGACAAAGCGAAATTGCCCTCCCCGGGAAGGCTTGAAAGCGTCTCTCGCACGCCGAAGCCGGTCAACACCGATAAAAAGGCGCCGTCGGTCGTGAATTTCTGGACACGGTGATTATGCGTGTCCGTGACGTAGACCGTATTCTCGTACACCGCGATGGCTTCGGGAGACTTGAACTGCCCGTCGTCGACGCCGTAGCGGCCCCATTTTTTTAAAAAATGGCCATTGGAGTCGAACTTCTTCACCCGGTTCTGTCCTGTTTCGACCACATAGACCATCCCCTGGCGGTCGACAGAAACGCCAAAGGGTCCCACAAGGTCATCGTCCTCCAAACCGGGCGTTTCTTTTCCGATTCGACCCAGATAATTTCCCTTGAAATCGAATTTCTGGACACGGTGATTTGCCATCTCCGCCACGTAGACGATCCCGCGCGTCTCGTCCAACGCGATGCTGCTGGGAATGCTGAATGCGCCGGGAGCGGTGCCGGCCCCTTTACCAAAAACCATCAGGGATTTCCCGTCCGGAGAAAACTTCTGGATCCGGTTGTTGCCGGTATCCGCAACATAGATATTTCCGCTCCGATCGACCGCCAGGTGGGTGGGATGGATGAGATGGCCCGTGTCGGATCCCGCCCCGCCCCACGCGGCCTTCACCTCTCCCTTCGAGTCGAATTGGTACACGCGATGCTCCCGGATCTCGGTGGCATACACGATGCCGCCGCGACCCACCGTCACACCGTCGATCAGTCCGTTCACCGGCCAGGAAGAGATCAAGCGCCCCTTCTCATCGAAGCGCTTTACCCGTCGGTTGTGTCGATCGGCCACCACGATGGTGCCGTCCTTTTCCACGGCAATCGCGACCGGGAAATTAAATTCCTGATCCCGGACGCCGAAGTGCCCAAAGGAAGACACAAAGACCCCCCTATTTGTAAAACGCTGTATCCGATGGTTGGATGTGTCCGCGATATAGATATCGCCGTTCGGCGCAGCGGCGGCGCCGTAGGGCGTCCGAAACTCCCCGTTCTCCACGCCGTGGGAACCCCACTCCAACAGGAACTTGCCGTCCGATGTGAACTTCTTGACCCGGTGAAGCCCCGCGTCCACAACATAAATGTTGTCTTCGCCGTCCACCGCGACGCCGCGGGGGTCCTTGATTCGGTACGGCTCCGTATCCAGATTGCCCCACTTGGTCAGAAATTTTCCGGAAGCATCGAATTTCTGGATTCGGTGATGGCGCAGATCGGCCACGTAGATATTCCCCTTCGAATCCACCGCGACGCTGACCGGCGTCCGGAACTCTCCGTCATGAACGACGGCTTCCACACCCAATTTTGCGGAAAATTGATAAGACGCCTCCGGGGTCTCGGAACCGACCACCGGCGCCATCAGCCAGACCAGGGCCATCCCCCCCACAAGCCCCGAGATGAGAGAACGACGTGCGATCATTTCGATGCTCCTCTAAGGATGGATCTCCGATTCGAGAGGTCGGGCGGACGCCTGTTTCTTGGACGGGGCGAACTTCTCGATTCGATGATGGTTGGTATCCACGACATAGACCTCTCCGGCGGGGTCCAGGGCCAGCCGCGTCGGGTGAAACAGCCTGTCCCGATCGTCTCCGTTCCCCCCCCAGCTGGATAGGAGTTCATCCTGGCCGTCGAATATCTGAATCTGGTTGTGAATCGTATCCGTGAGATAGACAAACCCCTGGCGGTCCAGCGCAACCCCCGCGGGGCGCAGCGGCCGTCCCGTGTCAGAGTCCACGCGGTGCCCCCGCTGACCGACGATGCCGCGGAACACGCCCCCGGGCGTGAAAATCTGAACACGGTTCAGACATTTGTCCAGGATGTACAGTTGATCTTCGGCGTCGACGGCGATATCCCATGGGTAGATCATTTCGTCATCGGCATATCCTCGCTTCCCCCAGACCCCGAGCCATTTCCCCGCCGAGTCAAACATCTGGATCCGGCCGTTCCAACTGTCGGCCACGTACAGGATCCCCTTCGAATTGACCGCGATCCCTCCCGGAAGCTGAAATTCTCCCGGCCCGGTTCCCAGATGGCCCCACTGTCCCACAAACCGGCCGTCCGATGAAAACTTCTGGATCCGATTGTTGTAGGTGTCGGCGACATACACGAAGCCCTGCGAATCCACCTTGACGTCCTGCGGAAAGGTGAACTGACCCTCTCCCCTTCCCCGGCCCCCCCAATGGGCGAGCGGTTTTCCGCCGCTATCGAATTTGAGAATACGGTTGTTCAGGTCGTCCGAGACGTACAGGGATCCGTCCGGGCCCAGGGCGACGCTGGAGGGAAAACAAAAAGAGGTTCCGCACGCCTTCTTCCCCCATTGTGCGATTGGATGGATATCGGAGCCCAGGACCTGGATGCGTTGATTGTAACTGTCCGCAACATAGATCCGGCCCGCGGCATCCATGGCCAGGCCTTCGGGATGCTTGAACTCGGCCGATCCGTCGCCTCCGCCGAAACCGCCGGATTCAAGCCATCGGCCGTTGGAGTCAAACTTGTCGATGTGCGGGCTACCGCTGTCGATGGCCACGTAGACATGGCCCTTCGAATCGGTGACGATGCCCTTCGGATAGGCCAGATTGCCCTTCCCGATTCCCAGGCCGCCCCATTGCGTCAGAAACCGGCCGTCGCCGGTGAACTTTTGAACACGCGCGTTGTCCGTGTCCGAGACATAGATATTGCCGTCCTGACCAACCGTCAAGGCAAAAGGGCGAAGAAATTCCCCGCGGCCGCTGCCTTTCTTCCCCCATGTCGCGAGCCATTTTCCCGTTGCGTCGAATTTTTGGATGCGATGGTTGTAGGTATCGGCCACGTAGACATCTCCCTTGGCATCGATCGCAATTCCCATCATGGGCGCGTTGAGGCTGCCGGGTCCGTGGCCGAAGCCTCCCCATTTCCGGACCCACTTCCCCTCCGGGGTGAAGACCTGAATCCGGCTGTTTCCCGTATCGGACACGTAGATCAGCCCGTCCGCTCCAATCGTGACACCGGAGGGATTTCGAAATTCGCCGTCGGCCCGGCCCTCCCGGCCCCATTCCCTGAGCAGAACCCCGTCCTTAAAGATCCGAATCCGACCGTGACCCGTATCGGTGACGTAAACCCATCCGTTCTTGGGATCCACCGCCACTCCCCGGGGGAAAAGGAAGGATTCCTCCGCGGAAGGGCCGTTCACAGGCTGGCCCAACTGCGACACAAGCGTATACGCATTCTTCGAAGGGGCAGCCTCATCATCTCCCCGGCGGTCGTGATGATACGCGTTCGCCGGGGCATCGCCCTCTCCATCCGTCGGGGCCGAAAATGCCGGCGGGGAAATCAACGCGATCAATCCGCCGATCAGAAGCATATGCCTGAAATAGTTCATGCGGCCGTCTCTTTCCTTAGTCACGTGAAACCGTCATTGTCGCAGGCTGGAGGCCTTCCCATTCGTGAAGACCTGCACCCGGTTGTTGAAGGAATCGGACACATAAACGGTCGAGCCATCCCGGGTGACGGCCAAATCGAGCGGCATGTTCAAGTCGCCCGGGTCGGATCCAAAATCGCCGAATTCCGTGATATAGATCCCATCGGAAGAAAATTTCTGGATGCGATGATTTCCCGAATCGGCCACGTAGACCGCGCCGGAAGCGTCGACGTCGATACCCAAGGGCGTCTGAAACTGACCGGCGCCCCCGCCGAACCGGCCCCACGTCTGAAGCATATGCCCTTGCGCGTCGTACTTGACGACGCGGTGATTGCCGGCATCCAGAACGTACACCTTCCCATTGGCCGAAACCGCAACTCCGATACAATCCTCAAACTGCCGCTCGCCCAAACCGTGGGTATTGACCGTTCGGGCCATCGGAAGCGTTTCCGGCAAGCGGGGGAAGAAATCAACGGGGAATCGAACCTCCGTACCGCCGATTTCCAAACGGCTCATCGCGCGGCCGGCATGCTCCGGGTGCACGCCGAAACCGTGCCATTGAGCCAGGAAAGCGCCGGCGGTGGTGAAGGTCTGGACGCGGTGATTCAGCGTATCGGTGACATACAACGTTTTTCCGGACAACGCGACCGCCTCGGGAAACGTGAACTGGCCTTCCGCCGCCCCCACACCGCCCCAAACCAGCTCGGAATGCCCTACGGAATCGAATTTCTGGACGCGGTGATTGCTGGCCTCGACGACATAAAGGGCGCCCTGATCGTCCACCGTCAGGCCGAAGGGCCCGTTCAACTGTCCCTTCCCGACACCCGGGCTCCCGATTTTGGCCAGCCGATGTCCCTGCAAGTCGAACTTTTGAATGCGACTGTTCGCCATTTCGGCGACGTACACGAAGCCGCGCGCTTCATCCAAGGCTATCCCCGATGGGATGTTAAACGCGCCCGGCTCCGAACCGGCGGCCTTCCCGATGACAAGAAGGGGTTTTCCTTCGGGAGAAAATTCCTGAACGCGGTTGTTCCCGGAATCGGACAGATAGATCCGGTTCTTTGGATCGACGGCCAGTCCGGACGGAACAAGGAACTCCCCCTGCCCCGTACCCGGTTTTCCCCATTGATCCAAAAGCTTTCCCTCGGGGCTGAATTTATAGAGACGGTGCCCCCGCATCTCGCTTACGTAAACAACCCCCCGCGCGTCCACCGCGATTCCATGGGGCAGACCGTCGACGGGCCAGGCGGAAACCCAGTGTCCGTCCGAATCGAATTTCTGGACCCGGCGGTTATGCCGGTCCGCCACGTACACGGCGCCCTTGGCATCCACCGCCACACCGGTCGGAAAATTGAACTCCCCTTCGCGAATTCCCGCCTTTCCGATCCGGCCGATAAACTTTCCGTCGCTTGAAAATTTTTGGATCCGGTGATTGAGGGTATCGGCCACATAAATAAATCCCTCCGGAGAAGCGGCCAGCGCCGACGGAACGCGGAACCGCCCGTCTTCGTTTCCGGTCGAGCCCCATTCCGTAATGAATCTTCCTTCGGCCGAAAATTTCTTGATCCGGTTGCCGGTGGCATCCGCAACATAGACGTGACCCGCGCGGTCCACGGTCAAGCCGCGGGGCTCCCGCAACTGATCCGGACCCACGTCGGACCGTCCCCAGGCCAATTCAAAATCTCCGGTCGCTGAAAATTTCTGGATTCGATTATTTCGAAGGTCGGCCACGTAGACCGACCCGTCCGGCGCGACGGCCACACTGACGGGGGTCCGGAATTCCCCGTTCTTTGCGATGGAATCTTTTGCCCATTCCTGGGAAAAACGGTAGGATTCTTCGGCATGGGCCGGGGAACCGAGAGGGGCCAACAGGAAAATCAGGGCCGGATAAAGGAGGTATTTACCCATCGCGAGACCTCTCAAACTATTGGATTCTTCAAACAAAAATCAATCAGAGGTTATCAATTATTCAACTTCATGTCAAGCGGTCAAAGGGAGCCGTTTCTAGTTGATGTCAATCCGACTCCACGTGCTTCCGGTATCCTGACTCACGATGATGAATCCGGAAAGGGTGCCCGCATACAGCGTGGTGTGGCGGACGGGGTCGATCGCCAGGCTCGAGACATTATTGCCGGCCTGGATCTGACCGGTATCGATATTGGTCCAGATCGTGTCCTGCATGAAGTAGTTGCTGGAGAGCCCGTATACCCCGGCGTACAACACATCGACGGCTCTCAATGCATCATTCGCGGGGGGATCATTCGGATCGGGAAGCGGTGGCGGGCATAGCGGCTCGTCCTGGAGACAGAATGTCAGGACGCGGACGCTGAAGTTCTGGGCGTTCGGTATCGGCACCAG
>Ga0055439_10000052_pt1 | contig 17189 bp, 12 predicted proteins | sample Browns_TuleB_D2_FD_57732 | JGI IMG/M metagenome (GOLD analysis project Ga0055439, IMG submission 57732) | Wetland microbial communities from San Francisco Bay, California, USA, that impact long-term carbon sequestration - Browns_TuleB_D2 | ecosystem: Environmental > Aquatic > Marine > Wetlands ...
GTAATTGCAGTTTTCGCGATCTGTTCCATGTCGATCAATTTTTCTTTTTCTTCATTTAGCAGGACCTGACGAGCTTCTTCTATGCGCAATCGTCGTTTCTTGGTTTTACCGGAGAACAGTCCCGGCATCATCTCTTTCAGATTGATGTCGATATCATCAATCCCCGTGTTGGAGAAAATAGAAAATGAGGAAAAGTTTTTTTCTTTGACTTCCAGTTCCACTGATCGTTGGTCGAGTGCTCTGGAACGAAGCTGGAGCCGGAATTTTTCCCGTGTCTCTTTGCGGCGCGCTTCCATTTCCGTTCGCTCTTCGGGAGCATTGCCCGCGAAAGACGAAGGTGGAATCAGCAAATCCAGAACTCTTTCTTCGGCATTTCTGCCGGCGGCATCTTCGACTTCCACCATCTTTTCCTGTTTTACAAGTTCGACGGAAATTTCGGTGAGATCCCTCACCATGGATTCCACATCGCGGCCAACATATCCGACTTCGGTGTACTTGGTTGCTTCCACTTTCAAGAATGGCGAACGCACAAGGCGAGCGAGACGACGCGCAATTTCTGTTTTACCGATCCCTGTCGGGCCGATCATGATGATGTTCTTGGGGGCAATTTCTTCTGCGATAGCGGGCGGGAGTTTTTGGCGCCGCATCCTGTTTCGAAGCGCAATAGCAACAGCCCGTTTGGCTCGGTTTTGGCCGACGATGTAACGGTCCAGTTCCAGAACGATCTCTTTCGGTGTGTAGTCTTCGCGCAAGGTCTCCAGATGGGACGGCAGCGGAATCGCCATGATTACAGTTCCTCCACCAGGATCGTGCTGTTGGTATAAATGCAAATGTCCGCCGCGATTTTCATTGATTGCTCACAGATTGTTTTCGCATCGAGACTGGAATAGTGGAGCAGCGCGCGAGCGGCAGCAAGCGCATATGCGCCGCCGGAGCCGACGGAAAGAATGCCGTCATCCGGTTCGATCAGATCGCCGGAGCCGGAAATTAAGTAGGAGTTTTCGCTGTCGGCAACGACAAGCAGGGCTTCTAATCTTCTCAGAATCCGGTCGGTTCGCCAATCCTTGGCCAGTTCCACGGACGCGCGTTTTAGATTTCCGCGGAATTCTTCCAGCTTGGATTCAAATTTTGAGAAGAGGGTCATTCCGTCGGCTGCCGATCCGGCGAACCCCACAAGGATGCGGTCATTGTAGAGTTTGCGGATTTTTTTTGCGCCTTGCTTAACAACAATATCGCCGATGGTGATCTGTCCATCACCCGCCATGGCAACTTTTCCGTTGTGACGAATGCAAAGGATTGTAGTGGCGTGAAACATAAAACCTCGAGGAGGCTTAATATAGTCGTTGCGCTATAGCCTTGTCAAACAAGCTTCATCAGTGGATTGCCACAGAGAAGTCATGAAAACACGGATTGACAGAAATGTCAGTCTCCGTGTACTTCGTGACGCCGTGTTATTAAGGATTGCAGCGAGATCATGTTGAGGATATGATTGAAAAAATTTAATTACAGGAAGACCGTTTTGTTGGTAACCGGAAGGTGTGAGAAATGGATTTGTAGGAGGCGTCTGTGTTAATGGATCAGGAAACAACTTCGTTCCGCCCTTATATCCCCCCCGAGGCCAGAATAAAAGAGCTTACGCTGATTCCCATCATTGTTGGAACACTGCTTGGGATGGTGTTTGGCGCTTCATCGTTGTATCTGGTTTTGAAAGTGGGTCTTACCGTGAGCGCCTCGATTCCGGTGGCTGTAATTTCGATTACGTTATTCCGCATACTCTCCAAAATCGGACTCCGAAACGCGACGATTCTTGAAAACAACGTCGTCCAAACTGCCGGATCTGCGGGAGAATCGATTGCATTCGGTGTGGGAGTAACGATGCCCGCCATCATGATTCTTGGATTCGATCTGGAATTTACTCGTGTGATGCTGGTCGCATTGCTTGGCGGATTGCTGGGAATCTTGATGATGATTCCACTGCGACGCGCCCTCATTGTTCAGCAACACGGTTTATTGAAATATCCGGAAGGTACGGCGTGCGCAGAAGTTTTGAAGGCCGGCGCATCCGAGGAATCAAGAGAGGCCGCACTAAAAGGTGGAACCGTAGATGAGGCGGGTGAAACCAGCGCAAAAACGATTTTTGCGGGATTTGGGATCGGTTTTCTTTATATGACGGTGATGACGGCGCTGAAGGGATGGAAGGATGTTCCCGAAAAAGTGTTCGGCGTACCCTTCAAAGCGGGTTCGATTTCAGCGGAAATTTCACCGGCGCTTCTTGGCGTTGGTTACATCATCGGACCACGCATCGCGTCGATCATGTGCGCAGGTGGAGTTCTTGCGTACCTTGTTTTGATTCCTGCAATCAAGTTTTTCGGTGAAGGCGTGACCGGTGTTGTTCCGCCTGGAACGGTGCCGATCAGCGAAATGGATCCGGGCGCAATTCGCGGCGCTTATGTTCTTTACATAGGCGCAGGGGCGGTCGCCGCCGGTGGAATTATCAGTCTGTTCCGTTCACTACCGGTTATCTGGCACGGACTAAAAGAAGGATTGAAAGATCTTCGCGGCGGGAGCGCGGCAATCGAATCCGCACCCAGAACCGATCAGGATCTTTCCATGAAATTCGTGATCGGCGGAATTATTGTTCTTGTACTCTCGATCCTGGCCGCACGCAACCTTCATATGAATTTGCTCGGGGCGATTTTGATCATCGTATTCGGCTTTTTGTTTGTTACCGTTTCTTCGCGGTTGACCGGAGAAATCGGCTCATCCTCGAATCCGATTTCCGGAATGACTGTAGCAACGCTGCTGCTGACCTGTCTGGTATTCCTTGTAATTGGATGGACCGGGCCCGCTTACTACGTAACAGCATTATCCGTCGGTGCGATTGTTTGTATCGCGGCCTCCAACGGAGGCACAACCTCACAGGATCTAAAAACAGGATTTCTTGTGGGCGCTACGCCAAGATTTCAGCAAATCGCGATCTTGATCGGCGCATTTGGATCCGCTTTGATCCTGGGCCCCATCCTTTTGCGACTGAATGATGCGGCGAGCGTATACGTGCCGCAAACCTCATTTCAGCGAATAGAGTCGTCCACTCCGGTTCCGGTAGACGCTGCTCTTGCGGCCTATGCGGAAACTACGAAACCGGATAGCGCGAGTTATCAAGTTTTCCACACCGAAAAAGGCTTTGGCGATTTACTCCCGGGCGAATATCTGGTGAATGATGCGGGACAAATCACCTACAAGATACAGAGGAATTTTTCTTCCGATCTGAAAGCAAATGTTTCTGATCTACTGCATACGGAGAGTATTCGCGGCCCGCAAAGCGTCTCCGATTCCAACGTTTATCGGGTGTGGCAAAAGACGGATGACAAGGGAGGGCCGTCCGGCCGGTATCTTGTAAAGGAGGATGGTACGCCCGTTTACCTGATTGATCCAGGAATCAACGGGGTGCATCGTACACGTCCGGACGGATCAACGGTAACGAAATTCGACGCTCCAAAAGCAACTCTGATGTCCTACATCATCAAGGGAATCCTGAACCGTCAATTGCCATGGGGTCTTGTGATACTTGGTGTGATGATTGCGGTCGTACTGGAAATGTCGGGAATTCCGTCACTGGCGTTTGCCGTGGGCGTTTATCTGCCCCTTTCGTCTTCGACTCCGATTTTTATCGGCGGCGCGGTACGGTGGCTTGTGGATCTAAACATTCGCAAGAAATTGCGACATAAGAAGCTTACGGAAGAACAACTGGTTGCTGAAGGGGATAAAAGCCAGGGTGTGCTGATGGCCTCAGGATACATTGCGGGTGGCGCAATCGCAGGTATCGTGATTGCGTTTATGGCTGGAGTCCTCACGAACATGAACAACCGCATCGAGGAATGGTCTACGGCAAACAATGCATTTTTTCACGGGCCGTATGCTGATCTGTTGTCGCTGATTCCCTTTGCCGTACTGGTTCTGCTTTTGCTGCTTGTGGGTCGCGGTAATCTCATGGCTCCCAAACAAAGCAACGCCTGAGGGTGAGCGTTACTTTTCCAGACGAGCGAGTTCTGCCAGCAATCGTTTTGCGGCATCATGCTGCGGAGCGAGCTTGATTGCTTTCTGGCATTGCACCAGCGCGCGTTTTGAAAGACCGTTGGTGAAATAAAAATGTGCAAGGTCTACATGAAAGTCCGGGTTCCACGGGTCCAATTCCAATGCCTTGTAAAAGCATTGCTCGGCATCTTTTCCGAATTTTGGATGCCGCGCGTAAGCTTTCGCCATGAGGTTGTAGTATTTCGGTTCTACCGGATAGTTCTTAATGGCCTGTTTGCATAACTGAGCGACGTTCCAGTAGTCTCCAAGCTCAAATTTTTCCTCGGCCAGCCTGTAAAACTGTTCAGCCATCCGCACATGATGTTCGATTTCCACAATCTTGTCGGATTTTAGAACCTCCAAACGCACCTGTTGCTGTGGCCGGCTGGCTTCTTCGCGCACTACTTTTTCTTCATCCTGATGCACAAACCTCCGCGCAGCGCCAATTTTTTCCAACAGCTCACTGTCCGATTCCGCAGTTCGAATTTTTTTCGATGTTGTCGCGGGTGCTTCGGAAGGCGGCTGTGAAGCGCCGGCCGGTTGCTGCATCCCCGCAGAAGCCGCAGCTGCTGCCGGTGCTTCCGGGCGTCGTGTTGCGCGTTTTTCGGCTGTGGTGCGAAATTGAATGGCGCCCATTTTGATCAACGAAAACACAAATCTGGAAATATTCTCTTCCGGCAAGCCTGTTAGAAGCTGTAAAGTTTCGATGCTGGTATCTTCACCTTCGAAGCGAGAGGCGACAAAGCTCTCTTCCGGCTTCAAATTGAGCGTAGACAAAATCGTTTCGAAGGCGGGGCTTTTGCTGATCCAGTGATCCTTAGGAATCTGGTTTCGAACGACCCCGTAATCCAGAAACGTTCGCGAGGCCTCCAGCATGATTTCTGTGAGTCGGACGGGAGCAAAGGCATCTTCTTCAATCGCGGCATCGGCAAAATCGCCGTCAAACACCGGCCAGAAAAATACCTGCATCAATGCAGCCTTCATCAAATCCCGGTAAGTCGTTTTAAAATCGACTAGAGTAAAGGCATGATTCAACAGACAGCGACTCAATGTTGTTTCCATGTCTTCCGATTGTGGCGGAGCATCCTCTTTGTTGAGCAGTCCTTTTTGGGTCATAGCGTTCCAGATACTCTCATCCGGTTGGCTGGATTCGAATACAAGAATTTCGCGTTGCCGTAGTAGGAATCGTTTCTGCAACGATGACCACCGAACCGTCAACACCCCGGTGAGGTTTTCAGAATAGACAGTGGTGATCAGACCAAACAGGCTGTTACTTTTGAGCGTCGGGACAGGGGCTATATTTACAGCACGAGGTAATTTCCACTGGGCCTGACTGAGTAGATCATTCCGGAGTTTTTCCAGATCCTGGATCAAGCTTGCGTAATCTGGATAGCGATCTTCCGCATTCTTACCGGTCATTTTGATAATGATCTCGTATGCCTGTCGTGGAACCTGATTATCCAGGCTGTCGTATGCGGGAAAAGTCTGGGATGCGTGCTTGATCACCATTTCAATTGCGGATGCAGCGGTGTAAGGAAGTTTGCCATAAAGCATGTAATAGAAAGTGATTCCAAGGGAATAAATGTCTGCGCGATGATCGACGGAAGTGTTTTGCGCCTGCTCCGGAGCCATGAAGCTGGGAGTGCCCAGGAGTTCCTGAGCCTGCGTGATCCGAACATTCATCTTCTCGGAGAACGCCAGACCGAAATCCACGATTTTTACCTGATGATTTTCATCAAACAGGATATTGCTGGGTTTGATATCGCGATGAACAATCCCTTTCTTCGAGGCCACTTCGAGGGCTCTCGCACTCTGAAGCACAATATCCAGGGCAGGTAGAATATCAATCCGCTGTTTCTTTTTAATGAGATCTGCTACGGATCCCTGCGAACACCACTGGATCGCAAAATAGTGTTCTCCTTCCTCTTCTCCAAAACTGTAGATGAACGCAATTCCGGGATAATTGATGGCAGCAAGCACTTTCGCTTCACGCCGAAAACGTTCCACAAAAGCGGGTGAACTCGAAAGTTTTTTCGACAGGATCTTGATTGCAACAAAGCGTTCCAGAGGTTCATCGTAGGCTTTGAAAACATGGCCCATTGCGCCGCTTCCGATCAGCGTTTCGATGCGATACACACCATACTTTGGACGGATCTTGATGGTCGAATCGCTGGCGGAAGGCGCCCCGATGAAATCTACAGTGGGATGGCTTTTCTCTTTTTCTTTCAGGATGTTTTTGGGAATTTCCAGCGGCTGTGGACTTACACCCGGTGCGGGTTTCCACATTTCAATCAAACGCTGAAAACTCTTAACACGCGCGACGAGTTCGCGGGTATCGACCGGCTTCAAGAGGTAATCATTGACTCCAAGGGCGAAACAATTCAGTTTCCTTTCTTGCTCGGCAGAGCCGGAAACGACAACCACCGCGATGTCCCGTAAGAAGGGATCCTCCTTGACAACCCGGCAGAGCTCTTCTCCGCTCATTCCCGGCAAAGTTAGATCGAGAAGGAGGATTGCGGGTTTTTCGCGCAGGATCTGTTCGATTGCTTCGGTCGCCGTTCCAACGGTCCGAATGGCAAAACCGGCCTCCTGTAAAGTAATTTCGAGAAGTCGTCGATATTCCTGATTATCCTCAACAATGAGAACCTGGGCCGAATTCAATTTATGTCCTAGCGTCTGCGAGCCTTTCTGTGTATGTGCTTCATCGCGCATGAGGAAGAGCCCGCCAGAGGTAAAACCATCATAGCAAGCGGACGCTTACATTGACAAGGCCGAGGGCGTTATCTATAATCTGTGTTTCATTTTCGATGTTGAGGACAGTAGTGTCATGAAGCGCACGTACCAGCCAAATAACCGGAAGCGAAAGCGTACCCACGGCTTCCTTGTCAGAATGCGTTCACGTTCTGGAAGAAAGGTATTAAGCCGAAGAAGAGCGAAAGGAAGGCATCGATTGGCCGTCTGATGTCCGAAGAACGGGACGAATCATTCTCCCGCGAATATCGACTCCGCAAATCCACTGAATTCAAACGCATCTTTTCCAGGGGCAAACGCTCAGCTACCCGTTATTTTGTAATTTATTCTTTGCCGAACCGCCTCTCCTTTCCCCGCTTGGGAATTCAGGTAAAAGCAAAAATCGGCTCTGCGGTCCGGCGGAACTATATTAAGCGTATGGTCCGTGAAACCTTCCGAAAAATGAAACACGAGTTCCACCGGCCCGTGGACTTGATTTTTATTGCAGAAAAGCAAATTCTGGATCTGAAATGCTCGGAGTTCGAACAAGAATTGCGAAAGGTTTTGGCGCTGCCTTTGCTATGAACCAAAATCCCGGTACTTTCGTTATCCTTATGTTGTTGCGATTTTATCGGAAATTCATTTCACCATGGATGCCTCCGGCATGCCGCTTCACTCCAACCTGTTCCCAATATGCATATGAGGCGGTCGAACGTTATGGAGCGATCAGAGGAAGTTATCTTGGTGTAAAGCGAATTATTCGATGCAATCCTTTCTGCAAGGGCGGGTTTGATCCCGTACGGTAATTATTATGGATAAAAAACTCATTTATTTTCTGCTTGGATTCGCAGTCTTCTACATGCTTTATAACAAATTTGTCCTGAGCCGGATTGTCAAACCGCCGATTCCCAACAAGCCCGTAGCGACGGCTCCGGTAACTTCTGAGAAAAAGGAAGCGCCTGCGCCAACCCCTGAGACTCCCGTAATTGCAAAACCGGTGGTCGCAACCCAGGGAGATCAGGAAAAAAGTATTCTGATCGATACTTCTTTGTATCACGCTGTAATTTCCACCCGCGGCGCAGTTCTCACTTCGTTTCGATTGAAGAAATATCAGGATGATCACGGCCAGCCTTTGGAGATGGTTCCTCAGGAAAGCAACACAATGCGCCCCCTCGAACTGCAATTTGACGATAAACAACTTTCCCAGATTGCAAATCAATCGATCTACTCGGTTGCGCCCCAAAGCGTTTCAGTTTCGGGCAATCATTCGGCGGGATTACAGTTTTCTTTTTCCGATGGCCGGTACTTTTTTCAAAAGAATTTTGTTTTTCGGGGAGATAGTTACCTGATGAGTCTGGAAGTTACCGCGCGCCAATCAGAGCAAAATATTCCGTTGAGGATCAGCTGGGCGCCGGGAATTGAGACCGTTCAAAGTTACTCAAAACCCACTTTCCTGACGCCGTCAAGAGCGCTTGTGAATAGCGGCGAAAAGGTGGAGCACCTTGTTGCAAAAGATGATTACAAGAAAATCGGGAGCACGGTGAAATGGTCCGGCGTTGAAAATAATTATTTTCTTGCAATCTTCATCCCTGAAACATCGGATACCAGCCGGTTACCCATGGATGCCTATTTGCAAAAGGTTACCGACGATAAGAAACAGCCGCACAATATCAGCGTAATCGTCGCAGAACAGCGTGCGGAACCGCTGAAGCTTACGATGTTTGTCGGTCCTAAGGATTACATTCTTCTCGGTGAACTGGGAATGGATTTGAAGAATGCGGTGGATTTCGGTTTCTTCGCGCCGATTACAAGAGCTCTCTTTTTCACGCTTCGGAAAATGTATACTTTTACCCGCAACTACGGCCTGGCAATCGTCCTGATTACCATTCTAATCAAGCTGATCTTTACTCCGTTCACCCAGATGAGTTTTGCATCCATGAAAAAGATGCAACAGATGCAGCCGGAGTTGAAAAAGATTCAGGATAAATACGCGAAGATGAAAGCCGATGATCCGCGTAAGCAAACCATGAATACTGAAATCATGGGACTGCACAAACGTTACGGTGTAAATCCGCTGGGCGGTTGCCTTCCCATGCTCTTGCAAATGCCGGTACTTTTTGCTTTCTACAAATTGCTGGGCAATGCAATTGAGTTGCGCGGAGCGCCCTTCGGGTTATGGCTCCAGGATCTATCGCGGCCGGACCCTTACTTCGTCACGCCGATCATCATGGGCGTTACCATGCTCTTGCAACAACGAATGACGCCTTCGACCGACCCGATGCAAAAGAATATGATGTACATCATGCCCGTAATGTTTACGTACATCTCGCTGAATTTGCCCAGCGGTCTGGTTGTATACTGGCTTTTGAGTAACGCGCTCGCGATTGCGCATCAGACTTACTTTCAGCAAAAGCAAAAGAAATCCGCAGTTGCTGTTCCTGCAAAGGCATCGTAATGCCTGACTCCGAACGTCTAACGCCGGCGTTACCATAATGAGATGGTGCTTGAAACTGAAGACACGATTGCTGCGATCGCAACACCGTACGGAAGGGCAGCGCTCGGAACGGTAAGGATCAGCGGCAGCAACTCTTATTCAATCCTCACACGCATTTTTCGTCCACGTTCAGAATTACCTGTTCAGTCCCATCATCCGACTGTTGGAAAAATCCAGACGCCCAATCACGAGATAGACGAAGCGCTGGCCTTGTATTTTCAGCGGCCGAATTCTTACACGCGGGAAGATCTGGTAGAGATTACATGCCATGGGAACCCCCTGATCCTTGATCAGGTGCTGAAAGCCATTCTGGTTGAAGGCGCGCGACTCGCTCGCCCCGGTGAATTTACCTACCGCGCTTTCTTGAACGGCCGGATGGATCTCGTGCAGGCTTCCGCTGTAAATGATTTGATCTCTGCCGATTCCCTGTACCAGGCGGAGTTGGCGCTTCAACATTTGGAAGGAAAATTCAGCGCGCGGCTCCAGGACCTGCGAGCTCGATTCGTGGATCTGATTTCACTTCTTGAAGGGAACATCGATTTTAGTGAGGAACAGCACTATCATTTTGTCGGACGTGACGAAGCCGTTGGAAGGCTGGACATGCTGATTACCAGGATTCGTGAACTGCTGGGTACTTTCGAACGCGGCAGACTGATCCGGGAAGGTTTTTCTGTTGCACTCGTAGGAAAGCCGAATGTCGGTAAGTCTAGTATATTCAATAGTTTACTGGGTGAGAGCCGAGCGATTGTAACTCCGGTTGCGGGAACGACCAGGGATTACATCAGAGAGCGGATGACCCTCGGAAATTTCCTGGTGCAGATTCTGGACACGGCAGGCATCAGGGAAAGCGTGGAGGAAGTTGAACGAGAAGGCATTCGAAGAACCCGGCAAGTTATTGAAATTGCGGATCTTATCCTATTTGTGCTGGACGGAAGCTCGGAGCCTGACCGGGAGGATGAACAGCTTTGGAATGAAACGAATGGAAGAACACGATTTGTGATTTGTAACAAAGCTGACCTTTCTTCTTTCCACCGAATTGTCTGGCATGGAGAGGAAGGAATTGCACTTTCTGCGGTATCGGGGGATGGTATCGAGAGCCTTTTGGACAAAATTCAGAAACACATTGAAAATCGCATTCGATACCGCTCCGAAGATTTTCTGGTTTCCAATTTACGGCACAGAGACATTCTTCAAAGTTCGCTGAATTCGGTGGAGCGCGCGAGGACTTCCTTATCTTCCAATATGAGTGAAGAGTTTGCGATGGTGGATCTGCATCAGGCGCTTCAGCGTATCGGAGAAATCACAGGTGAAGTTACAATAGACGATATCTACCAGCATATATTCAGAAACTTTTGTATTGGAAAATGAGCACATACGATGTCATTGTAATTGGCGGCGGGCATGCAGGTTGTGAAGCTGCGTCCGCTTGTGCGCGGGGTGGCGCCAGGACAGCACTTCTGACAATGAAACTGTCGGCAATCGGCCAGATGTCCTGCAATCCCGCAATCGGCGGTGTTGCTAAAGGACAGCTGGTAAAGGAAATTGATGCGCTTGGCGGAATTATGGGCAAGATTGCCGACCGAACCGGGATTCAGTTCCGCCTGCTGAATCGAAGCAAAGGCACCGCAGTCTGGTCTCCACGATGCCAATCCGATAAGGCAGAATACAGACGCGTGATGCGGGCTCTGCTTGAGGAAACGCCCAATCTCGATCTGATCGAAGGTGTTGCTACGGGATTGATCACAGAAGATCATCGCGTTCGCAGCCTTCGGTTGTTGGATGGGCGTGAATTACAAACTCAAGCTGTGATTATTACGACGGGAACATTCCTGAATGGGTTGATGCATATCGGAGAACGTAAAATTGAAGCAGGCCGGATCCAGGAACCGGCGGCCACACATCTCTCCGAATCCCTTCGGGCGTTCGGGTTCGAAATGGGGCGGCTTAAGACCGGGACGCCGCCCCGCATCCACCGTGAGACAATCGACTTTCAAAAGATGGAAGAACAGTGGGGTGATTCAGAGCCCTTTTTCTTTTCTCCCGAAACGACCGGCTGTTTTCTGCGGCAGATCGCCTGTCATATCACATACACTAACGAAAGCGTACACGGGCTCATTCGCGCCAATTTGCACCGCTCGCCCATGTATAGTGGGCAGATTCGTGGAATCGGTCCGCGGTATTGTCCGTCTGTTGAAGACAAGGTCGTTAGGTTTCCCGATAAGGACCGGCATCAGTTGTTTATTGAGCCGGAAGGTCTGGATACGGAGGAGTACTACATCAACGGGCTATCAACTTCTTTGCCGGAGGAAGTTCAGCGGGAAATCCTCGCCGAAGTCCCCGGCCTGGAAAACGCAAGAATGCTAAAACCGGGATACGCTGTTGAGTACGATTTTGTTCAGCCTACGGAGTTGTATCCAAGTCTCGAAACAAAGAAGGTGAGCGGACTATTTCTGGCAGGGCAGATCAACGGCACCTCGGGATACGAGGAGGCTGCGGCCCAAGGACTCATGGCCGGTGTTAACGCTCTCCAAAAGATTCGTGGGGAGGAGCCCTTTGTATTGAGTCGGTGGGAAGCTTATGTCGGCATCCTCATTGATGATCTCGTTACAAAAGGAACGGCCGAGCCATACCGGATGTTCACTTCGCGGGCGGAGTACCGTCTAATGTTGCGGCTGGACAATGTTGAAGAGCGATTGACTCCCCATGGCCGGCGCCTTGGCCTCGTTAGCGACTCTCACTTTAGCCGCTTTGAAAGGGAAGAGACAATTCTGAACCGAGCTATGGAGAATCTTCGCAACACGAAGATTGTTTACGAACAGCAGGGGTTTACAGCCGAACAATTGCTGCGGCGACCGGAGATCAGTCTGGCCCAAATCGAACAGCTCACGGGAATGAACCTGGACGACCTTGGATCTATGCACCGATTTGCGATCGAAAGCCGCATCAAGTACGAAGGTTATATCAGCCGGCAAGTTCTTGAAGCGGAAAAGATGAAAAAATGGGAGAGACGCGGAATTCCTACGGATATCAGCTTCCGGTCGATTCCCGGCCTAACTCGCGAAGTTGTTGAAAAGTTGGAACGGATCCGTCCATTGACTTTTGCACAGGCACAGCGAATTTCCGGGATCACCCCGGCAGCTTTGTCGCTCCTCCGTATTTATCTGGAAAAACGGGACCGGAGATCTCATGAGCTTTCTCGCGAAATGGAAGGATGAAGGGCTTCTTTCCTCCACGGTATTCGAGAAACTAAACGCTTTCACGAATCTTCTCCTACACTGGAATTCCCGGGTAAACCTCACGGGCCTGGTCTCGACGGATTCGATTGAAGAGATACTCATCGGCGAATCCATTCTTGCTGCCCGGGTCTTTCCTTTGTCCGGCAAACGCGTTCTGGACTTCGGTTCCGGCGCAGGAATACCCGGCCTGATCTGGCTTATCTGCGACCCAACCATTCAACTGACTTCACTGGAAATTCGCACCAGGAAGGTCGCGTTTCAAAAGGAAGTGATCCGCCTGCTTCAACTCCCGGCTGAAATTCTTTGCGGCCGTTTCCCCGATGCCGTATCGAACCGGAAGTTTGACGTTGTTGCAACAAGAGCTGTCCGATTCGACTCGAAATGGCTACCTGAGGCCACGGGCGTTCTTGCAGAGGGAGGGAGGCTTTTGCGGTTCAGCGCAAGTGGCGCGGTAGACTCGGGCTGGCGGAGCGTCCCGGTCTCCAAACGATCCGCTCTGTGGATCCGGTAATGTTCCACGTGAAACCATCGTTCGATAACTCGTGGTATTCTAACAAAGATGGGAAAAGTCATCGCCGTTGTAAATCAGAAGGGTGGAGTCGGAAAGACCACGACGGTTGTGAACCTTTCCGCTTCACTGGCGGCCGCTGAACGGGAAACGCTGGTCATTGACCTGGATCCACAAGGAAACACGACAAGTGGATTGGGTCTGTCTAAGAATCATCACGATAACGTTTATCACAGCCTTATGTTTTCCCGCCCGCTCGTAGAAATTTATCTTTCCTCACAACTTTCCCATCTGAAGATCGCACCGTCGCATCGCGATCTGACCGGCGCGGAGGTAGAGCTGCAATCCATCAGCGAAAGAGAATTCCGGCTAAAATCACTGCTGGAGCCGGTTCGGGGGCATTTTGCATTTACTTTGATTGATTGTCCGCCATCGCTCGGATTGCTTACCTTAAATGCTCTTTGTGCAGCAGATTCGGTGCTGGTCCCGATTCAATGCGAGTATTTCGCGTTGGAAGGTCTGGCCGATCTGCTGGAAACCTTGCGAAGAGTTCAACATCAGCTCAACCCCGATCTTGGTCTGGAAGGTATCCTTCTAACAATGTACGACGAACGAACGAACCTGTCACGGCAGGTAAGGGAGGACATCTCCAAGCACTTCGGCGGATCGCTCTTGAAAAGCATGATTCCCCGCAACATCCGGCTTGGTGAGGCTCCGTCATTCGGAAAGCCCGTTTTACTTTACGACATTAAGTCCAAAGGGGCGGAAGCATATTTGCAACTGGCCCGGGAGATCATTTCGCATGGCAGCCAAAAGAAAAGCGCTCGGTAAGGGTCTGGGAGCTTTGCTTCCTTCGGTTCCGGCAGGAGCCACAGAAAAAACCTATATGGAACTGGCGATCGATCAGATCGTTCCCAACAAATACCAGCCACGAACAAGTTTTCCTGAAGATACTTTGAATGAGCTGGCGCAATCTATCAAGAGCGACGGTATTATTCAGCCCGTCATTGTCCGGCGGTCCGGGTCCGGGTACGAACTAATTGCAGGCGAACGCCGCTGGCGTGCTGCGAAGAAGGCTGGCCTAAGGACTATCCCGGCCGTAGTTCGTGATGTTAGCGAATTCCGGACACTGGAATGGGCTTTGGTAGAGAACATCCAAAGGCAGGACCTGAACCCTATCGAAGAAGCCAATGCATATTCCTCGCTGATCCACGACTTCCATCTAACCCAGGAAGAACTCGCCCAGCGTATAGGAAAAGACCGGTCTTCTGTCGCTAACTATTTGCGTCTATTGAAGTTACCTGCCGACATCAAAGAAAAAATCACGCGCGGTGAGCTAACCATGGGACATGCCCGCGCGCTGATTAGTCTGGAGAAAGCGCGAGACCAACTGGATCTGGCCAACAAGATTATTGCGGAGCAGTTGAATGTTCGCCAGGTTGAAAATCTGATCAGAGCCTGGAAAAGTTCCCCAAAGAAAAGTAAGCATTCCCAACCCGTACCCCAGGATCCCAACGTTCGAGCTGCCCAAGCGAAACTCCAGGAGCATTTCGGAACGAAAGTGGTGATCGGTCCCAGCCGGATTGAAATCTACTACGAAAATTCCGATGACCTGATCCGTATTTTTGATCTAATTGTCTAATACCATGCTCGGACAAAATCGTCCTGACTGCCAGAATGTCCGCTCCTGAGGCACGGCTTGACTTCGAGAAGCCCCCACCTATAATGGTTTACTTCTAAAGCGTTTTCGAATACTATAGGCGCTGAGTCTACGTGTTTTTAATGGTAACCAGGAGTTAAATTGTGAAAGTACTGTTGATCAATCCGCCGGCAACCATGACGTTGTCCGGAAATCTTCCGACGGTAGTTGACGAGGAGCGCGGGCACAATCCGCCACTTGGCATCCTTTATCTGGCGGCATTTCTTCGGAGAGAAAAGGTTTGCGATGTCGAAGTCATCGATGCGCAAGTAGAAGAACTGGACTATCCGGGGCTTAAGGAAAGGATACGAAAAGTCAGTCCGGATCTGGTTGGAATCAGCGCGATGACTTTCACGTTGCTGGATTGCATTAAGGTGGCGCGCATTGTTAAGGAGTTGCATCCCAATATTCCCATTGCCTGGGGCGGCTCTCATATTCATATTTATGCGGACGAAACGATCAAATTGCCGGAAGCCGATTTTTGTTTCACTGGTGAAGGCGAACACGCATTTGTTGAGCTGCTGAATGTGCTTCACAAGCCCGATGAATGGGACAAGATTCAGGGGCTTGTTTTCCGCCGTAACGGGAAGATTGTCCGTACACCTACCCGAAAGCTTCTGGCAAATGATGATCTTGACCTTTTACCATTTCCCGCTCGCGACCTTGTGCCGTACCAAAAGTACAGCTCCGTCATGGCCAAGCGCGATCCGATTACGACAATGTTTACAAGCCGTGGATGTCCGTTTCGTTGCAGTTTCTGCGATCGACCGCATCTCGGAAAGAATTTCCGCGCGAATTCTCCCAAGTATGTTGTGGATGAAATGGAACTGTGCATCGATATGGGAATTCGCGAATTCCTGATCTACGACGACACATTTACGGTAGACAAGAAGCGCGTTCACGCAATTTGCGATGAAATCCTGCGCCGAAAACTGGACATCGGCTGGGACGTTCGCGCGAAGGTCAACACGATTGACGCAGATCTCCTGAAGCACATGAGAGCTGCGAATTGCGAACGTATCCATTATGGCGTAGAAGCAGGAACCGATCGCATCATGAAGGTTTTGCGAAAAGGAATTACGACAGAAGAAACACGAAAAGTATTCAAAATGACCAAGGACGCCGGTATCGACACGCTTGCGTACTTCATGATCGGGTCACCCTCTGAGACGCGCGACGAAATTCGGCAGACCTTTCAGTTTATGCAGGACCTTGATCCGGATTATACACACATCACGATCCTTACGCCGTTTCCTGCAACGGAGATTTATTATCAGGGACTCAGCAGCGGGCTGCTGAAGGAAGATTACTGGAAAAACTTTGCGTTAAATCCGAATCCTGAGTTCAGACCGAAATTCTGGACCGAGATCCTGAGCGAACAGGAACTGCAGGAGCTCATCGTAGAAGCGTACCGATCGTTTTATTCGCGGCCTTCTTATATTTTCAAGAAGATGGTTCAGCTTCGCAGTTTTGCGGAATTCAAGCGCAAAGTGAGAGCCGGATTCCGGATTTTGACCATGTCTCCGGCTCCTGTCTCCGCCTAAATTCACCACATGTAGATAGGCTGGCCTCGACGCGCAGACGCTTATTGACGCTACACACACCCTGTGCTAGATTACTTGCTTTGTAATAAGACTTACCACGGAGTCACAAAGCGTGCGGGTTTTCTAATTCCTTAAAGTCCGCACTTTTCGTGTCTTCGTGGAGAACCAATGGAGGCGAGGCGTGGATCACGGGATTACTCACGCGGTCACGCTTCTCATCCTGCAATTTGGTTTTGTCCTATTCATAGCCCGTGTATTCGGGGAGTTCTTTGAAAGATTTCTAAAGCAGCCCGGTGTTATCGGTGAATTGCTGGCTGGTGTTTTGTTCGGGCCTTTTTTGCTGGGTGCGAGCATTGGATTTCCCGGCATCGGACCAATATTTCCCGCGCTGAGTCCGGATTCCATTGAGGCGCACTCGCACATTCCGATTCCCTTGTCTTTGTACGGAATCGGTCAGATCGCATCGATTCTATTGCTGTTTGCCGCCGGACTTGAGACGAATCCAAAGAACTTCATCCGTTTTGCCGGCAAGGCAAGTATTGTTGGCGCTGCGGGGATTATTTTGCCGTTTGTTCTTGGCGCTATGGCTACGGTTTGGTTTGGGCACGCAAAGAATTTTTTCGATGGCCGCGCTCTGTTTATGGGAGCAATTATGTCGGCCACATCCGTGGGGATTACGGCGAGAGTGCTCAGCGACCTCAAGAAAATCGATACACCTGAGGGCATTACAATTCTAGGCGCAGCAGTAATCGATGATGTGCTCGGGATTCTTGTGCTGGCAATCGTCGTGAGTCTTGCCCAGTCGGGAACCGTGGAACTCAGTTCGGTTGCATGGATTGCACTCAAGTCGATTGGGATCTGGCTCGGTGTTACGGCATTTTTTATCTTCGCTGCTCCGTGGCTT
>Ga0055439_10000053_pt1 | contig 17085 bp, 19 predicted proteins | sample Browns_TuleB_D2_FD_57732 | JGI IMG/M metagenome (GOLD analysis project Ga0055439, IMG submission 57732) | Wetland microbial communities from San Francisco Bay, California, USA, that impact long-term carbon sequestration - Browns_TuleB_D2 | ecosystem: Environmental > Aquatic > Marine > Wetlands ...
GGAGTGAGGCGACCGGATCTTTCCGGCATGCGCGATGACCTTTTCGCAGAGGGCGGGCTCGATACGCGGGAGGTACTCGCTCTTCCAGTAATACCGCCGGCCCTTCGGCTGAGTGGCGTCGAGCAGTGTCTGCATCTGCGCGTACGGCCGGCGCACGAGCACATCCCCGATGGGCTGGCCGAATGCCTTGATCGGGGCGACGGCCTTTTCGCCCTCTTCGGGTCTCCCGCTGTAACAGGCCAGCAAAGCCACGATCGGCTTGCCGTGCCTCTCCTTCGGAAGCCATGGTGCGGGAGGGGCCGGGCGCATGAGCGCGACGATCGTCAACTCGGGCGGGGCCGTTTCCGCGAGTGTTCGGTACAGCTCGAGCACCTTGGGCGCCTCGCTCGCGGGCCAGGCGACGAGGCCGCCGACGATCTCGGGACCGACAGGAAACAGCCCATAATCGATTCCGGTCACGACGCCGAAGTTTCCGCCGCCGCCCCGCAGCCCCCAGAAAAGGTCACTGTTTTCCTCGCTGCTCGCCCGTATCGGTCGCCCGTCGGCGGTCACGACGTTCATCCCCGCGACGTTGTCCGATGTCCACCCCCACCGCCGCGTCAGATAGCCGAATCCGCCGCCCAGGGTGAGTCCCGCGACGCCCGTGAGCGAGACGAAACCGAGGACGGCCGCGAGTCCGTGCAACTGCGTTTCACGATCCACGTCTCCGAGCAGGCAACCGCCCTGCGCGTGGGCGGCCTTTCTCTGTGCGTCCACCCATACGCCGCGCATGAGCGACATGTCGAGCATCAGCGCGCCGTCGGCCGCGGCCAGGCCCGCGATGTTGTGTCCTCCGCTTTTGATGCTGAGCAGGATGTCGTTTTCCCGCGCGAACTGCACACACGCGATCACGTCGGCCGTGCCGAGGCACCGCACCACGGCGGCCGGCTTCCGATCGATCATGGCGTTCCAGAGGGTTCGGGATTCCTCGTAGCCGGCATCACCGGGCAGGATCACCGGCCCCCGGAGTCGCATCTTCAAACCGTCGAATAGGTCCTGCTTGACGTCGATCTCGCGACCTTGCGTCGTTCTCGCTCTCATGTTCCGGTCTCCCTAAAGTTGATCTCATTCACACCCTCGGAAAAAACAGCCTTTCGTTATTTATGATCCTCCGCCCGAGGGGAGCATTCGCTTGGCGATTTCGACCGCCTCCGACGGATCTTTGACGGGGATGACGATTCCCGGCCCCAGGCCCTGAAAGAACCGGATCGCCTCTTCATTGCCCGTCAGAAGGACCACCGCTCTTCCGGCCCGTAGGGCGAGGGCGACCTCCGAGGCGGTCCCGGCACTCATACCGCAGGCGATCACGAGGTCGCTCGAAAGGGCGTTGATATTGTTCCGGCCGCTCCCCATGCCGGTGACGATCGGGATATCGATCGCGGGCGAGGCGCCCTGGCGGTCGGCCGTCGGGAGGACTCCGATCACAAGTCCCCCGGCCTCCTTCGCCCCGCGACTGACCGCGTCCATGACCCCGACCGACAGTCCGCCGCTGAGCACGGCCCAACCCTCAAGCGCGATTCGCCGACCGACCTCGCGGGCGTTCCGGAGGTCTTCCTCGCTCGCGGAGTTTCCCGGTCCCATCACGCCAACGATGATTCTGGCCATTCCATCCTCTATTATTATTTGACCTTTATATCTCCGGAATCCTTCGTGGTTCGCTTCGCTCCGTCAACTGCAACCCGAGGGCTCGGAGGTCAAGCCGGCCATTCAAAACGGGCGGGCACCAGAAATACGCGCCGGTGACAGGGCGTGTGAATCGGAACAATGCATCCGGGACGCCGTCTTCGGTTCCGATCATTCGCTTGAGAATCGCCTCAAATGCGTCGAACGATTTACCGAACGCCACGAAGACCAATCCCTCCCCGTCCGGATCCGCCCACGGCATGGAGCGACGGACGATGAAAGCCTCCGGCTCAAAGCTTTCCTGGGCCGCCCGCTTCACGTGCGCGGACTCGGGCGCATCCTCGATCTCTTCGTTGTCGCAGATCCGCCGCCCGATCATGTGGTCGCGTTCCTGTTCCTTGAACGATTCAAAATGATCGAGATCGTGGGCCCACTGCTGGACGGCGGCGAAGCTGGAACCGTCGAGGAAACCGCCGCGCGCCACGGCCGCCGCCACCGCCTCGTCTCCCTTCGGATTCTCCGTCCCGTCCTCGTATCCCGTCAGATCCAGTCCCGGACCGTAACGGAAGGCATCGATCCGGGGGGCCACTTGAAATCCCGATGCGACCGCCTTCTCCACCTTTCGTGCGGCATGGATCAACTCGCCCCGATCGTTCCCGCGCAGCCAGATCCAAAGGGCGGTCGGAGTTGAAGGAACCTCGAACCCGGGTGCGACGTGCGGCTGAAACACCCGAAGGCCTTCGATCTTTGCGCCCAGTTTCAGCACCAGGGACGAACCGAATCCGACGACGACCCGGTCTCCGTCGGCGATTTCCCGCAGGGATTCCAGGGCCTCGATGGGAGAGGCATCCGCTTTAAGGGTAAAAAACAGATAAGCGGCCAGGGGAGGAATCGGTTCGAGAATTCCCGGCTGTACCGTTGCCATTTCGGCCTCCGCAATTAGGTGAGCTGGCTTGTTCAGACCTTAGGGCTGAACCTTCCGATCGAGATGAACCCCGCCGGAATGCCTGCGAATAAACGGATCGCTTTTTAATGACCTACGACGGCATCGAGACCGCCCCTCTTCCCGACCTCTTTATATTACGTTCAAATCCCGCTGTCAATCGGCTGCCGGACTCGACCCTGTTACAGCCCGTCACAGACCTTCCCGCTCCCGCCCCCCAATACAGAGAGTGCCGCAATACTGCCGTTTCAAAAATGCGGGTATACTAGGAAGGGTGAGGGGAAAATCCGACCCGGGAATCCCGATACAGACCGTTTCTCAAGCTTAACCCAAGGAGGGCCCATGAAAAGGATCCTGATATTGATCCTGGCCGGCCTCGTCACCGGCTGTGTCACTCCGCCTCAAACCGTGGATGAATTGCGCGAGGGAGTAAAAAAGGGAGCGGCATTCACGAAAATGGAGAAACAAGAGGTGATGCAATCCTTTAACAAAACATTCGAAGCCATTAAGATAAATGCCGACAAGTGCCTGAACGTTACCGTTACCGGTTCCACACCGGGCACTTATGGTCCCGTCGTCTCATCCATACGATATCGCTCACACTCCACCAAGACCGGGAAGAACACGGCTGAAATGGTTCTGCAGCAGGATGCGAGGGCCACCGGCAAGATGCCGGAAGGGGGATACTTTGTCATGCTGACGGATATGGAGAGCACCGCCTCCAATCATACCCGGCTAACGATTTACGGGGGCTCGACGGGCTACGACAACGTCTACACGTCCATATTGGCCTGGGCGCAGGGCCAAAAAATAGGCTGCCCCAAATTTCCGATGGGGGGATTCGGATACTCTTATACGTATCATGACAATTAACGAGGGGATCCATTATCATTTCTTATACGGCCGGACCGTTCCGGACATTGTAATCTTCACGCGATCTCCCTCCAAAGCAAGTCATCCACGCCAGGAGGACGGCGATCGGATCGGCGTAGGCCGCGGAAGCCGCGAAGCCGGGCCGCAGAGTCGACGATACCACACCGGCGACGAGGAATGCGGCGCGCGACGACAGGGGGGCAGGGAAAAGATCCGTCCCATTTCAATCATCTCTTTTGGCCCAGGCTTGCCGCTTGAAGATCCGACATCGTTCGAAGGTAAAAATCCTCCGAGATGACGGCGTCGGGATCGGAACCAATCTTGGGCCGGTCCGAAAGAATCCATTCGTCCGATTCGCAATAATAGACCAATTTAAAGAACAGCTCCCCCCGTTCGTGGCCCGCCCCCACGTAAAAAATCGACGTGTTCGGCGAGACTTTGTCCACGCCGAGCGTGTGGTAATTTTTCACGTCCCCCAGATTATTACGGTAGGTGGTTAATTCCTTGACGAGGGTGTCCACTTCCTGCGGGTTGCCGAAGTAACTCTTATAGGTCCAATCCGAGACGGCCGCCGCCACCCCCTTGAACTGGTAGGACCGGAATCCGTTCTTCACCGGATCCGGGAACGACGGACAGCTGGTCAGGGCGGCGGGGGCCTCCGCGCCCGCCGTCAGGATGAGGACAGCAAAGGCGGTTGCCGAAAGACATCGAACGAAGCCCCGTTGAGGGAATGGATGATTCATTGGACCTCCTTTTCTCCGTGTCGTGGCGTTGAATCGCTACGCTTCGGATTCCGCGACCCATTTCCCCGCGGAATCGAACTCCTGGAATGGAAAAACCCGGACCTCGGCGTTGATGAAATGCGGGCCGAATACCCGGGCCAGATTGCCGGCGACCGAATCCGTGCACAAGGCGATTCGCTTGACCTTCTTGTGATGCGCCTTGACGAACTTGAGGTGCGAAACGAGCGCCGCGAACGAATCCCACCCGGGGAAGTCCTTCGTATGGATGATCAGGCCGTTGAGGCGCGTTGTTTTCTCTATGTAGGGATCGATCATTCCGGCCGCGCGTTTAAAATCCTCCTCCGATAATGCGCCCTGCGGCTCCAGGACGGCGATCCCCCTCTTCTCGTCCATTCTGACAGACAGCATGTTATCCTCCTTGTTAATGGCCCGATAAACCCCACGGCCAAGCCCGGAGAGGAGCCCCACTCCCCATTCAAAACCCGACCCCTGTCCTTTCTTTTATTCCCCCTTCGCGAGATCATCCGGATTCCGGCCGAACCGGCCGAACCCGTAGAACACGAGCGTGCCCAGCACGAGCCCGACAACAAAGCCCTGCGGAACCGTCAGCGCGATCAGCCCAACCAGAAACGCGATCAGGAGATGCCGGGGTGTCTGGGCCTGGTCCCGAACCATGGCCATCAGCGTCAACGCCTCGAAGAAGAGGACGACGCCCAAGATCGGCAGCGGAAAGATTTTCAGGACCTCGTCGAGCGGCCGGCTCAGGAAGAGCCCCAGCAGCGCGTAGAACGTTCCGTAGATGACGACCGAGCCGCCCGTCCTCGCCCCAAAGACGTAATGTCCGGCCAACCCGCCGGATCCGTGGCAGGCCGGAATACCGCCGAAGAAGGGCACGATGAGATTGACCAAGGAATAGGTCAAACCGATCTTTCGCACGCTGACGGCGCGCCCCGGGAACAGGTCGCGGATCGTGCGCTCGGTGGCGATGACCGAGTTGGAGAGCGACAGCGGGATTTGCGGCAGGGCCAGGACCAGGAAACCCGTCCAGATATCCGGCCATTCGGGCCGATGTAGCGTCGGCATCGAAAGGCCCATGCCGTGCACGACGGCCCCGCCGTGAATGCCCGCGGCCACGGCGTAGATCAATCCCAGGAAGATGACCAGCAGTCCGGGGGGCACGCGCCGGTTTCCCCACAGGACGAACATGATCAGGAGTCCGCTCCCCGCCAGCGCGTAACCCGTCACGCCCGCGGAAGGGATGTAGTTCTTGAGCGCCAGGGAGGCGAGCGCAAGCCCCAGACCGAACTGGATGCCGCGCACGACGCAGAGCGGGATCCACTTCACGAGAACGCCGAGTCCGCCCGAGAGCGTGAGGACCAGCATCGTCGCCCCGATGGCCAGTCCCGCCCCCAGAAGAACGCTCTCCGCGATCTTCTGAGTGATCACGATCACCGCCATCGCCTTCAGCGGCTGCATCGGCATGGGCAGGCCGTAGATCAATCCGGTGGCGATCTGCAGCAACCCGAACAGGATGAAGACCCCGGCCGAATCCATCCCGGTGGCCAGGATGATTCCGACGATCAGCGGCAGATCCGTTCCAATGTCTCCGAAGCTTCCCGCGAGCTCGTTCCGATCAAACCGGATCCCCCTCATTCCCACCGCATGCGCTCTCGCCGGTCCTGAAACTGGGCCCGGATCGTTGAAAGAATTTTAGACAAGAGACCTGTCTCCTTTACGAATCGGGAATCTCGGCCTCGACCAGCTGAGCAAGCAGAGTAAGAGATTCCTGCCAGCCGAGATAACAGGCCTCGGTCGGAATGACGTCGGGGATGCCTTCCTGCACGACGTTGACCTCGGTCCCGCAAGACACCTTCTTCAAGGCAATCGTCGTCTGCATTTCTCCGGGAAGGTTGGGGTCGTCAAAGGTGTCCGTATGACGGATGCGCTCCTGCGGCACCAGCTCAAGGTACCTGCCGCCGAAGGAGTGGCGATGACCCGTACTGAAATTCGTGAAGGACATTTTATAGGTGCCTCCGACCTTGGCCTCGATGTGGTGGACTTTTCCGGTAAAGCCATTCGGTGGAAGCCATTTGGCCATGGCGTCGGCATCGAGAAATGCGCGGTAGATACGTTCTGCCGGGGCACGGAGTACACGATGAAGCCGGACGGTATTTGTGGACATGCGGACCACTCCTTTCTATGGTTCCGACCCGAAACCGGAGCGCTTGAAAAGGGGGGCGGGATGCACGGCGGCCAGACCAAGGAAGGTGTATAAACTCAATTTAAGAATTAGTCAACAAAAGTCTTGAACCCCTTTACTGTCCCCTCGACCGGAATCAAGCACCATCCTCCCGGACTCTAATGGCGAAAACGACGCGATGGGCGTCTGTATTCTCGCTTACAATAAAGCTCCTTTTCCCGATTTGGTGGGCCCTCAGCCAATGGAATCCCGGATGGCCCAATCGAACGTCATAGATATTGGTGAACGGGCCGATTTGCGTGTTTCCCGTCATGGAACAGGGACGGTCCACATACACCAGGAGCAAATACTCCCTCGTCTCCTCATCGATAAAGCTGCTCGGCCCCAGATTATTCTTGGTTTCCGCGTCGACCGCGAGCGTGGCGATGCGCGCAAAACGTGTGGATGCCGGATGGATGATAAGCCCCTTTGTATAGACGGACTCGTTCAAGGGGGTGGTGCCCTGGGCCAGCACCCATGTCGCGATCGTGCCCAGGTCCAAACGGAAAACGGAATCTTCGTTCACCCCCGTGCTCTCCAAGGGAGCCGTGTTGAATGTTCCGGCAATCGCGCCGGGAATGTATGGAAAGAGTAACAGGATATTCTTGGGAGGATGTTCAACCTTTACGGGTTGTCGTTCACGGTCAATAAACTCCACCCGCGAATAAATTTCATAGATCGTCGTGTCGTCCGGCATGACCATGCCGGGCCGCGGAAACGCGCACCCCGCCACGGTCACGACTAAAATGACATTGAGGAGGTATCTGAGCGTGATCATGGAGCGCATGAGAATTCCTCAAAGGTTCCCCTTTCGTTTTTCCCGTACACGAATCATTTCAAGCCTTCTCTTTGTTTGATCAATCAACTGTCGGTTGGAAGGGGTATCCGGAGTCAGTCTTGTGAACTCTTCCAGTTCCTGGGATGCCTCGGATAGGTTCCCCTGTTCCAACAGCGCCATCCCGAGATTATAGTGGAATTGGGACTGGCCGGGGTTCAGCCGAAGCGCGGCGCGATACTCCTCAATCGCCCCGCCGAAATCGCCTTGGCTGTAAAGCGCGGCTCCGAGATTGCTGTGGGCATGTTCATCGTTCGGATTCAGCCGAAGGGCCGCGCGGTACTCCCGAGCCGCCTCGTCAAGATTACCTATGGCATGATACGCCCCCCCAAGATTCGTGTGGAATTTAAACTCCTTTGGATCCAGGCGTATGGCATAGAGGTACTCCGAAATCGCCCCACCGATATCGCCTTTTTCAATGAGGGCGATGCCCAGACTAAAGTGCGCACTTTCAATGTTCGGATTCAGCCGAATAACGGTACGATACTCGGCAATGGCATGATCAAGGTCACCCTTTCCGTGAAGGGTAAGCGCGAAATTAAGGTGGGCGATCCAATCGTTTGGATCGATGCCGACGGCCATGCGGTGTTCCTCAACGGACCCTTCAAGATCCCCTTTTCTATAAAGCGCAGTTCCGAGATTGCTGTGGGCACGCGCATCGTCCGGATTCAGGCGAACCGCCGTTCGAAACTCCGAAACGGCGCCATCGAGTTCTCCTCTGTCCATAAGAACCGTCCCCAAAGCCATGTGGCCGTACACACCGTTCGGGTCCAGCCCGATGGCCGTTCGAAACTCTTCAATGGCCCCGTCCGGATCTCCTTTGCTTCGAAGCGCAGATCCCAGGCCGATGTGGGGATAGGCATAGTTCGGATTCAGGTCGATGGCCGTGCGGAATTCCGATATTGCGCTATCAAGGTCCCCTTTTTTGAGCAGTGCAGTCCCGAGGCTGTGGTGGGCTTCGGCGTTCTTGGGGTTCAGGCGCAACGCGGACCGGTACTCCGCAATGGCACCGTCAAAATCTCCATTCCGCTCCAATTCGACTGCCGATTTAAAATGGGATTCTGCCTGTTCCGGATTCGGTCTCAGGACGGCGCAGTTCGATAATGCGATCAAAAGTGCGGCCATAATCAGCGTTTTATGGAAGGCCCTTTTCATGTTGGCTGACCTTTCCCTCAACTTGGCCTAATTCACATCCGGAAATACCCCCCTGGATTGGGTTCGGTTCCACGCACCCGCATAGGCGCCGGCCGAATTGGCAATCCGGTTGCATTGAGTTCCGCCGTATTCAATATCGTCGAAGGGTGGAGTCTCTTGCCGGGTTAAGATACGAAGATCAGGAGGTCGGGGGGAGTGTGCGGCTGCACGCATGGAATACACCACGGCAAGAGCCAAAGCGGTTATCGTTACCTGCCCGATGGTCGGCCTGGTATACATAACCCGTACCTCTCACCATGATACAAGTTTGCTCCTTATGAAAGGTTGGCGTCAAGAAATAATTTTTCAACCGTGATCTCAATCATGCCCGATAGGAATGAACCCTTTCGGCTTCAGGCGGACGAAATCGGTCCTGACGTGACGCCGTAAACTCTTCTCCGAGTCACGTATGCGTGCACCTTGATCGGGCGCGAAGGCGGTAATCCCTGCCCGGGAACCGGACCGGACCCCCGTTGTACGTGAGGTCACCGGACAACCGTTCCGAACAGAGCGCCCACGGCGGCGGTCGCCCCCATGGCCAATGCGCCCCAGAATGTCACACGGACTGCGGCCGTGGCCACGGGTGCACCGCCCGCGCGGGCGGCCACCGCCCCGAGCAGCGCCAGGAAGATGAGCGAGCTCCCCGACACGAGCCCGATCAGCCGTTCTTCCGAGGCCAACAGGGTAACCAGAATGGGCATCGCGGCTCCGACGGCGAAGCTTCCGGCCGAAGCGAAAGCGGCCTGAATCGGACGGGCGCGCAGCGCCTGCGTGATGCCCAACTCGTCGCGCGCGTGCGCCCCGAGTGCGTCATGCGCCATGAGCTGATCGGCCACCTGTTTCGCCAGCGCGGGATCAAGGCCCCTCCGGATGTAGATGGTTTTCAATTCCCTGTGTTCGCCGGCCTCGTCCGCCTTCAGTTCCATGCGTTCGCGGTCGAGGTCCGCCTGTTCGGTATCGGCCTGCGAGTGGACGGAGACATACTCCCCGGCCGCCATCGACATGGCCCCGGACACCAGGCCGGCCGTCCCGGCGATCAGGATGTTGCCGTGCGTCGCATGGGCCGCCGCAACGCCCACCACCAGGCTCGCCGTGGACACGATGCCGTCGTTCGCGCCCAGGACCGCGGCGCGGAGCCAGCCGATGCGTTCCGTGTGGTGTCGTTCACGATGGATTCGACGCATTTTCCTTTTTCCGCCCGGGAGGCCGGAAGAACGCTCCGGATGTCATTAAAAGCAGCCTGTCCCCTTTTGGATTGCGGATCAAAAGGATACCGATACAGGCGGCGCGAGTCGGGGTGGGCACGCATTCGGCGGCTCACATTTGCGAATGGGCCGATATTTAACTGCGATGGGTCTCGGGTTCCGTGCCATCCCTATTATCACGCGGGGATCGTGCATGTCAACGCTGGCGCGATCGGCCGGCTTGTCGCGTTCCTTCCCTATTCATCCCCGGAGAGATGCACGCGGACCGAAAATCGGCATAAAAAAAAAGAGGGTAGCCACTTGTTGGCTACCCTCTGGTGCTTCAAGGAGCTTTCGCCCCCGCATGCCTTACTTGGATCGGACCGGATTATCCGCGGCTAGGGACAGGGCAAAATAGATCACCCATACCACCAGACCCGTGATTGCGGCAAACGCCATAGTCGTATTGCCCCAGTCGGTATGTATCATTGCGGCCTCCTTTCAGCAGGGTTCAACGTGGATTCGTCAGGAGGCTCCGATAAAAAAACCCTGCTCCATTTGCATGGATCGCAGGGTTCCACTTGAAAGCCTTTCGGCAGCCGCCCAACCATTGCCCCTTAACGGGGGAGTAGGTTGACGGCTTTGCGCCCCGCTCTTTCGAAGCGGGTTGCCCTTTCGGTGGCCATCTGACCCATTGTTCTGCTTCGGCGTTAATATACCATAGATTGGCGTCCGGTGTCTAACATTTAGAACAAAAACCGGGTCCTTTTTTCGGCGCCCAATAAAGCGGACATGATTGATCCGCTCATCTCGGCGTCCAAAAATGTTCCCTCCCTTTCCTTTCTGTTACCCTGTATCCTGCATCACTTATTATCGAGGCTCGTTGTGCTCCCCCCGCCCGCGAGGACGGAGGGGAGCGAAACCAACAATTCAAGACCTCTCCCCCGCCGGGGGTCTGGCTATGGAAAAAGACCTCCTCCCCTATTGAATAGTTCGGCGGGCGCGACTATGATAGGGCCATATTCTGTCCGTCAAACCTGAAACCAGATCCATCCGTTGACCTGGCGGGGGAGATAAAGGAGGACGATCATGGCCAAAACAATTGCCGTTATACTTTCCGGTTGTGGTTTTCAGGACGGGGCCGAGATTCAGGAGTCCGTGCTGACGCTGCTCGCAATCGATCGAAGCGGCTCGACCTATTCCTGTTTTGCCCCGGATATCAAACAGCATCATGTCACGAATCATTTGACCGGCAAACCGTCCGAGGGCGAGAACCGAAACGTGCTCGTTGAATCCGCCCGGATTGCGCGGGGAAAAATCAAACCCCTTTCGGAATTCAAAGCCTCCGATTTCGACGCGCTCGTCCTCCCTGGCGGATTCGGCGCGGCGCTGAACCTGTCGACATTTGCCCTGGACGGCCCGGACTGCAAGGTCAACGAGGATGTTTCAAAGGCGATCCGGTCGGTCGCCGCGGCCGGAAAGCCCATCGGGGCACTATGCATTTCGCCCGCCGTCATGGCCAAAGTGCTGGGAGACGTGGAGCTGACCATTGGGAACGACAAAGAAACGGCGGCGGCACTGGAGAAACTCGGCGCAAAGCACAAGGAGACCACATTCGGCGGAGTCGTGATCGACAAAAAGCATAAGCTCGCCACCGCGCCGTGCTACATGCTGGCCAGCAAGCCTTCCGTCATCGCGGAGGAAGCCGAAAGGGTCGTCCGCGCCGTTCTGGAAATGGCCTGAGGGGAGAAAAAATAAGGACGAAGGGGAGGCGGCCGGGTTGGCGTCTACTTCGGGATGGCCAGGCTCCTGCGAAGGACAAGGTATCCCGCAACGGCGGACAACAGCGAGCCGATGATGATGCCGAGGCGCTCGTCAAACAATCGATTCACTCCCGCGTGTTCAAATGACAGGGAACCGATGAAAAAGCTCATCGTGAAACCGATGCCGCAAAGCAACGCCACGCCGTAAAGGTCGCCCCAGTTCGTCCCCGCAGGAAGTTTCGCGAAACCGGATTTGATCGCCACCCCGCAGAAGGCCAACACGCCCAGTTGCTTGCCGACGAACAGGCCGGCGGCGATTCCCAACGGCACCGGATGCAGCAGGTGCTCCAGGCCGACGCCCGCCAGGTCAATTCCGGAGTTGGCAAATGCGAAGAGCGGCAAGACCCCGAACGCGACGGCCGTATGGAGGTCATGCTCCAATTCACGCAGCGGGGAACGGTCCGGATTCCGTTTGTCGCGCAAGGGAATAAACCACGCCAACACCGCCCCGGCCAGCGTCGCATGAACGCCCGATTTGACCACAGCCGCCCACAAGACCATGCCGATCAAGATATAGGGGACAAGGTCGGTCACGTTAAGCCGATTGAGTATCCAGAGCGGGATCAGGCAGGCGAGGGCCGTCAACATGGCGGCGGTCGATAAATCACCGGAGTAGAAGAGCGCGATGATCAGGATCGCTCCGAGGTCGTCGAAAATCGCCAATGAGACAAGAAACACCTTGAGCGGCGTCGGCACGCGTGGGCCGAGAAGCAGCAGAACTCCGAGCGCAAACGCGATATCCGTGGCGGAGGGAATGGCCCAGCCGTTCAATGCCACCGCATTTCCCCGATTGATGAAGACGTATATCGCGGCCGGCCCGATCATGCCGCCCAGCGCCCCGACGGCCGGCAGGGCCGCGACGCGCGGATCCGACAATTCCCCCTCCCAGGCTTCCCGTTTGAGCTCCAGCGCCACCAGGAAGAAAAATACCGCCATCAGACCGTCATTGATCCACAGGAGCAACGGTTTGGCGATCTCAAACGGACCGATTCGGATTTCAACCGGCAGATCGATCAGCAAGCCGTAAACCCCCGCCAGCGGGGAATTCGCCAGGATCAGGGCCAGCGCGGCGGCGGCCATCAACAAGATCCCGCCGGCCGATTCAAGTCTGAGAAAATCCTGGATGGGCTTAAGGATCGTCAAAACCGATCCGCACGGCAACTCGTTCTTCATGATCTTCCCGCCTCCCCTCCTCCCTTCAGACCCCCTGAAACGTCCGGCGGAAGCCCGGAAGGACCATGAACTCACACCGAATATCCGTCGGCCGGGACGCCGGAACGTCCCATCACCCCCGTGCGCGGCGGCGAAGGGGGGGTTCACTTTTCCGAAAGGCCGCATGTCCCCTTTATAGCCGGTCAAGGCCCGTTGTGAAACTGGGATATCGTCCCGTCCAGGATGATATCGGAAGGCCTGATGGGGTTCATCAAGCGAATCCCTTCGATCGACCGGCATCGGCTCAGGGCCACATAGGTTTGGCCGTGGGCAAAGGCCCCGCGTCCCAGATCGATGATCACGTTATCAAACGTCTTCCCCTGGCTCTTATGGATCGTGATCGCCCAGGCCAGCCGAATCGGGTACTGCTTGAAGGAACCGGTCACCTTGGGCGCGATCCGGCCGTCGGCCTTGTTGTATTCATACCCGATCTTCTCCCACTCCGTCGGCTCGACCGTGCAGAGGGCATCGCCCAACGCGACGGCAATCGAATCGCGCGAGAGGTTTTGAACCACGCCGAGACTTCCGTTGACCCAACGCTTGGAGGGATCGTTCCGGACCATCATCACCTGGGCTCCGGGTTTTAATTCCAGGCGTTCGTCCGTCGGGTACGAGGCCTCATCGAAATTTCCGCTCACCACGGCGTCGTAGGTGTAGCCCGTCGAGGGCAGGGCATCCAAGTGGCTTCGATTGATGGCCGACGCCCGCCGGTTGGTACTTGTAAGCGTAATCGCCAAGCCCCCCTTCTCGAAACCCATAGACGGATCGCATCGTTGATTGAGATTGACCAGATCGGACGCTTCGAGATCGTTATTTCGGATTTTATTCAAGAGGGCGACAAATCCGGAATCCTTTTGTCGAAACACCTTTCCCAGCTCGATCACTTCGAATTTATTTTCCTTGAACACCCGGGCATCGAAAAAGTACGGGCTCTCGTAGGAATCGGCCAGATAGTCATGCAGCTCCGGCTCGACGACGGGCGGCAGCTGGTAGAGATCGCCGATAAAGATCACTTGAACGCCCCCAAAGGCGATGTCCGGACGATGGCGGTTCAATCTCAGCGCGAGATCCACGGCATCCATGACGTCCGCACGCACCATCGAGATTTCGTCGATCACGATCGTGTCCAAGGCGAGGAACAACTTCTCCTGCCCCCGGACCCGCCTCACTTCATTGGGAGTGATGAGCTGTGGAGGAAAACGAAAGAACGAGTGGATCGTCGAGCCGCCCACGTTGATGGCGGCCACGCCCGTAGGAGCCAGCACGGCGATGTTCCGCGCGGTCTTCTCTTTGAAATATTGAAGGAGGGTGGATTTCCCGGTCCCGGCCTTCCCCGTGATGAAGACGTGCCGGCGGGAGTGCTCCATCAGGTTGAAGGCCTGTTCGATATCCGGGGGGATTTCAAAATCGTCGGGAATCGCGACGGCATGCTGAAAAGCCATTTTTTTCATCGATCTCATGACCCCGCTGTGAAAATGGGGACAGATTTATTTTTTTCAATTCCCCATCCCATATCTCCCCCTAAATTGACCTTTCCCGTTCAAAAAATGAGAGATTCCCTTTCAATTTGTAGATGGACCGGGAAAATAGATCTGTCCCCATTTTTTTACACCGGTTCTTCTCCGCAAAATGCCGCAGGAGGTAAAGGATGCCGTCGTCGCCACGCACCTTGAAGGCGCGATGGTCCGGAGCGAGCCGCCGGCCAAGCTCCTCCGCCACCTCAATCCGTCGGCCTCCCAGATAGAAGGCGCGCGGCGTTTCCTCGCCCCGATATCCGGCGTAACATTCGACACGGGGGATCATGTTTCACTCCATCGCTTCCCATGGCCGTTCGGCGACGCGACGGTTCCGGCCGGAGGTGCCCACGCGCGAGACGGGAAAAGGGAGCCGTCTCCCTTCAGTCCGGCCCGGTTTGCCGTATCGAAATCGGGACTTGACCCTTTTACAGGCGTCAACCGATGTAGATCCCCCCCAGACGGTCGAGAACCCCGTGGAGCTCTTCATGCTTGCCCGCGCCGATCTTCTCGACCTCGAGGGATTCAAACCGCTCGGCGAGCTCCTTTTCCTCGTCCGGCGCAAGATGCATTTCGGCCATCTTGAAGAGGACGGTATTTTCCTTCTCGATGTGACCCCTTAACGTGGACGCATATTCGGATGCGTACAAGACAATCCCGTCGCCGGCCTTCTCCTCCCCCGCGCGATAGCGGTCCACGCCCCCGGCCAGGCCGTGCAACAGACCGCGCATCCGCTCATGCTCGCCGAGCATCACGCCGATCGGCCCGCCCTCCTTCGGAATACCGGCCATTTCAAGCGCGGGGAAGAAAATCTCCTCTTCCTTCCCGTGATGACATCGATCGGCAAAGACACGAAAAAACTCGACGATCCGGTCGAGATGCTCCGGATCGATCTTCTCTCCCGCCCGGAGCTTCCTGCAGATCGTTTCCAGGATGGCGAGCATCGTCTCGATCGCCGCGTGTTCTTTTTTAAGGGTTTCAACCGCGATACCCATCGTTTTCCTCCTTCTTCTCCCGTCCCTCCCGAGGCCGGAGGGGAAACGGAACGTCGATTCAATACCTGCCGGTGCGTGATGGCAAGACCCGAGGCTCGTCCTTTCATTCGCGCGCTTTCACGGGCAAGCCCACGCCCGAAAGAGGTTACTTTAGTCCCCTTTAGCCGCGCCCGTCAATCCGGGGGAGACTCCGCCTGTTTCCTCTTTCTCATTCGCGAAAGCGCCTGGCGACGACTGGGGCGAAGAACGTGACGACGAGAACGAGCGGCCAGATATTGCCGTCCTTGAAGGTGTAGGCCTCCAGCATCTCGGGCCACGATCGCCCCTGCATCACCCGGTCAAAGCCAAATTCGAAGGCCACGGTGAGGCAGAGCCAGAGCATGCCAACGGAAAGGCTCCGTGTAACGTCCTTCAGCCCAAGCCACCGGGCAAGGACGGCCGCGACGACAACGATCCACCCCGAAAGGAGAGCACCACTTAACACGAATGCGGCCGGTTTGCCGAGTTTGGGCATAAGCACCGCCTCGCGGAAAACCCCGTTTAGCACGGCAAAGACCAAAATGAGAAGCCAAGCGGCGATGGATCTAAGCAGAACCATGGCCCGTCTCCATTCCAGCCCCGGCTGCAGCTGACGTTAAACCTCCCGACCGTTTCATTCAACGCCAAATCGCATCAACCGTAAATCCAATGCCCGCCCTCTATTTTCTCTCTAACGGCACCCCTGGCCGACCGCTTCCCCTTTTTTCTTTTCTCTTCCAATCCCCTTTACGCCGCCGCTCCCGCGCGAGAGAACGATGGGGACCCGGGAATTTTCTAACCCCCATTTTCCCGGCGCGATACGAGCACGATCTTTCCCGTCACGCCTCCCTTCCCGAGCAGCTCCTGCGCCTGCCTGGCCTCGGCCAGAGGGAATCGTCGCGCGATGATCGGTTTGATCTTCTGCTGCTTCAAGAGGTCAAACAGGGCAATCAAATCCTGGCGAAACAGCGCCGGCCTCAGTCGTTTGAGCCACTGGATGCTGTAGGGGATTACCCGTTTCCGGCCCGGGAGAAGCCAGCCGCCGGCTATATACATCCCGAAAATGGGGATTCCATGCAGGCGATTACGGCGGCCCGGATGACTTGAATCCAATCCCTTTTCCCGTAGCGTGGTGGTATTGCCATAAGCGACCACCCTTCCGCCTGGACAAAGCGCCTTGCGCGAATGCCACATATGGCTTCCGCCGATGGGGTCAAAAACGACATCCACCCCTTTGCCGGCGAGGCGATGAATTTCTTCCACGAAGTCCTGACGCCGGTATTCAATGGGAATGCCGCCCAATTCGGAAACGGCCGACGCCCCCCGCGATGAACAGGATCCGTACATCTCCAGCCCGGCGAGGCGCCCGAGCTGCATGAGCGCCGTGCCGACCCCGCCCGTCGCGCCGTGAATCAACACACGCTGGCCCGGTTTGACCTTGGCGGAGCGATGCATCATCTGGTATGCCGTGACGTAGTTGAGCACGAGGCTGACCGCTTCCGCGGGGTCCAGCCCGGCCGGCACCGGAACCAGTTCCCGTTGAGGCAGGCAGACGAACTCCGCATATGCGCCGTGGATCGGGAGTGCAGCGACCATCCGTCCGGGTTCAAGTCCGGACACGCCGTTGCCGGGCCTATCCACCATGCCGACCAGATCCCATCCCGGTGTGTAGGGCACCGGGGGCGTTTCGGGGTGAATGCCCTCGAGCGCCATGATGTCGGGCATGGAGACGCCCGCGGCCAGCACGCTGACCCGCACTTCACCGTCCCTCGGTTCGGGGATTTCTTCTTCGAGCACTTGAACCGCATCGGGCCCGCCGTAGTGAGTGACGATGATGCGCGTGTGTCTCA
>Ga0055439_10000054_pt1 | contig 17032 bp, 14 predicted proteins | sample Browns_TuleB_D2_FD_57732 | JGI IMG/M metagenome (GOLD analysis project Ga0055439, IMG submission 57732) | Wetland microbial communities from San Francisco Bay, California, USA, that impact long-term carbon sequestration - Browns_TuleB_D2 | ecosystem: Environmental > Aquatic > Marine > Wetlands ...
CATCGAGCTGTTGCGCGATCTTGTGGTCCGGGAACGGCGATCCGTCGTCGTCGTAACGCATGACACGCGAATGATGGATCTTGTTCATCGTGTCTATCGTTTGGAAGACGGGGTACTGGTATCGTGAGACGAATCTTTTTAACGGGGATTCTGATTCTGGTCGCGGGCCTGACCGCGCTGGGCCTCTGGATGGCGCGCGGGCCCCGGGACGCGGCCCAAATCGTGACCGTGTCCTACGGCGATATCCTGGACCGGATCGCGGCGCGCGGCAGGGTCGAGGCCAAGACAACCGTCGACCTGGCCTGCAAATTGGACGGGCGGATCCGGTCGATCTCGGTGAAAGAGGGGGATGAGGCCTCCAAGGACCAGGTCCTCGTTACGATGGACGACGAGTACGCCAAGGCCGCGGTGGCCCAGGGCCGCGCCGAGTTAAAGGATGCGGAGCTTGATTTTGCTCGAAGCCGTCGTCTCCTCGAATCCAACGCCGTTTCAACGGCCGAGTTCGACCGGGCCGCCGCAAGGCGGGATCTGGCCCGGGCCCGTCTGGATATGGCGGAGGCCCAGCTGAACGACATGTATATACTCGCACCGATTCCGGGCAGAGTGATCTCTAAATATCGCGAGCCGGGCGAGTCGGTCAAGGCGGGTGTTCCCATCCTGAGCCTCTCCGATGTATCCTCCATCCGGGTGCGGGCGGAGATTGACGAAGACGATGTCGGGCGTCTGGCCCTCGGCCAGGAGGCATCGATTGTTTCGGATGCCTATCCCGGCCGTGTTTTTATTGGAAAGGTCATTGAAATCGGGGAAAGGGTCGGCAAGCGGTCCATCAAGCTGGAGGACCCATCCAAGATTTCCGATGCCAAAATTTTGGAGACGAAGATCGAATTGCCTGAATCGGCGAAGGACGATCTGAAACTGGGGATGACAGTGGATGTCAAAATCGATGTCGTCCAGCGCCGTCACGTGCTGGTGGTTCCGCGACGCGTGATTCAAGAGGATAAAAACGGGTATTCGGTGACCATGGCGGAGAACGGCCGTGGCGGAGGAAATTTGGAAGTTCGGCAGGTCGTATTGGGGGCAAAGGATCGATGGGACGTCGAGATACTTCAAGGGCTGAAAGAAAACGAAAAGGTGGTGATGCCATGAGCGATCGGACGGCGGGGGTTCAAGGGAATCGTGGGGGGGTGTATCCGAACCGCCTCCTGTTATGGTACATATTGTTTCCGGCGATGGTTTTTCTAGGGTCGGCGCCGGGGACCCTGTGGGCTCAGCCGGCCGCGAATCCCCCGCCCGGGTCGTTATCGCTGGAGGATTTCAAACGGATTGCGATGGAGCGAAACCTGGGCTTGAAATCGTCCGAGGCCGATGTATCCATCGCGCAGGAGGAGGTCGGAAGCCGGTACGTCGAATTTTATCCCAAACTCAAGGCCGAGGCGAATTACCGGCGCGCCGGAAATGTCCCGCGTGTCCTCCTGCCGATGGGGAGCTTCAGTACATCTCCGATTGTATTTCCGCCGAGAGACTCCCAGATCACGACCGGGGATCTGGCCAACTACGCCCTGCGGTTGACCCTGGAACAGCCGGTATTCACCGGGGGCTCGGTTTACTATTCGTACAAGAATGCGAAATTGATGTCGGCCCTGGCCGGATTACAGCATCAGGAAAATGTTCAGGACCTCCTGCTGAGTGTGGAACTGGCCTACTGGAATATCTTAAAGACACAACAGCTGCTCGAGGTGGCGAAACAGCAAGTGCGCGATCTGAAGGAGCATCTGCGGGTCGTGAAGGCCTCCTACGATGCCGGAAGCGTTCCCTACAACGAAGTGTTGAAAACGACCGTGACCCAGGCCGAGGCCGAACAGCGCCTCCTGACGGCGCAGAACAACGCCGATCTGGCCAAGATGATGATGAACAATCTGCTCCGCCAGGAACTCACCACCACGCTCACGCCGGCCTCGAACGGCGAGGAAAAGGCGTCGACCGAATTGATCTCCTATGAGGAAGCCGTGAAGATCGCGCGGGACAGGCGCCCGGAGCTGGCCGCGGGCCGGACCCGGGTCGAGACGATGAAGGCCAAACGCGAGCTGGCCCGCAGCGGGTACTACCCGTCGGTGAGCGCGCTGGCGACGTACGACCATGCCAAGGAAACGGTGAGCGTGCTTCGGGAGAACTGGGAGGTGATGGGTGTCATGCGCTGGACCTTCTGGGAATGGGGAAAGACGGCGCACGACGTCGAACGGGCCCAAACTCAGGTCCGCCAGAGCGAGATCAATTTTCATGCGCTGGAGGACCGGATTGTTTTGGAGGTCCGCCAGGAGTATCTCGGCGCGGTCGATGCGAGGGAGAAGATCGCGGTGGCCCGGACGGCCGTCGAGCAGGCGAAGGAAAATTACCGGATCACCGAAGAGCGGTTCAAGGCGGGGGTCACCACGAATACCGAGGTCCTCGATGCCGAGAGTTTGCTGATTTCGGCGGAGGCGAATCTCACCAATGCGATCTATGATTTCCAATCGGCCAAGGCCCGGCTGGACCGGGCCCTGGGGCGGCAAGTCCTGTCGGCGGACGCCGGGAAGGAGGATAATCCATGACGAAGGTCCGGGCCCTCGTGGTCTTGGTCGTCGCGGTCGTGGTCCTGGGATTGATGGCGGCCGTCCGGTATTTGGATCACCGATCGAACGGGAACCGGATTCTGGCCAGCGGGACGATCGAGGCGACTGAAGTCGAGATCGCCCCCAAGGTCACCGAGCGGATCGAGCAGATTACGGCGGATGAAGGCGACCGCGTGGAGAAGGATCAGCTCCTGGTCTCACTCGGCCGGCGTGAGCTGGAGGCCCAGCTTCGGGCGGCCCAGGCTCAACAGGTCGCCGCCCAGGCCAACCTGAGGAACCTGGAGGCCGGTTCGCGTGAACAGGAAATCAAGAAGGCCGAGGCCGTCCTCGAGGAAGCCCGGGCCAACACGGAGAAGACGCGGACCGATTGGGAACGTCTGGACCGTCTCCACAAGGACAAGGTGGCCTCGGATCAGGAATGGGAGCGCGCCAAGTCGGCCTACGATGTCGCGACTGCCAGGCAGCGGGAGTCGAAGGAGCACCTGGATTTGATGAAAGCGGGTACACGGCGTCAGGTGATCGAGGCGGCACGGGGGGAAGCCGAGCGGGCCCGGGCGACACTGGAGCTGGCCCAGGCGCAGCTGGATCAAACGCGGCTCACGGCCCCGTTGCCCGCCACCGTTCTCCTCAAGAATCGCGAAGTGGGGGAGGTGGCGACCGTGGGATCTCCGATCCTGACGCTGGGGGACCTCGATCATCTCTGGGTGACGATCTACATTAAGGAAACGGACCTCGGTCGCGTGAAGCTGGGCCAGGAAGGACGGGTCTCGGTCGACAGCTTTCCGGGAAAGGAATATCCCGGAAAGGTGACGCACATTTCAAACAAGGCCGAGTTTACGCCGAAGACGATCCAGACAAAGGAGGAGCGGGTCAAACTGGTTTTTGCCGTGAAAGTCGCCATCGAGAACGCGAACGGCGAGCTGAAACCCGGGATGCCGGCGGATGTGGAATTGCAGGTGGGACGATGATGAACGCCATTGAAGCGGTTCACCTGATTAAACGGTTCGGTTCCGTCACGGCGGTCGATGATGTAAGCCTGGAAATCAAAAAGGGAGAGATCTTCGGATTTCTCGGTCCCAACGGTGCGGGAAAGTCGACCACCATCCGGATGCTTTGCGGGGTCCTTCTGCCCACGTCGGGCTCGGCGCGAATCATGGGCCTCGACGTCGACTCCGAGATCGACCGGGTGAAACCGTTGGTCGGGTACATGTCTCAGCAGTTCGGCCTGTATTCCGATCTGACGGTCGAGGAAAATCTCTGGTTTTACTCCCGACTCTACCTGGACTCCCGGACGGTCCGCGATCGGATGGACTGGATTCTTTCCTCTTTGGGGTTCGAACGGTACGGCAAAACGCTGGCGGCGCAACTGTCCGGCGGGTGGCGGCAAAGGCTGGCGCTGGGATGCGCCCTGGTTCACGATCCGGAGGTCATTTTCCTGGATGAACCGACGGCGGGTATAGACCCGGTTTCGCGACGACAGATGTGGGATTATTTATACGGCCTGGCCGAAAAGGGAAAGACACTGTTCGTCACGACACATTACATGGAGGAAGCGGAGCGGTGCCATCGCATCGCCTTTATTTGGAGGGGGCGCCTGGCCGCCATCGACACCCCGCATCGGATCCGTACGCAATTCCGCGCGTACGAAATCGTGTCCGTCCGGACCGCTCGGCTCAACGAGGCCTTCCGGACCCTCCGTGAACTGCCCGGCGTGCTGGACGTGAACATTTACGGGGAAGACCTGCATGTGGCCGTTCCGGATGCGGAGGAGGCCATCCCTCGGCTGCGCGCGGCCCTGTCCGCGGCCGGGCTCGAAACCCGCCGCCTGGAGCGGATCCCGCCATCCATCGAGGATGTGTTCGTGGCGCTTTCGAAGGAGGAACGGACATGATCGGTCGCGGAATCGTCACGGCGCGAGGGGAACCGGTGGAATCGAAATGAACAGTCAAAGAATGTGGGCGGTGATGGTCAAGGAATTCATCGAGATCCGGCGGGACCCCCGGACTCTGGCGCTGTCCGTCTTGATGCCGATCCTGCTGCTGATCCTCTTCGGGTTTGCCATCACCCTGGACATTCACGAGATTCCGACCGCGATCTGCGATCGCGATCAAACGAGCGAGTCGCGGGGACTCATCGAGTCGTTTCTCAGCTCCGGATATTTCCGGCTGATGGATCCGGAAGCCTGCGACCGTGAGGGGGCGCTTTTGGACCGGGGGTTGGCCCGAATCTATATCGAGATCCCGCCCGACTTCGGGTCGCGCCTGTCGGCCGGGGCCAACGCCCCGATCCAGGTGCTTCTGGACGGCGCGGACAACAACACGGCCAGCGTCGCCTCGGGATACGTGGAGCAGGTGCTTCGCAACCGGACGGCAACGAGCCCGCCGGGAAAGGAATTGCTTTCCGTCCGGAGCCGCATCTGGTATAACCCGGATTTGAACAGCACCGAATTCATCACTCCCGGCGTGATCGGGATGCTGATCATGATCATCGGAGTCGCCCTTCCCGCCATGGCGGTTGTCCGGGAGCGCGAGCTCGGGAACATGGAAGTGCTGATTTCGACTCCGGTTCGTCCGATGGAAATGATCCTGGGCAAGATGCTGCCGTACGCCATGATCAGCATCGGAGTGATCCTGATGATCCTGGTGGTCAGCGTGACCGTGCTTCATGTTCCCTTCCGGGGGGGAACCGTCCATCTGGCCTGGCAGACGATGATCTTCCTCCTGGCCACGCTGGGCATGGGCCTGCTGATTTCGACGGTGGCCAGGACCCGCGCCGTGGCCTATTTCATCAGCCTGTTGACCACGCTGCTGCCGACCTTCATCCTCTCCGGTTTTATCTTCCCGATCGAGAGCATGCCCCTTCCGCTTCAGGGGGTGAGTTACGTCATCCCGACGACGCATTTCCTGATCATCCTCCGGGCGATCCTGCTCAAGGGGGTGGGAGCCGGGGCGGTTTGGCCGCATACGGTTGTGCTGATCGTCTTCGCGCTGATCGTGATCGCGATCAGCGTTCGGCGGTTCGAAACGAGGATGAAATGATCCGGCGGAGCCTGACCATGGCCTGGAAGGAGGCCAAGCAACTCCAGCGGGATCCGCGACTGTTTCCGATCCTCTTCATTGCGCCGATCGTTCAATTGATCCTTCTGGGGTACGGGGCCACCCTCGACCTAAAGAATCTTTCCATCGCGGTCTGGGACCAGAACCGGACGGCCGAAAGCCGGTCCTACCTCCGGTCGTTCACCACCGCCGACTATTTCGTCATCCGGGAATACGTGGCCAACTACCGCGAAGCGATCGACCGGATCGATGACGGACGTGCGCGCATCCTGCTCGTCCTTCCGCCGGACTTCGGTCAGCGGTTGAAGGGCGGCCGGAGCACGGCGGTTCAGGTAATCGTGGACGGGAGCGACTCGAACACGGCCCTGATCGGGCTCAACTATATTAATAAGATCACGCAAGCCTTCTCGTCGGATATCCGGGTGGCCCGGATCGATCCCTTCGGCCGTCCCGTTCCGGCGGATCTGTCGCGGGAGGCGGCGCCCTCGCGGGAAAGGCTCGGGACGATTGACGCCCGCACCCGCGTCTGGTACAACCCGGAGCTGTTGAGCAAGAATTACATGGTTCCCGGGGTCATCGCCGTCATCCTGATTGTGGTGACCAGCATGATGACCGCGCTGGCGATCGTCAAGGAGAAGGAGATCGGGACCATCGAGCAACTCCTCGTCACCCCCCTTCGACCGGCCGAGTTGATGATCGGAAAGCTGCTCCCCTTTGTCGTGATCGGATTCATCGATATCGGCGTGGTCCTGCTGGCGGGCGTCCTCTGGTTCGATGTTCCGATTCACGGGCATATCCCGCTCCTCTTCGCGCTGTCCACGATCTATATCCTGACGACACTGGGCCTGGGCCTGTTCGTCTCCACGATTTCAAAGACGCAAAACCAGGCCCAAATCACGGTCTTTTTCCTGATGTTTCCGATGATGATTCTTTCGGGTTTCGCTTTCCCGATAGCCAACATGCCCCTTTTTTTTCAGGACCTCTCGTACCTCTCCCCGGTACGGTACTTTCTTGTGATCATCCGCGGAATCTTCCTGAAGGGGAGCGGGCTGGACGTGCTCTGGCCGCAAGTGCTCCCGCTGGCGGGCCTGGCTCTCCTGATATTCACTGTCAGTGTCCTGCGTTTTCGGAGAACACTCGGTTGACGCAGAGAAGAGTGATCGCAGGCGATCGGACAGGAGGGGGTGGCGGGTCAGCGGCGACGGATCGCGGAGCCGGACCGGGACGTGCCGCCGGACTTCGGCGGGTCGGAAACCAGACCCTGCTGGTGGACGTAAATGGCGGCCTGGATCCGATTGTTGACGTGGAGCTTCTTGAGGATGTTCTTCAGATGAATCTTGACGGTATTTTCCGAAATGTGCAGGACGTTCCCGATCTCCTTGTTGCTGGCGCCGCCGGACAGCGTCTGAAGGATTTCCTTTTCCCGATTCGTCAGGGATTGGTATTTTCCCCCCGGGTCGGTCGTGGGCGCCGGATGCTTGGAAAGGGCCGAGAATTCCGAAAGCAGTTTGGAGGCCATGTGATGGGGAATAACGGCCTCCCCCCTCATTAAAAGGTCGATCGATTTGAGAAGATGGTCCGGTTCAACGCTCTTGAGCAGATAGCCCCGCGCGCCGGCCTTGATCGCGGCGAAAAGATCCTCGTCCTGCTCCGAAACGGTCAGCATGATGATCCGGGCGTCCGGGAGGAACTCCCGGATGGCTTCGGTGGCCTGGATGCCGTTGCATTCGGGCATCTGCACATCCATCAGGATGATATCGGGCAACTGCTCCTTCGCGAGCGCGATGCCCTCCCGGCCGTCCCGGGCCTCGCCGACGACCTCGATTCCGCTCCGTTGTTGGAGCAGGCTGACGATCCCCTTCCGAAACAGGGTGTGGTCATCCACGACGAGCACTCGGATCGCGTGCATGGCTTCGGCCTCTAGTGGGGTCCGCCCGGGTTATTCAAGGGAATATCAATCTCGATCAGGGTTCCCTGCCCGGGTCCGGTTGCGATTCGCACCGATCCGTGAAAACTGGCCGCGCGTTCCTTCATGATGGACAGACCCATGTGCCGCCGGGCGGGGTCCTGCGCCGAACGGAGGTCAAAGCCTTTTCCGTCGTCTTCCACCGTGATTCTCAGTCCCGAATCCGCGCCTCGCAGGGTGACGATCGCCTTTGCCGCGTCGGCGTGCTTTCGAATATTGGACAAGGATTCCTGGACCATGCGAAAGACCTGTGTTTGGATGGACGGCGGCAGCAGGGGAAGGTCGCCCGTTCGCACAAATTCGGCCCCGATGCCGGCCCGCTCCTCGAAGCTCTCGCAATATTTTCTCAGGGCGGCTTCCAGGCTTTCATCCTCCCTGATCTCGGTTCGAAAATCGGTCAGCATGCTCCGGACATCCTGATTGGTATCCTGAATGACCTTGCGGATCTGCTGGAAATTCTCCAGCGCCCGGTCCTTCGATTCCGTTCGCAGCCGGTCCTCGAAAATCTTCGTTTGCAGGTTCAGGTAGGCCAGGGACTGGGCGATATTATCGTGCAGCTCCTGTGAGATGAACCACCGCTCTTCCAAACGGGCCGATTCCTTTGCTCTTGAGTAAAGCTGTGAATTTTCGATCGCCACACCGATATGATGGCTGATCCCCACCAGCAGATGCCGATTGGAACCGGAGAAGGCATGGGTTCGTCTTGAATAGAGCGTCAGGATGCCGTAGGTCTTATCGCGGGACCGGAGGGGGACGCTGATCATGGAACCGAACCGCTCGTCGCGACAGGCCGAACGGCTCAATCGCTCATCCTGTGAGAGATCATCCGAGACCACGACCTCGCCGGTCCGGGCGGCCAAGCCGCAGAGGCATGCCCCCGTCGGGATCCGCTGCTCGTTATAGACGAACGACTGCGTCACGCCCCGGCTGGCGGTCAGGACGAGGTCCTTTGTGATCGGATCCAGAAGATGGATCGAGCCGATATCGGCCTCCGTGATTTCCAGGAGCCGTTCCAGCGCGGCGTCCAACGCGGCCGAGAGGTGGGGCGACTGGCTGATTCCGGCCGAGAGGGTGTTGAGGACCTCGATATTTTCGTACGGACCCGCATCGAGGGCGCGCGGAGACGTCCGGCGGGAGGGCCGGGCCCCCGCACGCCGTCTTTTCGGCTTATTTCGCGGTCTCTCCATAACGAAGGATCCTGTCCGAGGTGAGTCCAAATTCTACACCGATTAGGGGGATAAATCAAAACGTTCCTTCCGGGGATCAGAGTTTGCTCAGCCGGTCGAGATCACTCTCGGTTCCGATGACGACCATGATCTGGCCCTTTTCCAGCCGGTCGTCGGCGGAGGGATTCAGATCGAAGATTTCCTCGGATTGCGCGACCCCCTTGATCGTCTTGGTAACTTTTTTTCTGACCCCGATCAGGCCGACTCCGTATTTGGTCCGAAGCTGGCATTCCCGGAGGGTTTGGCCGGCCAGGTCGGCGGGAACCGGGAGTTCCACGATGCTGTACCCGGGAGCCAGCTCCAGGTATTCCAAAACGTTGGGCGCGATCAGACTGTGCGCCAAACGAATCGCGGCGTCGCGCTCCGGATAGATCACCCGGCTTACGCCGAGATTGGTTAAAATCTTTCCATGCATCGGGGTGACGGCCTTGGCGATAATCTCCTTGACCCCCAGTTCCTTGAGGGCCATCACGATCAGGATGCTGGCCTCAATGTTTTCCCCGATGCTTACCACGGCGGCGTCCACATTCTGGGCGCTGATCGCCTTCATGGCCTTCTCGTCCGCCGCGTCGCATTCCACGGCGTAGGTCGCAAAATCGCTCACGGCCTCAATCTTGGTTTCATCCCGATCAATGGCCAATACTTCACAGCCCTTCTTGATCAGCGTTTCGGCTACATTGTATCCGAAACGACCCAGACCGATGACAGCCACCTGACGCATCATGGACCTCCTCATTGGGCTCCGCGGGGGACCCTGTCCCCATTCCCCCTCCCGGGGGAATTCGAGACGCGTCCGCTCGGCGGGCGAAATGGCGTTGGATCACGAAACCGCACTAACCGATCATGAGCTTGCCTTCCGGATACCGATACCGCGATCGCTGGACATGCGAGAGTGCGGTCACCCCGATGACCAGAGGACCGATACGGCCCAAGACCATGCAGAGGATCAGGAGCGATTTCCCGAAATCGCTGAACAGCGCGGCGAGACTTCGGGTACCGCCGTCCCCGGTTGAAAACCCCACCGTTCCCGTGGCCGAGGCCACCTCAAACAGTGTTTTCTGGAGCGTCAGATGGTCCGAATAGAGCAGGACCAACGTGACGCCGGTAATCAGAATCATCGCGAGGCTGGCGAGAAAGAAGGCTTTCGCGACGACCAGGGGAGAAAGCCTTCGATAAAATATCGTCACATCCTCCTTGGCCCGCATCGTAGACCATAGGCCGATGGCCATGACCGCGAATGTGGATGTCTTAATCCCGCCTCCCGTTCCGCCGGGCGAGGCGCCGATGAACATGAGGAGAACGATCATGTACAGGGTCGGTGTCGTCAGCGCGCCGATTTCCACCGTATTGAAACCGCCGGTCCGCGCCGCGACCGACTGAAAGACCGAGGCGAGGACTTGCTCCCGCAACGGAAGGGGCGCGAGACTGGTCGGATTCTGGCGCTCGAAGAGGAAAAAGGTGGCCGACCCGAGGAGGATCAAGATCAGGCTCGTAATGAGCACGACCTTGGTGTGGAGCGATAAACGAAGACCCTCCTTTTTTACCCGCCGAAGAATGTCGTGAAATACCAGAAACCCCAGGCCCCCCAGGACGATCAGAACAAGGATCACCGCGTTGACGGTCCAATCGCCGCGGTAAGAAATCAGACTGTCGGAAAACAGGGAAAAACCGGCGTTGTTAAAAGCCGAAACGGAATGAAAAAGGCCGAGGTAAGCGGCCTCGATCGGGGGATGGTCCTGGACAAAACGAAAGGTCAGAATGGCGGCCCCGATCAGTTCGGCGATCACCGTAAACTGGATAATCCCGATGGTAAATCGGACCAGGCCTTCCAGGGTGAACGTGCTGAACGTCTCCTGGATGACGAGGCGTTCCCGGAGGCCGATCCGCTTTCCCATAACGATCGCCATAATGGTTGAGAAGGTCATGTAGCCCAGGCCGCCGATCTGGATCAGGACCAGAATGACGGTCTGGCCGAAAAGAGAAAAATCCACCGGGGTGTCTTTGACAATCAGGCCGGTGACGCAGATGGCCGACGTGGCCGTAAAGAGCGCGTCGAGCGGCGCAATGACCCGGCCTCCGGCCGCTGCAAACGGCAGCGACAACAATATCGTCCCCACGGTGATCACGGACGCGAACCCGATCACCAGGATTTGAGTGGGCGTGAGCTGAAACGCGCGGATACGGTCTGTGAAAGTGGCTTCGTTCATCTGAGCGTCGTCCGGCGTGCGGACATCCCCTTGAGATTAAGAACCGGCCGGCCGCCGCTTCATGAAGGGTTCCAGGATGTCGATCGGCACCGGGAAAATGGTCGTGGAGCTTTTGTCCCCGGCAATCTCGGTCAGGGTTTGCAGATAGCGCAGCTGGATGGCGGCGGGATTCTGGCTCAAGACCGTGGCCGCCTCGGCCAGTTTCTGGGCGGCCTCGAACTCGCCCTCGGCATGGATCACCTTGGCACGCCGGGTCCTTTCGGACTCGGCCTGTTTGGCGATGGCGCGAATCATGTCCTGCGGGAGGTCGAGATTCTTTACCTCCACGGCCGACACCTTGACGCCCCACGGTTCGGTCTGCAGATCGATCACCTGCTGGAGCTTGGCATTGATCTCATCCCGTTTTGACAGCAAATCATCCAGTTGACCCTGTCCCAGGATGCTGCGGAGCGTCGTTTGTGAGATCTGGGAGGTCGCGTAGAGATAGTCCTCGACCTGAATAATCGCTTTTTGAGAGTCGATCACACGGAAATAGATGATGGCGTTGACCTTGACCGAGACGTTGTCCCGCGTGATGACATCCTGTGGCGGGACGTCCATCACGATCGTACGGAGACTCACCTTCGCCATGCTTTGAATTCCGGGGATGACGATGATCAGCCCCGGACCTTTGACCTTTTGAAAGCGGCCCAGGAAGAAGATCACGCCGCGTTCGTACTCCTTGAGGATCTTGATGGAGATGAAGAGGAACAGGGCCACGATAATGACAAGCCCCGGAATACTGAAGAGTAGTTGCGTCATGACTTCCCCCCGCTTGGTTTTTGTGACCGCCGGACACGCAGTTTCAATCCCTCGATACCGGTCACCTCGATCGCCTCGCCGTCACGGATGGGCTCGGCGCTTTCCGCCTCCCACAGCTCTCCATGAATCTGGATCAGGCCCTTCGTGTTGATCTCGGTTTTCGCGGTTCCGGAGGCGCCGATGAATCCTTCGATGCCGGTGACCGGCTTTTGTTGGTGGGCCTTCCACGCCATTCCGACCACCCCCATGAAGAAGGCGGCCGTTGCGACAGCGGTAGGAAGAATGACCCACCAGGAGATCTGCATGTAGGGCATGTCGGTCTTGACCAGCATCAGGGAGCCCAGGATCATGGCGACGAATCCGCCCACGGTCAGCATGCCGTAGCTGGGCACCTTGATTTCGGCGATAAAAAAAACGATCGCGAGCAGGATCAGGAGAAGACCGGCGTAGTTGATCGGGAGCGTCTGAAAGGAGTAGAAGGCCAGAACGAGGCAGATGGCGCCCACTACCCCGGGGAGGATCGCGCCGGGGTTGGACAGTTCAAAGATGAGGCCGTAGATGCCCAGCAGCATCAGAATGTAGGCGATGTTCGGATCGCTGAGCGCGTTCAGAATTTTGAGGCGCCCCGTCATCGGGATTTCCTTCACGGCCGCCGATCGGGTCCGGAGAATCCGTTTGCCCGTGGCGGTTTCGACCTCCCGGCCATTCACGGCCGCGAGGAGGGCCGGCAGATCGTCCGCGAGAAGGTCGATGATCTTCAATTTCAAGGCCTCGGTCTCGGTGGCCGAGACGCTCTGTCGGACCGCATCTTCGGCCCACTGAACATTTCGGCCGCGTTTTTCGGCAATTGATTTGATATAGGCCGCGGAATCGTTCTCGACCTTTTTCTTCATTTCCTTGTCCATTTCGCCGCCCCCCATCGATACGGGGTGGGCCGCGCCGATGTTTGTCCCGGGTGCCATGGCCGCGATATGGGCCGCCAGCGTGATGAAGACCCCGGCCGAGGCGGCCCGGGCGCCCGAGGGAGAGACGTACACGATGATCGGAACCTTGGAGGCGCTCATTTCCTTGACGATCATTCGCATGGAGGTATCGAGACCGCCGGGGGTATCCAGCCGGATGACCAGCGCCTGCGCACCCTCCTTCCCGGCGTCCTCGATCGCCTGGGTCAGGTATTCGGCGGCCACCGGGTTGATGACGCCGTCGTAATCGGCCACTTCGACCGTGGAAGGTTCGGAGGGCCCATCCGGTTCGGCCGCGAATCCGGGGTCGGCCGGGAAGGGGAATTCAATCGGCGTGAACAGGAAAATCGAAACAAGAACGACCGATGCCACCCCCCGCACGGGAATGATCCCCTGGATCGGTCCAAACCATTGGAATGCGGGCATGAAAATATCCTCAACGATTCAATTATGATAGTCTTTTCCGGATCGGGGTGTCAAGGAACGGAGGGGGGCGTCTTCATCCCGTTAAGCAGCTCGGACACCCGCCGTTCTTCCTGCTCGGACAGTGAGATTCCGGCGAATCGAACGCGGTAGTAGTATCCGGTCAACTCGGCCGCGGCCGGACGGAGCGGGGAAAGGGGCGGCGGAATTTTTCGTATGAATTCCTGGGGGGTCAGCGTGTCGGGCTTCGGAACGCCCCGGGCGCGAAACAGATCGAGCATCTGGAGATAGAAGGCGACCGTCCGGGCCTTCCGGGATCGGCCCGGCCACCGGAGAAAGAAGGGACCCCGGGCACGTCGAATCCATTGAACGATCCCGTACATACCGACTCCCCCCAGAATCGCGATGATTCCCAACGTCGCCGGACGAACCGGCATGGAATCGATAAGATCCGCGCCGGTTCTCAGCCCACGTCTGACCAGCTCCATGAAGGCGGTTTGGATCCGAAGCGTGTCGCTTTTCACTTCCGCGGCCAGCCGGATCTGGTCCCGAATTCCGTAATAAATGATGTACCGGTTCCATCGCCACTGAAACGAGTCCATGGAACGGGAAAGAAGCCCGATCAGGCCGATGGAATCATCGGGGGGGGCCGGCGGGGTCGGATCGAACGGGATCCAGCCGGACTGGGGGAACCAGACCTCGACCCAGGCATGGGCGTTGCTTTGACGGACCGTGTAATATTTTCCAAATTCGTTCCATTCCCCGGGAAGGAATCCGGTTACGAATCGCGCCGGTATGCCGAGGCTTCGGAGCAACAGGGTCATCGCGGTGGCGTAGTGTTCGCAAAACCCGGCCTTTTGGCGGAAAAGAAAGTCGTCGATGGGGCTGCCGTTCACGACCGGCTCGACGTCCAGCGTGTACCGGTAGTTCTTCTTGAGGTACCGCTCGATGGTGATGACCTTTTGCAAAACGGTCCTGGCCGAGGGATTTTGATCGAGGATCTCCACCGCCAGCCGCCGGAGCCGTTCCGAACCTTCGGGAAGCTGAATGAAATGCCGGAAGGTGGATAGCGGATAACTGATCGATTCGGCCTGGAAGTCGGCTTGCGTCATAACGGGCAGCATGGAGGTGAGCGTGTAATCGATTCGCGTCGCCGGAATCGTGGGCAGGGATATCGAATTCATTCCGTTGATCCGGATGTGCGAGAACCGGCCCCCGACCTGGATGACGTTCGGGGCGCCGAAGAGAACGGAGGTATCGAGGGCCTCCAGGATCACCTCTTGGGTGATGGTCCGCTCCGGGTGCCGGCGGTATTCCAGATTGAAAACGCCGGTCCCTTCCGACGAAAAAAGCCGGCCGCTCCCGAAACTGTTTCGCCACGTCCGCCCGTCGTAATTGTCAAAGACCATGCCGCGCCAGTAGATTCCTTCAAAGGCCGGCAGAGGCCGGGAAGGCTGAATCCGCATGACGACGGTCCAATCCTCTTTCACGGAGCCGATGGCGCCGAGGTCCACCTGTTCGGAGAATCCGGACATCCGGATCAGGTTGGACTGGGATCGGTGAAAATAGCCCAGACCGAATCGCGGAATCAGGATGAAAAGAAACAGGGTGCAACCGAGGGACAAAAACGCAATGGTATTCGTGCTGAGGATGAACGGCCAGCTCAGGCCGGGAGACGGCCCGGATGCGGCGCCGTTCAAGGGCCGGTCGGCCGAGCCCGCCGACTCCGTGACGAGATGATGAAGCATCAGGGCCCAGGTGGCCGTGAGGAGATAAAGGACGAACACCGCCATGAAGGTGACATCGATGGTAAAGGTGGAAGCCGCCAGGAGTTGCAGGAAACTGATGAGATAGAGTTGAAGGTGGTCCTGAGGCGTTCGAAGATTAAAAAGCTTGTTGATGGTCAGGAAGACCACGAAGTGGGCGCTGGCTGTGAGCAGGGATTGGGAAATAAAAAAAATGTCGAGAAAGAAGTAGACAAGCACGGCCAGATTGAGGGCGGTCCAGACCCGGCGATCGAAACTGAATGCCGCCCCCGTCAAAACCAGAAACAGACTCATCCCCACCGCACCGAGCGCCGCCAAGCCGAAAAAATGGGACAGTTCCCGTGTCAGGATTAACGACAGAAGCCCTACCAAGGCGAGGAGACGGGAGGTGATTTCAAATGCCCGGACGAGCGTCATGAACGGAGTCCTTCCGCCGGGGCCGTCGCTCCGGCCCATTCCCGAAAACGGGACTCGCTCGCCACAAGGACGTCCGAGAAGTTGCCGCAGAATCTTTCCCACAAGGGATCGGGAAAGGGAAGAATGAGAATGCGGCGGCTCCCGATGACCGCGTTACTCATTCGGGCTCCGATCCATTGTTGGAATAGAGTCGAATCGCTTCCGGCGGGAACCGGCCGGATCAGGGCCAACGTTTGCAGAATCGTGTCAAGATCGCGAACCTCCTCCATTTCCGTCCAAGGGCCCTCCTGAGACCTTGCGATGAGCCCGGTCGAGGCGTCCGTCCTGCGGGATTCGAAGGGGGGGGAGGGCCGAGGGGTGGAACGACCCCGGGCCCGCGTTCCGGCACGCGACAGGGGATCGACGAGCGCTCCGGACGGCGTCATCGGCGAATGGGCAGGCCCTGCGTGCGCGAAGGCTTCCAGCCCGACCGCGCAACCCCGCTTGTTGAATTCCCAGGCCAGCGCGGCGGTGATCTCGACGGCTCGCTCGAAGTCGTCGGAATTCTCGTCCAACGGCCAGGCAAATCCTCCCACCGCGGGATAGCCCGGCACCCGCTGGCTCAGCGTGAGATAGACACGGCTGTCGTCCTCGCTTTCGAATTCCTTGAGAAGAAGCCGGGACTCGCGGGCCGATGCCTTCCAATGAATCCCCCGCGCATCGTCTGCGGGCGTGTATTCCCGGAGATTGTGCAGCTCCGTTCCGACCCCACGCCGCCGGTTTTCGCGGTCCCTGCCGGCGTGCGGGCGGGTGATCTGGATACCGGGCGGGGGGAGGAGGATCCGGGGATAGACCAACGCCGTTTGAGACCGCTGCCGAATCAGGCTCTTGCAGATAAAGCCGAACGGGAAATTGGTGCTCAACGTGACGGCAGGAAGCGGTTGAAGCCCTCTGTTTTGAAAGATCACCGTCCGGGGGATGGTCTCCGTGCGGCCGGCCGATAGCTTGGCGATATAATGCGGTCGGACTTCCGGGTCTGCATCGTCGATTCGAAAGGAATAGGAGGGGAGGAATCGTTTGCCGTTTGTAATTTTCAACTCGGCCGGGGCCGGCTGCTTTGCGAAGAGCCGGGACGGAAGGCGCCAGTTGAATGAAATTTTGCGCAGGGACTGCTCCGAGAGAATTCCCGAGACCATGATCAGGCTCAGCATCATTCCCAGGATGAGATACAGCAGATTGTTTCCGGTATTGACCGCGGCGAGGCCCACCGCCAGCGTCAACAGGATGAAACGGATTCCAGCGGGCGAGAAGGAAATGGAACGGTTCCGGTAGAGTCGTCTCTGAAGTCTCGTGAGAAAGGAGGCCATGAGGTACCGTTTGTATCGGGGATTCGGCGGTCGGAATCGCGTCTGGGGTCAGATCGGTACGGGGACCTGATTCACCAGCTCTTCAAGAATGCGTTCGGCATCCTCCCCCCGCTCGCCGAAGGCGTCCAATCGGGCGTTGACGATCACACGATGGGCGAAGACCAGCGGGGCCAATCGTTTAATGTCGTCGGGGATGCAGTAGGTGCGGCCGTCGACGAGGGCGTAGGCCTGGGCCGCCTTGTGCAAGGCGATC
>Ga0055439_10000058_pt1 | contig 16824 bp, 8 predicted proteins | sample Browns_TuleB_D2_FD_57732 | JGI IMG/M metagenome (GOLD analysis project Ga0055439, IMG submission 57732) | Wetland microbial communities from San Francisco Bay, California, USA, that impact long-term carbon sequestration - Browns_TuleB_D2 | ecosystem: Environmental > Aquatic > Marine > Wetlands ...
CAGCGCCAATGGTCAATTCTGACAAAGAACCCAACAGATCTACTTCCCGCTGCTGTACGACATGTGTCAACTCATGCGATAACAGTTTTTTTCCTGTGGTTGATTCTGGAGCGTACTGCCCGGCCGCAAAAATCACATTTTGCCCCACTGTGTACGCCAGCGCATCCACTGCCTTTGCAGAATCGGCCGCCCGCGCATCCGTGTGCACACGCACCCGTCTGAAATCATACCCAAAACGTGGTTCCATAAACGCGCGTGTCGTCGAATCGAGCGGCCGGCCGGCCGAACGTAACACCTCCGGCACGATCGAAGGAACCCCGAATGCGGATCGACCGCATTTTCTATCGCACTTGCGCTGAAGCGGTGCTGATGACGCAGATTGAGGTGTTGTGATTTGCTTCGTTCTACCTTGTACCTGAGCTTTCATTAGGTTGCAAGTTTGTTGGATCCGGAAGTCCTCGTATTGGGCTCAGCCAGTAATCATGCCTTGCGTGCGATTACTCCTTTGGCTACCGAAACCCCGATTGCTTGTTAGTTCGGAAATTCTATACATGTCAAAGATACTTTTGCGTAGACATCGGCTAAAATTTGAAGTATCAAGACTTCTGGAATTGATGGCCCAGAAGAAGCGCTGCTGCCTGTGTTTGTAGAGGGAATCGGCACAAACGCCACGTCAATTTCATCTTACCCTCATCTAATTTCAAGTGGTGAAATTTCATTGGGTAATCTCCGAGGGAGCTTTCCAAGCAATAGCGACCACGACATATTTGCTCCAATCCACTGAACACTTGTTGCTATACCATCCCACTTTTTCTAACTCTGGCTTAAGATGGTCCTGTTTCTTAGGGTTTAAATTTGTTAGTTTCCGGATCGCAGATCGAGTTGCGGTATTATGGCACTTCCGTAAGCTCAATATCATCGAACCATGCACTCCCCGTTGTCGTGCCACTGATCGTCCCGATCTGGCAGGCCACCTCGACCAAAGTTTCACTACCTGTTGTGAAGGAGAGTGCTACGGGCGTCCAGTCATTTGTGCCGAAGATCCCGACTGGATCTGCAATAATGGAAGGACCGTTGGTGACACCCAAAACGGCGATGTTAGCTCCGAAATCGCGCGACTCAGATGAGTGGGCAACGTTCTCCGTGCGGACCCAGGCGGTGAGGCGATACCCGGCGTTGGACTTGACATGTCTGATTTGAGCCCATTTGGCATGATCCGGTGTTGTAAGGCTATCAATTCTTATGCTCCGGGTGCCTGATTTCACAATCGTGCTGTCAACATGAAATACGCTGCCATGCCCCCACGATTTTGTGTCCCATTGATCCGGTAACTCAAGCGCGCCAAGCTCTTCAAATGAGGGATTCTCCATGAGGTTGTGTCGTTGCCTTTGCGGTAGTTGAGGCGGATTACCATCCTGTAGTGTCCTTCTTAAGACAAATTCGGTTCTGTCGGGAACCATGATGTCATGCTCATAGGGCGTATAGTTGCTCGCCGTGATCTTGATGTGGCCGCTGCCAACAGGAATATCTCTGTAGCGAAACCTTCCATCGGAACCGGTCGAAATGAGAGGTATCTGAATTCCGTTCATTTCAAGGATAACATCGGCGTCGGTAATGAGCTCCCCTGATTCGTCTTTAACAGTGGCAACATAGTTTGTTTTTGTTTGTTTTTCTGTGAATTGTCCTACAATGTGAGGTATGAGCGCGACGAGGATAACCCCCAGCGTTGTGATTAGTGTCGCGACAATGGTCCTACTGTGCAAGATCTGCTGAAGTGTGCTGTGACGTGGATCCTCATCGAGGTTTTCCATTATCGTCTGAAACAAACCCGGTAACCTGTGAGCAATTTCTGCAGGTGCAAGTTTCGATAGCTCCTTCAGCTGCGCCCGAAACAACCTCTGCTTCGAAGGGTTGAGCGAAAACAGATCGATCAGGCGAGCATCCAGTTTGGTCAGAAGAGCGTCAAGAGCAGTCTCTCCATCGCCGGCCATTTTCATTTCTTCGATCAACCTTTTGAGTATTCCTGCTTTCTCCTCTTTTGTCACGTTTTACTCCCTTGCATTTTCGTTTTAGGATGTCGTTTCAAACGAATATCTAATTGGTTAATTTAAGGTAGAAAAAAGAGCGATATCCTTGGGCCGAGTTTCCTCGCCTGCACATTCGGAGTTTTCTGCTTGGCCGTTGCAATTTTGATTGCATACGGCCCAGAATGTCGAAGCGTTCGATGTTTGAACTTGATGCTGCCCAGGAAAAGCGTGGTGGTGTACTGCCATGACACCAGCTTGCCGTGAGCCCCGCTTACGGTTGTCCTCAGGATCCGACCAGTCGATGGCGCCAAGTCAAAAAACCAGCAGGCGGACCCGCAGAAAGGCTCAATCAACCTGCCAAAACTCGAAGGACAGAATTTTCGAAGCTTGTGCAGGATCTGTCTCTTGCTTCCCACCCATCTTGGTAAAATACCTGCGACTCAAATAGCGGACCTGACCCAAATTCTATATGAAACGGATCCTGCTTAATCTTGTCGAACGTATCGAGATTTGCAACCTCATGCTTGCTGGTTTGGCTTTGAGTGCAAGCCACTAAAAAGTAGCAAGTCACAAAATACCGACATAAGGACGCTAATAATCTTCAGCTTCATAGCAACCCCCATACCATGGTCCAATTTATCACGCTCTTCTGGCAAACTGGCAACTTCGCGATGAATACGATCCTGCGAAATGTGATCCCAAATCCTAAGGCCAGTGTTGATCATTTATATACCGGCAAGCAGAGATCATCCGTTCCTCCGTTCAGTTTGCCGTTTTGTCTTTTCGCTGCCGAGCGACCTCCAATGCTAACTTGTTTGAACCGACCCACTCCATGGTGAGAAGCGACAGTCACCGCCAAAAGCCCTTCTTTCTTGCGAAACTTCTCAGTCATTGCTTGGTTCCTGTGTTATTAAGATTCGATTTCGTTAGATCAAGTGACGGGAGGAGTGGGGGTGATGTTGATACCGATGTTGGCCACTCCCTTGGCCGCGTGGGCATCGTTAAAGAGACGGAAGTCTTCGAAAGCATGGTTTCCCGTGTATACGGCTGTGAACGCGCCGACTCTTCCGAAGTCGCCTTGATTTGTTTTGAACGAATTCGAAATCAGCGAAACGTGTCTGGCCGCAATCTGATTGTCGTTCCCTTCAAGAAGATTGTCGGTAAAGAATGCGCAGCGGAAAACGTTCGCTCTCATTTCAGGCGCGGCACGGAGCGGCCCCAAACGGTTGCCTGTTACGTGAAGAATTGCTTCCGTAAATGGGAATTTGTCCACACTTGAAGCAAGCTTTTGAAAGTCCTGATCGGCCAAAGCATCTTTTCCGTACAGGACAATCGTTCCTTCGACCCTGTTATTCTCGATGAGCGTATTGGCTTGCGCATCAAGAATTATAATGGCTGTCCCGTTGAACTGCCTGATGATTCGGTCGCGAACGATCAAAGCGTCATTCACCAATATTTTTCGTTCGTCCTCCACCGGCGGCGCTTCCTCCGACGGTTTGCTGACTTCGCCAATTTCTTTTTTCACTTCGGAAAGAGTTTTCACCAGCGATTTTCGACGGGCAGCGGACAACCCACCGATCTCCTCCGTTGCCAGGACGGAGGCTCGACTGATCTTGGGCACCTCTACGGTATGGAACAACGTTGCAAGCTGCGGGGAAAACTTGGCGGTTCGTTCAACAATGTCTTTGATCCTGTCAAAAAAATCGATCACTATCGAAGTAATATGATTGTTCTCGATTTGGACTCGTGTACTCTTTTCAATGGAAAGCAGCGGTTCCTGGGCCGAGACACCGAAGAATTTGCACGATCGAATCGTTAGTTCGCCGACGTTTTCGAACTGAATGAGCTTCTGCTGTTCCGAGCTGCTGATCGATAAGGATTCAAGCGTCAAAGCGGAAACGTATCGGAAGAACATGATTCCGTTTTTCAGAGCGATTCGTGTACCTGCGCCGCAGCCGGTGATCTTGAGATTGACCTCCTTCTGTTCGGTGTCCAGCTTCAGTCCGCCTTCAATTTCATGGTCGCCCGGCAGCATGCAGATACAAAGGTCCTTCGGACCCTCTTGATCGCCGGACATCAATACTTCGATGGCCGTACGCAGGTCGGCAAACTGTCCCCCTTTTCCCACAGTAACGGTGCAGCCACCTCCACTACTCGCTTGAGCCAGATTCGCGTAAAAATGGATTGGCGGATGCGATGCCGGCTTTCCTTCCGAATCTAACAGAATTGCTTCCAGCATCTGGCTGGGTCCACCGTTCGAATCGGGCTTCCATGCGCATTCGGCCACACCTTTCTCATTCGTCGGAATTCCATCGATCGTATTCGTATTAGAAGTGCCCAATCCACTCAAACTATCCGCCAGTCTGGCTTGCGGTGAATCTGCGCGGAACTGAACCCTAGCGCCTGGAACCGGATACGTGCCGTTCATGACCCCGACGCGTACGAGCTGCGGGAGAGAAGCGCCGGGAGCGCATTCTTGTCCATCTCCTCCCAGCATGAAGAAACGGGCCAGCTCTGTAAGCGGTGGAAACAATTTCCGGCAGTCATGAATTACCTTCAAGGTCGCGTCGTTCTTAGATGCGATTTCCAGACCGGCTTCCCGTTGGATCAACGCAAGCTTGCAATAATGATGGTAGATGCCCCCACGCGGTTGAGGACCGGAGGGCCATTCGATTTGACCCGTTCCTGTGCGCGCGGGAATCATCCAGTAATCTCCCGTGCGGTATGCGCCGTCACTGGAGAATTGGATTTGGATTCCGCCTTCGATCAAGATCCAGCCGTCATCGTTTGTCGGAATCTCCACCGGCAATGCGCCGTTGCCGTCCCAACGCCGGATCCTGGTGAAATTGGATGAAGACGGATCCGACTTCAATGTGACAATTCGTGTTGCTTCATTTACAAAGTCAATCTGGAGTAGCTCTCCAGGCGAGCCCTCCAGTTCCAACCGATCGTTGATCAGTTCCACCCATTGTCCACCTGCGAAGCCAAGAAACTCATCGGGCCCTATATCCCGAACGGTTACTTCTTTGCCGCTGATTCCTTCGATAATCGAAACGACCGTACCGTTGTCCCGAGACCACTTAAACATGGGGCCCTCAGCATCGCCGATTTTTCCACCCCGATGTATTTCGACGCGATAGAGTTGATTCTCCAATCTTTGATAGCCGGCGGAGGCCGGAACCAGACAAGGGTTCTTCTCATCCTGGATGGGCTTGGTTCGGGCATTCAATACACCGAGCTGCGGTTTAGTAAGAGCAGTCCATTCATCGAAATCTGTTTCGCAGCCGGTTCCTTTCTTTGCCCAATTTTCAGGGACGGCCAGGACTTTTACTTGCCAAATGGTTTTCAGGCGAGTCGTTGTGTCCGGTCCGTTGAGTGCCGTTTCACGAATTTGAGGATCGTCCAAAACGGTAATATGCCGCCGCCACACATCCAGATAGACAAGCAATAATGCGGTTTGTGAGAGTTTTAAATTTGTGAAACGATCCAGCGGGTAGGTAACGGAATCGTCGTTTTCGCAAAGGATCCCGTCCACATAGTAATGGCCTTTGCCGATCGTGAAGGCGTTCTTATCATTGACCGTAATCGAAAATCCAGCTTCCTCATGAGGAGCTCCACAGTGTCCGATTTGGTCTGTTGCAGCCGTTTCACGGATATATTCCTGGATCGAATGCTGTTCATTCCAGTCGGAGTCAAGCTGGACGCGGCCTTGCTGCATCAAGACGCCGCTGTAATTCTTTGTTCGGTCAAACAGGATTCTGCTGAAATCACCTTTCATTAGAGACCTCCAGATTATGACGCAAAGAAAATTCCCGCTTCCAGGCTGAAGCGGAGATATTCCTCCAAGCGGATCCGCAAATTGGTGAGGCGCTGTGGTTGATATAGCTGATGAAAGGCGCCCATTTCCGATTCATCATCCGCGCCGCGGCTGATCTCAGCGGAACAACGCTTGCTGAGCCGGCAATAACCGGGGTCGCCATATTGCAGCGATGTAAACGCCGGCCGAATTACTTTCGTATCGTTTTCGGGTTGGCACCGATAACGGCGCGGCGTTCGTGAGGTCGGGGGCAGATAGCAGAACCGCACGCAGCCTACTTGTCGTCTGACTGCCGTTATTGGCGATAGGAAAATCGTGTTCGAAGCAAGCTCCAGAATCAAGGCATGCACTGCGCCGATCACCGTGCTGTTTTCCACAATCAGAGTACTTCCGGGGCCAATACTTTCAGGCACCGAATATGCGACGCTCTCCAGCCCCAAGGCATCTACGATGCTGTCCCGAATCGTTACTTCATTCTCCGTTATGGCGCGGATTGCGCCGAGAATGCAGTGATCGATTTCCACGACAGTTCCGGGCGATTCCAGCACCAACGAGGGTTGATCCGGATGCTCGGGCTTTCCATTCATCGAGAGCGACACTCCCGGTACGAGCGTGCAGTGACGAAGCCGCAGCTTGCCAAGTTTCCCTTTCACTTTGAGTGTTCCGCCGGCAATCAGCAAACCATTGATCGTTAGCTCGGCCCCTTTATTTCCTGCAATGCTCAAGTCTCCCCCCAGAACCAGTGTAGGGCGATGTTCGTCTTCAGCACGCAGTTCCACCGTGTAGTCTTTCACATCCAGTGTCAGCGTTTCGTCGTAGCGACTGTTGTCCCGGATTTCCACCACACAGCTTTCGGATAGGGAACTCAAAGCATCTTGAATGTGCTCCGGTGAGCGAACAGGAAGAACGGGACGGAGCTCGCTGTTTAAGGTAGCTTTGCGATCGTACTGACCGCCACCGATGTCTGCGCTAAAGCCATAATGAAACGAAACCACCACGCTCGATTTTGGCTCCGGAAGCAGGATTCGGCCGAGCAGCGGATCGATGGCGATTTTGTCCTTCGGCGCATGTGCCCATCCGATGACATTGCCACTCGAATCTATTAGATTGCTTAAATCGCAGACTCTCACTTGATCAGACGGAACGTCCGCACCATTCACCTTCAGGGAAAAACTCCTGCCGTAGTATTCGGATAAATCTTTGTCCAAAACCCGGCGGCTGATCGGCATCGGGACATCGACCGGTTTTGCGGGGAAGGTGGGGCGGTCGTCCGGATAGTTGAACAGCGGAGTGTTCATACCCAGCGGATGAAAGAAATAGCGGTTGTCGTCCAGCCGAACGGCAGGTGATTCGGTGACTGGATACGCATTCAAACGCCATAAGAAAATTCCAACATTCGGAATGTTGTACTTGCCCCGTTCCACTGAGATGCGACGAACATCCACTGTGCGAGCGGCAGAATCGAACGGCGTGTTCATATACTCCAATGTTTGCCAGTCACGAAGATGCGGCATGGAATTGTGTCCTGAGCGAACGTGATTCATGTATTGTGTGCACTCCAGCAACTGAAAGAACTCGACGACTCGCGCTTTCCAGCCGGTAACATCACGGGCGAGCCTTTCCAAAACGGCAGCGGTTCCTTTCCCTCTTCTGTAGGAGATCGTGTTGGCAACTTCGGCCCTCCGGCTCCTCACCGTGGAAGTAACGCCATACAAGGCGCGATAACCGATGAGATCTCCAATATAAGGAACTACCCATTCCGCACATGTTTCAATAAACTGATCGTCGTAGAGCTGGTCCAGGTCTTCTTCCAAAGCGGCAATCTGTTCGGCAATAACGGTAAGCAAACTTTTCAAAGGCTCACCCTGCCCTTGATCACGGATGCGATGAATCGCGGGAAGAAGCTTGTATAAGTTATCGATATCGAAGCTCACGCCACTACACCTATGTCATTCAAGGAGCCTGGATCAATAGTCAAAAGTTCGGCTCCCTGCAGTTGGGATCCGTTTTCCGTCCGTGGTAAGGCAGCTCCAATCAAATTGCTTCGCGCGGTTGGCTCTCCATAGCGATAAAGCTCATCAATGAAAACGGCCGTCACACCGGGAATCCGTTGCATGACCCCGAATACTTCGCTGAGCGACATGCCCTGTCCAAATTCGCGCACATCGAAAGAATAACGGCGAAGAAGCTCCGTTCTCGCATCGGCGAGAACGCGGTCTTCAAGATACGAAGGATCAATCTTGACTCCTCCTTTGATCTTAAAGAGGACGGGCCGATAGGGCTCCAGCCGCAGCGAAACAAAGGGATCACCGGACTCTCGCAATTGCGTAAGAAGGTTTTTATAAGTCCGGCTCTTCCGATCGATTTGTTTTCCATCAGGTCCTGCGATCGTGACCACAACGCTTTTTTGCCCTCCGCTCCAGGCCCACACTGCGGACGCTTTGGCAATTCCTGAGAAAGCTCGCGCAAAATCTTCATAATCCTGCAAAGAAACAATTCGATCCAAAGTAAGAATTTTTAACGGCGCGTTCTGCCTGGCATCCTCAAGAATCTCGGGGTCTTGAGCGCCGGACGCAGCGGAAGGATTCGTAACGCTCTTGACACCAAGCGCGCGGGTCATCAGCAACGTCAGTTGATCTACCTGGACGATTCCCTCCATTCCAATTCCTTTACGGTAAGTTGCCTTGATATTTTCGCGCCCCGTAGCCGGCCTTACGCCCCGCCGTCCATCCCCGAACTCAACATACGTTTTGCCGTCGTCTTCCGTGGAAGTCACAAAAACACGCTCGCGAGGACCACACCCATACAATGACTGCACTTCCTTCCACAGCAAATCGTCCACACGTATCTGCAGGGTTGACTGAGCCCCGCTCGATGTTGAGGAGGTTATATGGGTTAAGGGGAACTGCTTCAAGACGAACCTCTGGTTCTGTTTCGAAGCGTCTCCGCTTCCCAGGACTTCGCTTTTGCTCTCCCCGTGCGTGGCCGCCGCCACATTCGCATTGATCAGGACCGTGCTTTTTCTATAGCTATTAATAAGCTCATTCGATAGTATTAGCTGCGGCTCAGGTTGGTCTACGATGTCCTCCAAAACGGCCGTCTCGCTGATTGTTTCTGAGGGAGAATCGGCGGAAGCATCCGTTAGAATGATTGTTTGACCCCGTTCGAGCCCTTCATAAATATCGTCCAGCACGATCACCCGTGTTTTTTCAATGACATCTTGCGGATCGGGCAGATCCGCAAGAACCAACGATTCGCTTTGTGCGTAGACGGTAGTTGTCCGGATGTCTGTGTCCGCCTCCGGCTCCGATTCCAAAATGAGTTGTGTGGACTTTCCGCTGATTTTGCCGGCCGAGGTTCCGGTCTCAAAGGCGTCTGTCAGCCAAACGGGAACACCATCCGGGTCCGGCTGCACAAGGAGGACCCAACTATTGGGACGAATCGTGTTATAGACGGAATCCAGATAGATTTCGTTTGGCTTCTGAGCGGAAGCCTTTCGTGTCTCCTCCGGAGGCGCATTGTATCCGAAGAGATTGGCGCGAACGCGAAAAGCAAAGACTCCCGTTTCACCCGAGGGAACTTTCAACTTGTCGAAATTCATTCGTTCCTTGATTGCGTCTAGTACGCTTCTTTCGCTCAATCCCCGGGTTATGGCCAACGTTTTCACTTCGTCGCGCCTCAAGGTGCGATTGCCGATCATCAGATCCATCGTCTTATCCTTAAACTTTGCCGGTTTTGTCACCGGCGGTATTTCCGTCATTTCGAATTTGGGTTTTAAGAGTTTCGTTCTGGGCCGGGTATTTGTTTCCAGCACAACTGTTGTTTGCCGGGCCTGGGTATCCGGTAGAACGTCGCGGATTCTGCGAATCCGGCTTGCGATATTGCCGGCTTGAATGGATTCAACGATCAGCAGAGGATCCCCGGTCTTCAAATTCGTACTTGTTCCTTTGAGCAGCACCGATTGCATATCGACACTTACCTTCTGAGAGACGTAGCGTTTAGGTCGAATTGAGTTCCACTGCGTGCGGGCTTCAATCTTTTCGATGGTTTCAAACGTCTGTGGAGTCTCGCCCGGGCCGGGAAGGCTTTGCACTTTGGTCCCAATATCGACGGTGGTTATAGCGGGAGAACCGTCGGCGGTTTCAAGAATAAATGCCAGATATGCGTTTGCCGCGACACCGGGCCTCAGTCTATATCCAATCAAACGAGACAATTGGATCAAGGAAAAGCGCTCGGTAGCCGTTCGCAAGTAAGATTCTTGCGCGATGCGTTCCTGATAGAAAGTAAGGACATCGGAGAGCACCGCCCAGGCATCCAGTAAAGCGATGGAGAAATCGTTATCTTGCCGCGTTTTCATATCCGGAACGAGTTTCGAAAGGCGGGCTAACATCGTCCGTTTGAACTGCGCGAAAGTTCCCATACGATAAGCGACGGCAGACAATCCCGGCGGATTATCAATCTTGGTCGGTGTGAGGGCGGAAATTCCCCGGCAGCAGCCACATTCGTTTTGACTCATTTGCCTCCTTCCATATGGAGTTTCAAAACACCGCGTTCCGGGAAATTGGGATCATTTTCCAGCCGCACGATTTCAAGCCGCCCGACCAAGAGTTTTTCCGTTCGTACGGCAAGATCGTCCGGTATACCTTGTCTCTGAAAGGAGAGAATATTTATGGAATGGACACCCGCAACATTCTGTGCTGCGGCATAGACTTGGCTTAAGTAAACAGGCTGACCGAATGTAAAATTATCGGGATGGAAAAAACCTTGCGTGCCGTCCGGCAAAATCCGGTTACTGAAGATTTCCAGAATGGCAGCTTGCACCTGGCTGCGAAAATAGTCCGGCAGCACGCACACTTGCATTTCGAGTTCCAGGGAAACATAGCGGGGATCATCGATATGAACGTCACTTCCTGCCATGCGATACTGATCCAGGTAGCCGCGCAATTCCTTCTCAAACGGTTCGTCCAGTGGTTTTCCGCCCTTTTGATCTACGGTGACAAACACCGTATGCCAGCTTCCGGTCCATCGAAAACTGGCGGCAGCTTTTTGCACACGAGATTGACGGGCCGTAATGTATGCGTAGTCTTCAAGCGTAACGGCCCGCTCCTGAGTGCGAAAAGCGTAGGGGGCGCTCACTCTTGCTTGCTCGATGCTTTCCGCGTCCGTCCCGCCTTGTGCGGGCAGCGGATTGTAAACGCTATCGATGACTTTCCGGATCGTTTCATCCTCATGCAGAAGATGCGCGACAGAATAAGCTCCGATGTTTCCTTGAGTTCCGTTGCCGATGCGATACTCCGCCTCAAAGAATGCGCCTGCGGGAGGACGCAATCCCTGTCGGCCATTTCCAAAACGGAGAAACGCGGTTCCGCCCGTATCGATTTCCACGACAAAATCCTTGTCTAGAGGATCGCTTTCCAGCAAATCGGTCTTTACGCTCCACTCACCCTGGTTCAATTCGATGGATGGTTTGGCTTTTTGCGGAACGGGCTTCCCGGCAGCGGCAGCTGAAGTGTTTCGATCGTAAGGAGCCGCGTACGTTAACGGTTGTTTCTGCAGACGGGGATTGAAACGAGGATAAATCGGATACGGAACGCGCTCTGTGCAATGATCCGAGTCCGCCGAATTACGTCTGAACAGCGCCGGTTCCGGCACTGTGTCGTTTTTGCCATCCTTCAGTTTGTTTTCTAAGACAGTCATGCCGTGATCGGCTAGGATTACATTTCCGAATGCGATGCTGATGTCGTCCTTGTACCCCTCTTGAGTCTTGGCGGAAATGCAAAGCGGAAAGGGTAATGCGTCTTCGTCATGCCAACGGACGCGAACGTAGGACTTTTTTGTAACCCTGTCCATCTCTGAGGGCTCCAACTCTTGAATTCGGACAGCATGACGATGTGAATCGTCGGCATCTTCGGCTGACCCTGTGGTCGGGCTGAACATTTCTTGAAACACAAGCACATCGCCCTTTGCGAGACGTAACGTTGTTTCCGGCTGCGACGGATCATCCAGCAGGAGAGCTTCCGTGGCGCCTTTGGGAAGACAGCATTGCTCATCCGATGCCGTATAAAATTGGATTCGATTGTGCGCTATATATAAGGTAGAGCCTTCCATCGGCTTGAAGACAAGACATCCGTAGCGCGAAACCAGCTCGTCCAACAGGGAAGGAACAATAGCCGCGGCCATACCCGGGCATCTGGTAAGGAATTGTGTTTTGTCCGCCTTCAATTCAACTCCATCGCGATTCACATCCACGTGGATCCATACCCTGGAATTGCAGCCTTCATGCAGAAAATAATCGACCAACCGGGTGTGGCGGCGAATGGAAATTCGTTTTCTGGCAGTGGACAGATAGGCTTCGGTGGCCACAGCATCCTGCTTGTAGCTCAGGTGATCGCCGACGTAAGCGAGCAACTCGACCAGCGCAATTCCGATATCGGCGACGTTTCTATCTTTCCACTGCGGAACCAGCAGCGCCATCCGGTCCAGCATCAATTGCCGGAACCCGGAATAGTCTTTCGCAAGATAATCGATCTCGGGAGCTTCCAGAGCTTCGGGCGGACAAGTTTCAACCGGCTTGCAATCGAAGTCGCTCGGACATTCGACTTTGAATGAAAATTCTACCTCCGCAAGAGCAGGGTCCAAACCTTCAAGCGGCCCATTATCGGTTCCGGCTCGGATCAAGCGAAGAGTGTACGTGGAGAAATCCCCACGCCCATTCACGTGAACCCTCAATACGTCGCTGTCATATTGGAACTTGTCCGCGCGAATATTGGTGATGCGCTCTCCTCCCGTAATGACAATGTTTTCGAGCGTGACCGCGGGGGGCGGCGATTTCAGGAAATGGACAAGGAGTGTGCGTTGCTTTTCATTATCATCGGGCTCATCCAGATCCAGCACTTCCAGAAAATCAATGCCGTTCAGCTCCGATTCCTTTACCGCGCTTCTGCGCTTTTCATCGCAACAAAAATAAATCATGGTTGGGGACCGATGGAGCGTGAAAATTGCGACACCTGTCTCTGTTGTGTTTTGCGAACGGTGTATTGCACCAGGACGCGAAGCTCCGCATCGACGTTTTGGACTTCTATGTTTTCGACCTGGATCAAATCACCAAGCCATTGTTGCAAAGCTCCCTGCACCGTGAGCTGAACTGCCGCGGCAAGAGCATCGCTGTTGGCGGCGAAGACGAGCTGCAGCAAACCGCTGCCGAATGTGGGCCGGTTCACGCGCTCGCCCGGTGAAGTAAACAGGACCTGCTCAATCAGGTCCCGAATGTAGTCATCATCGCCGGTTTCCGCTGTGCGTCCCGTGCGATCAAAATGAAACGGATAATCAATATGCATGCAAATGAATGGTTTCTGGAAATACTATTGAAGCAGGTCTCCGTGTCCGCTGTCGCGCACAGTAGCGCCCGCATGACTCCGTATTATTGTCAGTTACTAGGATCCAGCTGTTTTGGGCCACCTTTCCTGAAGTTCAAAGCGGTAACGCTTGAAGAACGCCCCGTAGTAGCGCATTTCCTCTTTCGTTAACAGAACGGATGCCGTTGTAGGTGCTTCATAATGCTCCGACAAAGCCTCTCGCAGGGCCGGGATCATCTTGTCCATTAATCGCATTTGACGATAGTGATCTCGAATTCGATAAGAACGAAGCAGTGCCACGCTTGAGGAAACTTGGATTGCGGCAAAACCAATCGGAATTTCCTGTCGCTGAATGGATTGATCTCTTTTTCTGGGATCGCTCCCGAACCCTATTGATCCCGCTGTCAGGTTCATAACCATCTTCGGCACCCAAACGTCGAAGGCCTGGCCGGCGGCGATTTCTTCTTTATTCAGGTAGTATTGCTCCCGTTTTGTTAGAGAGTTCGCAATCATAGACTTTTCTTGATACTCCCATTCAATCTCCCAGCGTATTTTTAGCGCCTCCTCGCAAAATCTTTGGAACCCAAGGCTGTAAGTTCCTATGCTGATAGCCCACACCCTTCGGAAGTCGGGAGACTGTGCCCAACGCCTGAAGAGATTCATCCATCCACGATTGAAGTAATGTTCGCGACAGAGAAGCTGATCCAACTGCAGTTTTATGTAAGCGTCTTGCATGAAACCCAACTGCTGCTTGCAGACGTTGAAAACTTTCCCCGTCTGTGTGTCGTTTTCGAGAATCTCGGGAAAGTTTTGGCTCAGATAAGCGCTCAGCTGCGGATCCTCAAACTGCGCATCGATCGCGTTGATTTCCGGTTGCAATTCCACAAACTCTTCTGCCATCTTAAACCTCGGCTGAAGCGCCATGTACAGATCATCAAACCATTCTTCAATCGGCTTGCCCTTCGTGTCATATCGATCCTCGATCCCCTTCTCGGCAAATCGTTCCTCAAATAGCTCGTCGGCGATGTGGTAGCCAAGCGCGCGGTAAACTTCGAATTGGGCCTCGTCAAAAAATTGATCGGCCGTTGTTTGATGAGGGAAATCCGGAAACTCTCTTTTGTATTCCTGTATATATTCGTTTTCGTCTCCGGTTACCGATGATTTTATATACAGCAGGTAGCCTGTTTGGCCATCGTCATAATAAATCTTCCCCATGGCGCAGTGTTTGCGGCTGAATCCGTCTTCATGCAACCGCACATCCTCCAGATCGATATCAATGTCGTAGGACATATCGATCCTTGCGTAGCGAATCAGCTTTGCCAGACTGCCGAAATTCAGCTTGGGATCCGCTTCGCCATCTATCGCAATGATGTACTTACATCTGCGACGCAGCAGCTCATAGATACCCAGGTTCTCAAGATGCCCGCCGTCCGAAAGATTTACATGCGAGCCTTTCTCGTTCACAAGACCAAACAACTCTTTGAGAAGACAGATCGGCCCAACGCCCGACTTGGAAAGAATCCAATTGAGAAAACTTTTCTTGAAACGCAAGGGATTGGGCAGCCAGTATCCCAAACGGACATTGAGAAGCGTCAACAAGAAAATGAGTGGCCGTATGGTTATAGTTCCCATGTTGGCGGAAGCGGCGGCTCCAGAGATGGCCATAGCCGTTCCAAGATCGAAGTGCCGGTCGGCATCTTCCAGTTCCCTTGTTTCAACAAAACCCGTCCGCAATCCCCCGCAATGGTTCTTGCTGAAAAAAAAGAAGTCCGACATTCTTCCACGAAGATTCATATCCTTGCTTCCCTGCAAGTTGATAGTGGCATTGACCAGGTGGAATGGCGCGGCGGAGTCAGGTTGACTCAGGTCCGACATCCTTATCTCATCATTTCCGACAACCTTGCCTTCGATGACATCGAACAGATAGGCCTTGCTCAGGCGGTCGCGGTAGAAACCGTGCATGGAGAAAGCGTTTACGTCAATGAATCTCCTGGTGTAGTAGAAAAACGCAAGGATGAATGCGAACAACCACCACTCGATCCCGTTGCCAAAGCCAAACACAAAAAGCCCTAAAAGGTTCAAGTAAATGACGTACAAAACCAGGGGGCCGACAATACCCAAAACGTAGGCGCCTACCGTTGTAATCAAACGGCTCGATTTTGATGCCGCCTTCCCGGTGAATAGAAAGGAGGAGGCCGAAAGGATGCCCGTCAGGTATCCAAACAACTTTTGCAGGTTGAAGCTTCCCCTAAAGCTCTTCATCCACAAGAAAGAAGGAAGAATCGATTCCGTAAATAAAACAAGAATCGTTGCCAACAATAGAATGCCAAAACTGCGCTCGTAAGCATTTCGGGTACCGATGTTACCTTTCGTAAAAGTCTGAAACATTGGAAAAAGAAGCGTCCACAACAGAAAAACGCCCCCTATCCATGGAGTGAAACAATAGTAATCGGACCAGTTCCCGATGGGTCCGTAAGTGGCCTGGCGAAGCCAATTCCCATGAATGGCCACTGTCAGCCACGCAGCCACAATCAGGTATGGCAAAAGCAGGATGAAATTAAGAAAAATTCCACGAAGGAGAATACCAGCCATGCGAAGCCGGTCCAAGAGTCCGCTCGGCGCTAGATAGTTTCCAGAATTTCGAAGATGGCGAATCGCTTCCGGCTCCTGCTTTCCGGGCGTGTGCTCAAACGGGAATTTTCCCCATTGAATTTTTTCCTTTCCGGTCTTCAGCAATGAGCTCAGGCACGTGCCAATGTAACCTCCGCCCGAAACCGAGGAAAGATAGTCGACCAGGGGGAATAGTCCGTTCTTTGTTAGAGCCTGGATGGCACCCAAGCAAAATGTGGCAGAACGTATCCCACCACCCGACAATGCAAGTCCGACAAGTCCTAGGTCTACGGATGGTTCTCCTACGGTTTTATTCTTGACGGTAGTACGTTTGAATTTTCCGGAAGCCGGCTCAGCGTTACCCTGACGGGCCTTTATTTCGACTAATTCTTGCTTAAAGACTACGTTTTTGAAACATTCTTCAAACCGGCTCGCGGCGCAGTTTTTCGATTCCTCTGCCCCTGTCTTTGGCTGCTCGCAAGAATCGTTCTGTTTTCCTCCTCCATCTTCTCCAGACAGCGCTAAATCTGTAGGCTTGGACGGCCCTTCAGTTTTCGAACTATTGGCATGTGAGTCCGGCATGACTGCCGATGGGAAAAGCGAAAAGACGATTCCTACCAGTAGAATTCCACCCCCCATCAAGAGATAAGCAGGTACCATCAAAGCCACGCAAATTAAGCCTCCAAATCCGACTACGGCAGTCAAAATATATAACCAGGCAAACGGACGAATACCCTTCTTTGCTCTGAAGAAGAGGACCGATGTGAATCCAATCAACAGGAATGTGGAACCCCATTTCATAAAGTAGAACAATTTTAAGCATTGCAAATTTCTTGTAACATTCAGACCTGCAATTTCGTGAAGGATTTTCAGGAGCCACAAGTTTTCCAAAACATCGGAAGTTGCAACAGTTGCAGCCAGCGCAATACCCAGCATACACAACGTCCTTGTTTTGCCATTTTTGAGCAGCCACATCAACGCAAAGAACATTGCGGTATAGCCGGGAATAAAGACA
>Ga0055439_10000059_pt1 | contig 16721 bp, 13 predicted proteins | sample Browns_TuleB_D2_FD_57732 | JGI IMG/M metagenome (GOLD analysis project Ga0055439, IMG submission 57732) | Wetland microbial communities from San Francisco Bay, California, USA, that impact long-term carbon sequestration - Browns_TuleB_D2 | ecosystem: Environmental > Aquatic > Marine > Wetlands ...
CCGCACAGTCGAAATGAGCGCCGGCATCTTGCCGGCATAGATGTCCGCCGGCTTCTAGCCAGCCTCCCCTCCATTCATAAGGGAGGGGAAATACTAAATATTCATGTGTTAAACTTGAGTTCTATTTCCGCTATCTCCTCGATCCCCCTGTATCTCCTAATTTCTGGAGCTTCCCGACAGTATTGTTGTCTTTCTTTCCCGCCGGACGCTGCCGGCGTCTCTGCTTACTGCCATTCTGTCCACGGGATTGTCGTTTCTGTCACTCTCTACCGTCTGTATGTTCTCGCTTTCGGGCTGGCCTTAGTTTTGCAGTATCATAAGACTTGGAGGGAAAGATGACTCATAACACACTAGCTAAAAAACTTTTCCTGCTAACAGTTCTCGCGCTTTTTGCCTTCGTTCTTTCGGCGAAAGCCGAGGACGCGCCGGGGAAAAAATTGTTCCTGGACAACAAGTGCAATACTTGTCACTCCATTGATTCTCAGGGAATTGCGAAAACCATGGCGAGCTCCAAGGCTCCGGATCTTTCCAATGTCGGTTCCGAGCGCAATGCCGAATGGATCTCAAAGTATCTCATGAAAGAAGAGACCCTGAAAGATAAGAAGCATATGAAGGCATGGGCTGGAACGAAGGAAGATTTGGAAACTCTTTCCAAGTGGTTAGAAACTCTGAAAACCAAGAAATAACAACTTCCATTGGGAGCCGGATATTTCGGCTCCCAACTCCGTTTATTCTGAAACAAATGAAAATCCGCAAGGGTCATCTCTTAGTGATCGGCCTATGCCTTTCTCTGCCTCTATTTGCAGCGGAGGAAAAGCCGGATCTTTCGAACGGAGTATGTCTTGAGTGTCACGGAGATGATGATTCTGTAAAAAAAATTGACACCTCCGTTCATGCGGGCAATGATTGTGTCTCGTGCCATGATTCGATCACGGAGGTTCCACACCAGGAAAATCTGCCGAAAGTTGAATGCGCAACATGCCACAGCGATCAGGCGGATCTGTACCAGGCCAGCACACACGGAAAGGCCTTCGCAGCGGGTATCAAGGAGGCGCCTACTTGTGCGACCTGTCACGGCACACATAATATTTTGCCGAAATCGGATTTTCATTCACGCATTCATCCGCTGCACCAGATAGAGACTTGTACGACATGCCATTCGAATCCCGCGATCGCCGGGAAATACAATCTGCCACACGCCGATAAAATCGAAACATACAAAAACAGCATTCATGGAAAGGGGGTAATCCGAAGCGGATTGCTTGTTTCTGCAACTTGTGTCTCCTGTCACACGGCGCACAGTGTGCTGCCCAAGAAGGATCCAAAATCATCGATTAATGAATTCAATATTCCTTCAACATGCGGCGTCTGCCACCTGGGGATTCTCCAGGATTTTCAAAACAGCGAACATGGCAAGCTTTGGAAAACCGGTTCCAAACGCGGCCCCGGTTGTGTTACATGCCACGGTTCTCATAGCATTCAGGATCCGGAAGCTTCTAAATTCCAGCTTGCGATCCCGCTGCTCTGCGCACGGTGTCATGAGAAAGAAGCGCCAACGTATCAGGACAGTTTTCATGGCAAGGCGATCTCGCTTGGTTTTGTGAGAGCGGCTACCTGCGCGGACTGCCATACGCCACATAAGAACCTCAAGAAAGAAGACCCCGATTCCACGGTCCATAAGAGTCATTTGCAGCAAACGTGCGGAAAATGTCATCAGATGCGGAATGCGTCTTTTGTAACGTTCGATCCCCACGCGAATCCTGAAGACAAAAACAGCTCACCGCTGCTTTATTACGTCCACAAAGCCATGCTCGGCCTGCTTTATGGAGTGTTCGGATTTTTTGCAATCCACACTTTGCTGTGGTACCAGCGTTCGGTCGTTGCGGCGCGTCGCGGCGAGTTGAAAAAGCACGAGGGCAACGGAGGGCCGTGGATTATCCGGTTTGCCCCGACAGTAAGGATCCTTCACATTTTTGTAATGGTTAGTTTTCTTGGTCTCGCATTCACGGGTATTCCGATACGATTTCCGTATGTTCACATTATCAAAATAGCCGTTTCCTTGCTGGGAGGTATTGAAGTGATCCGCTTTTTCCACCGGCTTTTCGCTGCCGTCACCTTCGGCTATGCCATCTTTTATCTGTACCATCTCCTGAAGCGAGTTTTTGTAAATAAAGAACGTAGAATTCTGTACGGACCTTATTCCATGGTTCCGCGCTGGAAGGACTTTCAGGATTTGTGGCATCAGGTGCGCTGGTTTCTTTATATGGGTCGCCCCGCAAGACTGGATCGTTGGACATACTGGGAAAAGTTTGACTACTTCGCGGTATTCTGGGGCATTCCGGTTATTGGATTCTCCGGTCTTTTGCTCTGGTTTCCGGGTTTCTTTACAAAATTCTTGCCGGGTTATGTGCTGAATGTCGCGAAAGTTGTTCACAGTGAAGAGGCGATGCTGGCGGTGGGTTTTATTTTTATTTTCCATTTCTTCCACACACATTTAAGGCCGGAATCCTACCCGATGGATCTTGTCATCTTTACCGGCAAAATGCCGCTTTCGAGGTTTAAGGAAGAGCGTCCGGAAGATTACGAGCGAATGGTGGAAACCGGAGAACTCGAGGAATTTCTGACCATTCCGCCGAGTGCTGTGGAGCGCAGACGAAGCTACCTCATCGGATCCATCGGACTGGCAGTCGGAATCATCCTGATTTTCCTTGTCATGCTGTCGGTATTCTTTCTTGAATAATCCTATGACACTTTGTCAGAAGAATCTGGATCTATACTCGGAAGCTCTGTTGGCATTGTGCTTGCTTCATGCAACCTGCAGGAGGTTCAACCATGAAATCTAAGCTCTCAATCTTTGTCCTGTTGTCTCTCGTGGCCTTCCTGTTACCCATCCACGCGACTGAAACCAAGTATCAAGTAATTAAACTGATTAACAAAGGATGGATCAAAGGTCGCGTTACCCACTCCAATCCCAAGCTCGAAATGCCGAAGCTGGAGGTGACGCGTGACGTTCAGTCCTGTGGAGCGGAGCCCCGAAAAATCCAGGCAGTGAGTCTAAGTGCGGATGGCGGCTTACAGAATTCGGTTGTCTACTTGAAGGATATTTCCGCGGGTAAGAGCTTTACGATCCGTGGCGAACCCCCTGTGTTGAAGCAAAATCATTGTGACTTTGAACCTCACGTCCAGATTGTTCCTTCTATGAGCAGCATCAAGATTGAGAACAACGATAGTCTGTTGCACAGCGTCCACGCGTTCTATTTTCCTTATGGATCCAAGTTCGTTCTATATCCCTCAAGCGTGACGTATCCGGCCAAAACGCTGTTCAACATAGCGATGGTTGCACAGCGGAAAGAAAGCTTTCAACAATTAGGCGAACAGGGCATTGTGAAATTCATTTGTGAAGCAGGCCACTACTGGATGACTGCTTATGTGATTGTGATGTCTCATCCCTATTTTGCCCAGGTGGATGACGACGGCAACTACACGCTTCAAGATGTGCCCCCGGGCAAATATACGCTGGTGTGCTGGCATGAATACTTCGGCACGAAAGAACAGACGATCGTGGTAAAGGAAAATCAACCGGTACAGGCAGACTTTGTTTATACCGAAGAATTGTAGGAGCAGGTGCGGTTTATTTTTGCAAATACTCGGCCCTGGTCGTCGATTAAAGTCGCAGCCTTGATAAAACTACAAACGTTGCGCCCAAATAAAACTGTACTGTCTTAAAGAAAGATATACAATCCGGCGATTAATACCGCGCACAGTACCAGTAATCCGAATCCTGCGATCACACGAAAAGAACCTTTCCCCAAGATAATTGTGATCAGCAGTTTGAGAACCGTGTTGCTGATCACACCTATAACAAGCGCGCGGACCGATAGAACAGGATCCAGACTTTTTACTTTTCCGATCATGAAAATCAAAGTATCGACATCAGTCAATCCCGCAAGGGCTGAGGTTGCAAGGACACCGGCGGACCCGTAATGCTCTTGAACCCAATAGAACACAACCAGGGCAATTTGGAAAACGATTACCATTTGAATTGCATTCAGCAAACGCAGCGGGTTTTTGGGAGGCTTCCACTGCAAATCATCCGGCGTTTCTTTTGTGGAACTTACGAGCGCAAGCAGAATTCCTGCTGCGAATGAAGTTGCAAGAATCGGAAGCGCAATGATGGCAACCTGTCGGTTTAGAATAAAAGTGAGAACGGCAACCCGGACAGGCAGGATGGTGCAAGCTGCAATTACGCCCACGGCCAGGGCGCGTCGGGAACTCTCTTCGCGTGCGCTTTCACGGGCGAAGTTCAGGGTTACAAGAGTCGAGGAAACGATGCCGCCCAGCATTCCTGCGAGAGCGTAACCACGTTTTGCACCCGCGGTCCTGCGAGCGATAAAGCCAACAAAACTCAATCCTGAGAACAGCAAAACAAGGGCCCACAACTCACGCGGACGAAGACCCGGGAGCGGGCCATAGGGTCCCTCCGGAAGCAGGGGAAGCACAACGAGTGCGAGTACCGCGAAACGCAAACCTGCGGTTAAATCTTCCGAACGGATCTGGAACACGAGCGAGTGAATCCGGCTCTTCTCCATCAGAACCAGAGCAACAAAAACAGTGATGCCGCTTGCCACCGCTATAAATCCTGCGCCCGCCATGCTTCCGGCAGCCAGGACGACAATAGCCGCGAACTCGGTAGTGCTTTCCCGATCGCCTTGACGCGCCGAAGCCGCGTAAGCAATTGCAATCAAGAGGACGGCGCCTGCAAATATGGAAATTCCAGACGCCACGAAACCCAGTTCCAGCGACAATGAACCCAGTGCCCCGAGCAATCCGATCAAAAGAAACGTCCGTACGCCCGCAAAGCGCGGCCGCTCTCCTTCCGCTCGTCCCGACCATTCCCTTTCTATCCCGACGGCTAGTCCACCCAATGCCGCTACGGATAGCCGCAGTACAATCTGAAATTGGTCAATGGAGATCATCCTGAACTCTTACTCTTATTTCTCAATATGAGCAATAGTACGCTGAAAACTAAGAATGGGACGCGTAAAGGGCTACAAGCTGCATTCGCTCGGATTCCAGGCGTTCACAAACCGTGTGGATGAAGCGGCTCAGGATTTCATAACCGAGCCCGGAATCTTTTGACATCATTGTGCGTAGCCGAACAGCATCGATTTCCAGCGCCTTGACGGGCTCCAGGACACGCGCATCGAAGCGCCATATGTAGGGAGATATGATCCAGGACCAACCCAGAACAGAGCCTCTGCCGACTTTTTGCAGGACTACGGGACCACCGGCCGCCGAAAAAAGTTCTACCTCTACAGATCCTTCCAGGATCAAAAAGAAATGTTCCGCCGCTTCTCCCTGCCTGAAAACGTACTGGCCCCTTGCAAACTCAGCATAGGAAGCACATTCCGCGATTTTGTCCAGATTTTCTGCTTTCATGTTTCCTAAAAAGGCATGCGTCGACAAAATTGATCGGTATTCATTCATAGTGACTCTTCCTCTGTTCAAGTTTCATGCCACGGCTCCCCGACTGGAGATTGCCCTGCTAGCTGACAGCCTGTCGAATTCGTCTTGCTTATCCGGCCACGTCAATGATACAACTCTGTGGTGCGCCGAAAACTGATCATTTCGTGTATTGTCCTTCTGAGTCTCTCGGGTTGGGTGGTCTATTTCCGCTGGTCTTCAGCGATCCGACAACCGTTGAATTTTTCGCATTCACGGCACGTAAAGGCAGGCATCCAATGTTCTACGTGTCATTTGTCGCTCGATGAACTCCCCTCAACATCAGAATGCAAGAGCTGCCACGCAGGAGAATCGTTTCCGGTAAAGATTCAGTGGACACGTGTGTACCGCATAGCTCCGGATATTATCTTCACCCATGGAAACCATATGGATGCACCCTGCTCGACCTGCCACAGTCAGCTCACGACCGCGAAAATCTGGATCCATGAATCCAGATTCAAAATGGATTTCTGTATGAAGTGTCACGAAGAGAAGGACGCCGACAATCGATGCGGCACGTGCCACAAAAACCGCTAAACTTAGGATGCGTAATTTCTCCTATTTCGAATAAAATGAAAGACCGTTTCGGCGAAAGGAGTCTGGAAACGGATACTATTTGAAAATCCTTGAAACCTGGAAAATCGAAATGACCAATCCCGAACAAATCGAGAAACACCTCCAGCAGTCTTTGAAGGAGCTTCGCGATCTTAAATTCGCTATAGATGAAGCCTCGATCGTCGCGGTTACCGATCAGCGCGGACTCATTACTTACGCAAATAAACAATTCTGCGAAATCTCGAAGTATTCAGTCGATGAGCTTCTGGGCCAGGACCACAGGATCATCAATTCCGGATACCATCCGAAGTCCTTTATTCGTAATTTGTGGCAAACAATCTCCCAGGGTAAAGTCTGGAAAGGCGAGCTTCGCAACCGCGCGAAGGATGGAAGTCTCTACTGGGTAGACACGACAATCGTGCCGTTCTTAAACAAAGAGAAGAAACCGTATAGATATGTCGCGATTCGACATGACATCACACACCGCAAACGCGTTGAGCAACGACTTGCACTGGAGCAGGCTGTTGTCCACTCATTCACCGAAACTTCAAATAATTCGAAACAAGCGCTGGAAAAAATTCTGAATACCATTTCCTTTCACCTGGATGCATGCTTCTGCGAATTGTTTTTGCTCAATGAAAATAATGTCTTGAAATGTGAAGCGCTTTGGTCCAGTGGTGACTTCCCTTTTGATTCGATTCAGAAAGCGGCTCTGGAAATGGAATCCGGGGCCCGCGCCGGACTGCTTGCTGATGCCCGGAAGAAGCGGAAATCGGGTGTGCACGCGAGCGTATTGAAATCGCCTTTGTTCACAAAACTTGATGAAGGGCAAAAGCTTCATCTGAGGGGGACCATCGGATTCCCTATCTCGTACAACAGGAAAACCCTTGGCATCATCCATGTCTTCAGTCACGAAATGTTGTACGAAGACGAGGGGTTACTCAACACACTCCATACGGTCGGCAACCAGATTGGTGAGTTTCTTGTCCGGAAACGGATGGAAACCGAGCTGCAGACACATGAGACCAGATTGAAATATTTCGAAGAACAATTGCGCCAGGGCGAGAAGCTTATGCTTCTCGGAATGCTCGCTTCCGAGATAGCGCATGAAGTTGGAACTCCGCTTAATATCATTTCAGGACGGGTTGAGCTGTTGAGTTCAAAAGAAATGGCGAATGAAACTGCAAAAAGAGATCTCGAAATTATCAATCAGCAGATCGAGCGGATCACGAAGATTATTCGCTCTCGCCTGGACATTACCCGCCGTAGAACGGGCACAACCATGCCGATAAAATTGAAGGCCCTGGTGTTGAGTCTGGCCGAATTCCTTCAGCCTCAGCTCGAAAAGAACCAGATCGTAATGCGAACGGAGCTCAGTTCCGAATTCAGTATCCTGGCCGATGAAGACCAGTTGCAGCAAGTCTTCCTAAATATTTTTCTGAATGCTATCCAGGCCATCGAACAGGGCGGCAAAATCACGGTCCGCCAAAAAATGGTTGTACGCGATGGGACTCGCTATTATGACATTCAGGTTAAGGACACCGGAAAGGGAATCGCACCGGAAGCGCTATCATTGATCTTTGAGCCCTTCTATACCAGCAAAAGAGACCTCGGCGGAACCGGACTTGGTTTGCCCGTAGTTAAACAAGTTCTAAAGAGCCATGGCGGCGACATCTACGCAGAATCCAAACAAGGCCATGGCGCAACGATCCATGTTCTATTGCCGAAACGCGAAGGATAACGCGAAGTAGCGGCAGGCGGGTTCCCAAACTGCTCTGCACACCCCCAGAACCCGACGAGGCCCGTCCGTTCAGGCTTCTTTTTTTGCCGGAATCTTCAGAATCTGCCCGATTTGAATTTTATCGGGGTCCTTCAACTGATCGCGATTCGCTTCGAAAATACGCATATATTCATTCGCATTGCCATAGTAGGCTTTCGCGATTTTGGATAGCGTGTCGCCTTTCACAACGGTATAAGTTTGTATTTCGGCTACCGGTTTTGCGTCGGCCGGTCCACCCGAAACGGGGGCAACATTCGGAATCGGCGCGGCGGCCTGCTGTGGACGAACAGTAATCTGTGCGTTGAGATCTTTAACGTAATTCGGATCAACCCGTTTGATCGCATCCCAAAAGTGATTATTTGCATCCTGCGAGGGCGCTTCCGCATTCACAACGAGTTTTTCGTTTTCTAAGTGCAAATGATGAATCCGGAAGTCCTCACGGTTCATTACACTGATGGCAGAGACATATTTTTCCTTTAATTGTTGGAACAAATCTTCGGCCATTTATATCCTCCAAACCAAAACATAGTTGCTAAGGATTGTAAAAACAACCCCACCAAAAAGATGGTGCTGATGGAATTCATATTCTCGATCTTTTTATTTTGTTCGCCAGGCTTTATGTTCTTCATGGTTGCAACCAGGATCGTGTTCGCAACAGCAGCCGCCCGATCCGAGCGAAGCAAACAACGAAGAATTCAGCATTTCACGAGCCCTTGCCTGATCCGGCACAACTTCCAACGCTTTCTTGCAATGGGTTCGCGCGCGCAGGAGCAGACCGTTTGTAACATAAAAATCCGCAAGTTCTACGTGCAATTCATCATTGAGCGGATCCAGCTTGATCGCACGATGAAAGCAATCTTCCGCTTTATGGCGGAAGCGGGGATGCTGCGAATAAGACATTCCCATAAGCCAGTAATAACGGCCGTCTTCGTGCAGCCCCAGCGCCTGCTCACAAAGATGAGAAGCCTCCCAGTATTTACTGTTCCTGTAACACTCCATCGCCTGCTCAAACCGCTTTTCCGCTTCAAGGTCCAACCTTTCGGCATCCTTTTTTGAAGTGGAGCGCTGCACTTCCACCCGGACGGAATCTCGAACATTCGAGTCGGGCAGAGGCTCGTCCAGCTCAAAATGTTCCACGACCGTTGTCGTATCTTTGGGTTGCGGTGCCGGCAAATCCTGTGTTGCCCTCATTTCAAGTGCGCCAATCTGTGTTAGCAAATAGAGGAAGCGAAGTCCTTTCTCATTTGAAGATCCGGAACTTGCTTGCAAAGAACCTGTGTAAATGCCGTCCTGAGAGACGGCAAGAAGCAATCCCTCTTCCGGAGTTAGCGAAAAACTGGACGTCAGGCTTTCGAAGAGACCTGTGCGATTCAGGTAGGAATCCGACTTGATTTCGCTCAACACATCTTTCAAATCAACCGTGTAACGAGCACATTTGAGCAGCAATCCGCTGAGTCGAATGGAACAGAGTGATTCACCATCAATTTCCGCAGTAAGAAATTCCGCATTAGAATTCGGTGTTTTCAGTGCCTCGGACACCGTTCGACCTGCGAGTTCCTGATAGCGGTGACGAAAATCTTCCAATCGGATGAGCCCTCTATCGATGACCCTGTTTATGCCTCTCGAAAGCTTCTCATTCGGCGACGGCTTATTCTTGGGATCAATTTCTTTCTTTTCAACCAGCCAGTTCCAGATGTCTTCTTCCGGCTGATTCGATTCGAAATACACCACATCCCTGGTGCGGATGTAAAAGACTCTTCGGATAGGTCCTTCGATTGCTGTCAGAGTTCCGTTCAACCCTGAGGCGTACAGGACGCACAGAAGCTTAAAGAGTTTTTGGTTTTTGATAGGATCGCCAATCGATCTTTTTACGATCGGAAGGTTGCCCGCCGTGTTGGACCTGGAAAGGAAAGAGCGAAGATCTTCAAGCAGAGACTCATAATCCTGGTAACGCCGGCCGGGTTGAGTCTCCGTCATTTTGGAGATCACTTTCAATACTCCATCCATTGAATCGATTTCGATGTTTTGGCTGGGGCCCGTAAGCGCTTCACCCTCATAACGAAAGGGAGTCGCACTAAACAAGAGGAAGTAGAAGATCAACCCCAGGGAGTAGATATCTGCGCGGTGGTCGACAGCCCCTTTTAGGGTCATTTCGGGGGCCAGGAATCGCGCAGCCCCCAGGTAGACCGGTAGGTTCGATTCCCCAAACAGAGCGCGGACGGACGCAACGAAACCAATTTCGGAAATTTTGATTTCACCGCCCGGATACATCAAAATGCTGTTGAGCCGGAGATTTCCATGCCAGATCTTGGTCTTAGCGGCAGCCTGCAAGGTTTCAGCACATTTGATAATGATGTCCAGCGCCTCAGGCAGCGAAAGCTTTTCGCTTTGAATAATTTGTTGTGACAACCAACCGTTTGGCGACCATTCCGAGGCAACATATTGAATGCCGTTAAGCTCTCCAATTCCATATAAATCTGCAATCCCCGAATTTTGAACCGACAGGGCGGTCTGCATTTGAATTCGCAATACATCTAGAAAGGAAGTATTCCTGGCAAGATCTGTTGAGAGTACCTTTAGGGTGAGGATCCTTCCGAGGTTCTCTTCTACGGCTTTATAAACCCGGCCGGATTTATCTTCGTCTACAAGGCATTCAATGACGTAGACTCCGAACCGATCGCCCGGCTGAAAAAGCTTCGACTCATGGGGCAGATCTCTTACTTTGTTCACTGTCGCAACCTTGAGCTAGATTCTAACTCAATTTGCCTATTATTTTTCAAAACGAAGGTTACGGAGGACCACACGATAAAGGGATAAGAATTGGCTCCCCTGAGCCCTGTGCTGAAAACAACTACTGGACGAACAAAACTTCAGTGCCGGGCTCGACCATGGAAGCAAGCCGGAATGCGTCCCAATTGGTCAAACGGATGCAACCGTTCGATTGGGCGTGCCCGATTTTGGAAGGCTCCGAAGTTCCATGCATTCCGAGATGCGCAACGCTGATGTCAATCCAAACAATACCAACGGGATTGTTCGGGCCCGGTTTAATAAAACCATCCGTTTTATGTTTGGGATTCGGTTTCACCATCAGTTTGGGATTGTAATGGAAGTAAGGATAGTCTTCGATTCCATCCACTTGCCACCGGCCGATCGGAAGCGGAGCGCCTTGCATTCCCAACGTTACGGGCGCATACATCAGCACTTCACCCCTCTGATCTGTAACAATAACATCGCAACTCTTTTTGGATACGGTAACGGTAACCGGACGAACATCCGTTCGCCGGAAAGCAACTTCCCCGAGTGGCATTACGTTGGGCACGATGATGTTGTCGCCCTGCTTGAACCTGGACCCGGGATTCATTCTTCGCAACAGTGCTGGATTTACATGGAATTTTTCAGACAGCAATTCCACAGGCGAGGTATATTCGAGGCTTTGCAACTTCGTTTGTTCCAACAGGTCTTTTGGAATTTTCGGTGAAAACGGTCCCGATACATCATACTCATCAATTGTGTAATGTTTGATCAGTTCAACGGATTCATCCTGCAGTGCATTGATCGTAAGCGCATCCGGTGTTCCTGTTGGCTTCAAACCGTTGAATCTCTGGAAAGCAGAAAGCGCTTTCCTCGTGTTGGCGCCCAGAGTCCCATCAATTTCGCCTGGAGAGTACCCTTTGCGGTCCAGCAAAATCTGAATCTTCATTTTCAGGGATAGCTGAAACGATGGAACCCTCGCGACATCGCCGGCCAGACAGAAAGAGGCACAGAGCAGGGCTATAAGGAAATTTCCAATTTGAAATCGCGCAACCGCCATCAAAGAATCAAAGTCCGGGGTTCTTAACCAGTTCTACACAAATTTTGTCAAAAATGTTTTTGACAAGTTGTGGGGAGCGCGTCCCATTGTAGAGAAAAACAAAGGTTAGAGTTTTACCTTCCGTGGGAGTAGCAAAACCGGCAAGGGCGACAACTCCATCGCGAAGCTTGTATCGTGAAACTGCTCTCGAGAGATAACCGGTTTTTGCGTGGATTTTTCCCTGCGCTTCGGTACGTCTCATGCGGTATTTCAATGTGCCGTCCATTCCGGCCACCGGAAGAGACGAAAAGAAAATGGGGGAAATTACCGGCTGCTCGAAAAGATGATTCAACACTAAGCAGAGCGCCCCGGCAGTAATGTAACTTCGGTGCGTAAACCCGGCCCCGGAGTTCAGCGAATAATCATTACGCGAAACACCTACCTTATCCAGGAATTCATATATGAAACGCATTCCGGCTTTTACATTCGCCGGTCTATCTCCGGATTGTGAGGCAAGATTTCTGATCATCATGTCTGCATAATAATTGTTGGAAGATTTCAACATGTCATATATGACACGCGTCAATGGAGTCCTAACGGATCCAAGCACGATAGCGTTATCGGGAATACTTCCGCGCCTAACCTTTCCAACAACGGAAATGCCGGCCCGTTTGAGTAATTGCAAAAAGTCCAGACCTGTCCAGAGGTCGGGTTCCACCATATTTTGGTAGATGACGTAATCGTCGTTGAGATCCAGTAGTCGGCGTAAACGCTTTTTCGCTCGAAGCCACGATCGGGAGTACGGGGTCACGTTCGCGGGCGGGTCAACATTGATAAACAGCGGAGTATTGCCCGGACTTGCGGTCTGAGTCCAGGACCGCATTTCAAGCATGTGAATATCGGAAAAGTTCGAATCGTCGATAACGATATTTCCATAAATGCTCTTGATCCCTGCTTTTTGAATGGTATCCACAAAAAGATGAAGATCGTTCGAATTAAACGAAGGATCCCCACCAGCTTTCATGTACAAGGAGCCTTTCAATACATGGTTTTTAACAACGCCGTCATTGAATAGCTGCGTTTCAAATTGGAAAGAAGGTCCGAGAAATTCCAGCGAAGTACCGGCGGTAAGAATTTTCATGGTGGAGGCTGGTTTCAGCTTCTTGGTCTCATTTAGAGTGAAAATTTTTCCGGACTCATCCTGGATGATCATTCCGACCTGATCGGCTGTGACGCCTTGTTGCAGAAGAATGTCCAGTACCCTGGACTGGTCCAGCGCCACGCAGGGCGCAGCAACCGCAAGGAAGAAGGCTAAAAGGAACCCAAAAAAGCTTTTCCTCATCTCCGTACTTTGTAACGCCCCGCCTCCGGCGGGAATCTGTGTCCACGAATCCGCGCCCGCGGTAAGCGTTCGGCACACTCGTTACTACAACTGTAGCACGGCGGACTACACTTTGGCCAGTAGAATTCTATGTCCCCTGAACGGCCTTCATCATCTGATTCATGAGATCCTGCTCCGAGTAGACTTCCCAGCCATGCCCCTGACCGGGGCCATACACAATTGTGCCGTAAAATGGCGGGTCTGCCGTTTTAAGAAATTCATCCAGCAAGTGGACAGCGTTATTGAGAAAGTAATTGTCCGCATCGCCAACCCAGATATGGATTTTATTACTCAGCTTTGGAGCGAGTTCTTTCCAATTCGTCTGCAGAACGAGGCGCAGATCGTATTTTTTCCATTCTTCAGCAACTTCATGATTGATCTTCCCGGTTTGTGGATCCCATATTGGAACCGGGCGGCCATCTTTTCCGCGCGGGCTGTAGACTGCGTTCCATGCGCCCCACGGATTTCCCGACATGGTGTAGCTGTTTCCACTTCCGAGTACATTTTCCATTTGACACTCGTGACGCATCGTGTATTTGACGTCACCATCCGCCTGTCTTTCGCTGGGCCGTTCGAATCCGTATTCATTCACGTACGCCTCTTTGTCTTCGTAGATATTGACCAGTTGAAACGCGCGAAAATCCACCGCATCCGGGTAGCCGGACCACGTTCCGTTAAAATAATCCGGATAGAAGATTTGAAGCGCGAGCGAAACCCATCCACCCGTAGACCCGCCATCCAGAATTCGTGCCTTCGAACTGCCCACTGCTCGAAAGTTCTTTTCGATGTACGGAATCAGTTCCTGGGTCAGGGCGTCACCATACGGGCCATTGTTTGCAGAATTTACCTGATAACAATCTCCGTAGGGCCCGTCGCCATCCAGATGAACAAAAATCATTCTGGGCGTGTCGTCCGCCAACCACGTCTTGCGAAAATCGGACCCGTCTTGCATCAGTTCCCGGATGGCGGTAAATCGCGAACCGTATCCGCCAATATGAATGCGCAAGGGATATTTTCCATTTGTGGAATCATAATCGCGAGGCAAAATGATTCCTGCACGAAGATAGATCGTCCTTCCGTGGAAAGTTGTTAATAGTTTAGATGGAATGCGTACGTATTTCAGATACCGGTCTTCCGGTGGAAATTGTTCTGCAGGAACTTGCTCCGTTAGTTGAATCGCGACCTTGCCGGGTTTTGCAGAATCGAGATGCAATTTTTGAGGAAGACTGTATAGATTGCCAGGGGCATCCAAATTTCGGAAATCGGTGTTCGAATCAAGTACCGCTTGAACAAAATAGTCGCCGGCTGGAAGGTCGGCCAGGGATGGCATGGGGAAGGCAATCGCGGTTGAATCGATGACCACACTTGATCCGGAGCCAAAGCGATCGACATCCACGGCAAAACGCGGAGGCGCCTGCATTCCCGTCTCACCTCCCGTGAATCGAGGTTCCGGATCCGGCGCCTGATTGAGCATGACAAACAATCGACCTCGTATTGCTCCGGCAATCAAGCCTCGAGCCGCGGTTACTTCAAACCGGAATGAATTTCCCGGGGATGTCGGGGGTTCTGAAAAACCAGGAGTATTGAGTAACAGGAAACCAATAGAGAGTAAGGCGATTTTCATGATGAGATTATAGATCGTTTAGCCAAACTTGTTTTCTCCGGCGACCGGCAGCTCTTGTCAGTCTGCCTTACTGTCATAGAACCTGACAAGGCGTCAGTTTGCACTATTTGAATGCTGAATCTGGAAAAGCGCTTGTTATCGTCGCTGGAGCCCTTCTGCAACGGCCGCAACGAAGGTCTGGCATACCTCTTGCGGGACGGGGGCAGCGTGTGCGTCGCATCTTCTCTTCCAAGTCGATTTCCAAGACTGAGCGATATATCAATCCTCAAAACCCCAGGTCCAGAAATCAGCATGATTCCTAATAGGAGCAACCATGAAAAACCCACACAAGAGGAACTCATTGCAGAGTAAGTTCATTGCAATTCTGCTTCTGATCGCGGCGGTAGCCTGTTTCTCCGTTACAGCGGAAGCAATACCCGCGTTTGCCCGACAATTGAACGTCAAGTGTCAGACATGCCACTTCCCGAATCCACCACGGCTGAACAATGTTGGTCTGGTTTTTCGGAGAATGGGGTTCAGACTTCCGGATGCAGATGATAATGGAAACCTCATTTTCAAGACGCCTGATCTCCCGAGCGCTGTCGCCTTTGGATCCGTCATTGCAGAAATTGAGGCCGCAATCGACAAGAATGCGCCTTCGGAAACAGAGAGCCGATCGAACCTGACGTTAGGCGAAGTTGCTTTGTTCTCCGCTCACGCTCTGCCCGATAATCTATCATACTGGCTGCTCTTCCTGCCTCGAAATGACGAAGGAGATGCTGAACTGGAGTTCGGTGAGATGCAATACAACTTCGGAAAAGCCACAGATACATTCCATGTTCGAGGCGGCAAATTCTTGACTCTCTGGTGGCAAAAAATGAACGATGAGAAAATCACTCTGAACTCACCACTTGCAATGGATGAAGCATCTCCTGCAGCAATCGGCTCATTCAGCGGATACGGTCTGGGAATCAGTCAGAGCGGTGGAGAATTTGGGTATACTCACACCAGCCTGGTCGATGGTAAGCTCTCCAGCACGATCCTCTCAGCTTCTGTTCTCAACGGAGTAAACCCCGAAGGAGAAGGTGCGATTCAAAGATCGGGAGATAATTTCGACTTCCTTGCTCAAGGTTATCACCTCTTTGGCTCGGCCAACTCGGTCGGCGGTTTCTACTATCACGGGAACACAAAATTCAACGGCGAAGAAGATCCGGAGTCGGTTTTCAAAGATACCTTTGATCGCTATGGATTGGTGGGAAATTATTGGATCCAGGGAAGGGTTGCAGCCGTTGCCGGACTTATAGGCGGTAAGGACAAATCTACAGAACTGGGTGAAACAATCAACAACCGTGGATGGTTCTTGGAAGCGGATGTCAGCGCGTCACCGAAATGGAGTTTTTCGTATCGCCATGATGAAGCTGACCCGGACACCGATATTTCCGGGGATCAAATCAAGGCCGATACCTTTTCAACCAGAATTCATCCCGTAGATAACGTATTCCTGACGCTGGAATACTACACGACGAAACCGGATCAAGAAGAAAGAGATTACAGCTTTGTTGCCCTGGTTACACTCGCGTATTGATCGCGAAGGAAAAAGTGAACGTATGAGACACAAGAATGTCATTCTGTTTCTAACCGTCCTGATGGGCATACTGATTTTCTATCAGTGGAGTCGCGGAGATGAACCTCTAGATCCGCGGATAGCAGCCTACGACAAAGGTCCGGCTACGATTGATGTGTCCAAATATCCTGCCGAAATGCAGGCCGATTACAAAATCTTCTCCAAGAAATGTACTCACTGCCACACACTCGCGCGTCCAATCAACTGCGAATTTGCCCTCCCTGATGAGTGGTCGCGTTATGTCAAAAGAATGATGCGAAAACCGGATTCTCAGATCAGCGCGGACGAAGCCAAGAAGATCTATGAATTTCTCGTTTACGATTCCCAAACAAGAAAGAAAGATTTTTACGAAAAGAAAATGAAGGAACAAGGCCAAACGCAGCAACAATAAATCCAGTACCGTCAGCATTTGTAACGCCTGCCTCCGGTGGGCCTGGAGTTTCTACATTTTTTGCACTTTTCCGCGGACGGGATGTCCGCGTGCCG
>Ga0055439_10000062_pt1 | contig 16104 bp, 14 predicted proteins | sample Browns_TuleB_D2_FD_57732 | JGI IMG/M metagenome (GOLD analysis project Ga0055439, IMG submission 57732) | Wetland microbial communities from San Francisco Bay, California, USA, that impact long-term carbon sequestration - Browns_TuleB_D2 | ecosystem: Environmental > Aquatic > Marine > Wetlands ...
TCGCTAAGAACATCTGTAATGTGAGCGCCAAAGGCTTTCATTGTGAGTCGCTTTTCATCGCTGAACGCGTCGGAATAAACGGCATGGAAGTGATATCCTTTTGCAGCACATACGAGCGCAAGCGAAATTCCCGTTGTTCCTGCTGTATATTCAACGACGGTACCGCCGGGTTTGAGATGTCCAGCCGCCTCGGCGCGTTCAATGACAGCTTTCGCCATCCGATCCTTCATACTGCCAGTTGGGTTAGACCATTCCAATTTCGCCAGGACTTGAGCATAGCCGGGTGGAACAACTTTTCGAAGTTGAGCGATGGGTGTGTTGCCAATAGATTCGAGAATATTCCGTGCAACATACATGATGATCTCCTCCTGCAGTTTTAGGATCGATCTGAACTGCCATTTTCTCACGATTTCAATCCACGGAATGAAGCTCGTGAGAAGAGTGTTCATAATATTAGTCTTATTACACCAACGGGGCACGCCCACTGAAGCCGGACAGAATTTAAAGCCTGCCCGGAAAAGGGCGGAGGAAACAAGAAAGGTTGATACAATAAGGCCGATGATCAGAATCGTACAAAAGAACATTGAAGATGCGCTCGGAAAAACGTTGAAATCGGTTTATCAAATCGAGCAGTTACCTCCGCTGGAATCCTCCTATCCGGAGCCGAGTATGGGGGACCTGTCGTATACGTTCGCTTTTCCGCTTGCAAAAATTTTGAAGAAAAATCCCAAAATGATTGCGCAGGAAATTGCAAACGCGCTTCCGAATATTCCTGACGTAGAGAAGGTTGATATTGGTGGAAACGGTTATCTGAATTTCCGGTTGGATCGTACGAAGCTCTCGAAGGATCTGTTTCTGAAGCGCGTGGAACCGGATCAACGCCTGCCGGGCAAAGCGATTGTAGAGCATACAAACATCAACCCGAACAAGGCAGCGCACGTCGGACATTTGCGCAATGCCTGTCTCGGCGATGTGCTCGTTCGGATGCTGGAGTTTTCCGGGAAAAAGGTGGAAGTCCAAAACTACATTGACGATACAGGAGTACAACTTGCGGATGTCGTAGTTGGATATCAGCGCAAAGGACTGTCCCTCAGCGATCTTCCGAAAATTACCGGGAGAGTCGATTATTTTTTCTGGGACCTTTATGCTGAAACCCATCGATGGATTGAGGAATCGGCAGAGAATCGCAAGTTTCGTGAGAAAACGCTTAAGGAAATGGAAGAGCGGGAAGATCCCACGTTCACTCTGTCTCAAGAAATTGCCCGATGCATTATTGAATCCCACCTGAAAACCATGGATCGCCTGGGAATTGTTTACCAGCTTTTACCGCGTGAAAGCGACATCATCGGTTTGCGCTTCTGGCAACGGACTTTTGAGTTACTCAAGGAAAAGGGCGCAATTGTCATGGTTGAAGAGGGTAAAAACAAAGGCTGTTGGATCATGAGCCTTGCAGGGAATGAAACGTTTGACGATATGCAGAATCCGGACAAAATCATTGTTCGTTCCAACGGAACGGTGACTTACGTTGGGAAAGACATTGCGTACCAGTTATGGAAATTTGGTTTGCTCGGTTTGGATTTTGAATACAAAGTGTTTATGAAGAATCCGGATGGTTCCACATTGTGGCAAACGACAACAGCCGGCGGTGAACGGGGGGCTCCGGGATTCGGTGGTGCTGATACGGTATATAACGTGATCGATCAACGCCAGGCCTATCTCCAAAAAGTTGTCGCACAAGGCCTGCAACTCCTTGGCTATACGGATCAGGCAAACCGCTCGATCCACTTTTCTTATGAGATGGTGACTCTGTCTCCCAAAACGGCGAAGGAACTTGGCTTTGAACTCACCGAGGATGAACAAAATCGCACATTTGTCGAAATGTCCGGACGCAAAGGGCTGGGCGTGAAAGCGGATGATCTCCTGAATCGACTTGAGGCGCGCGCGCTTGAGCGCATTACCCCGCTTTATCCGGACCTGTCGCATGAAGAGTTGGGATCTCTGGCGACAACTGTTGCTGCCGGCGCCTTGCGGTACTTCATGCTGCGTTATACGCGAAACACGATCATCACATTTGACATGGATGAAGCTTTGAATTTCGAAGGCGAGACCGGACCTTACCTGCAATACGCTACCGTCCGATCGGAAAGCATCTTCCGAAAACTTTCTGAACGCGGTGTTGATATTCATTTGCTTCCCCGGGAACGATTTTTTCAGGCCCTGGAACTCCTACAGGAAAAGGATCAGGAGAGCGAGGATTCCTGGAATATCATTCTGGGAATCCTCAAACTGAAAGATATCGTTTCGATTACTTTGCGTTCGCTCGAAATTTCCTACTTTGCGAAGTATGTATTTCAACTCGCTCAAACCTTCAACAACTACTATCACAAGTATCCGATTCTTCACGAAACTGACGAACGCCGCAAATTGCTGAGAATTGCCGTTGTGGACCTCTTCCGGTCGGCCATGCAAACAAACTTGAAATTGCTGGGAATCCCCGTTCCCGCACGTATGTAAGAATGGCCGCTCTATCATTGCAAGACATTCTCGCGTTTGTGCGGATCTGCGCATGGGTCGGGTTGAGAAACGAATCTGAACTTCGCGCCGAATCCATCAAAGCCATCAACGGCGGGACTCCGATGTCCGTTATTCGCGAGGCGGTTTTGCAAACCTACTTGTTTGCAGGCTACGCGGCTACCATCAATGCATTCATTGTCTTGAATGAAGTATCAGATGGGAATCAGGATTTCTTTCAGGAGGAATCAGGATCTCTGGAAGAATGGAGGAAGCGGGGGGAGCGACTTTGCAGAAAGATTTATGGTTCACAATATGAAAAGCTGATTCACAATATGAAATTACTGCATCCTGATCTGGGGGACTGGATGCTATGGGAAGGTTACGGCAAAGTTCTTTCCCGTGAGTTCCTTTCGCCGCCCGTCCGCGAGCTGCTCATTGTTGCAATGACTGCCGTACTGCGAGTGGAAAGGCAATTCCATTCGCATGTTCGGGGCGCGTTGAATGTGGGGGCTACGGTGGATCAACTGCGGAGCGTATTTGAAGAAATCCGGCCGCATCTCGGTGACGCTGCTGAGCGATATGACGAAATCCTGGAGCGCGTTTGCGGCGGCCAGGGAAAAGAAAATGACGGGCGTTTGTAACGCCCGCCTCCGGTCGGCGCAGGAGCTCGAACTCAGCCCACGAGACGTGGCGCTACAAATTGGCAATGATCCTGATTGATTTTCTCCAGTTCAAGCAATACAAAAACCGGATAGCCGTTATCGAGCAGTCGACGTTTCGAACACGTAAATACACTTACGCCGGTTTGGACCGAAGCATTTCGAGAGTTGCAGCCTCCTTGCAGAAGATGGGAATCGGCGAAGGAGATAAAGTTATCCTGTGGGGAGAAAGCAGCTCGCGTTGGCTCGCAACTTTTTATGCCTGCCTCCGGTTAAACATTACGATTGTTCCGATGGACGCGAGTTTTTCGCGCGATTACGTTGAGAAAATCAAAGGTATCAGCGGTGCAAAGCTCACCTGTAGCGATGCTGACGGTAGCAGTTGGAACGATCTACTGAACAGCGCAGAGGACAAACCGGTCTGGCCGGCACAACCGTCCATCGATTCGCTGCTCGAGATCATTTTCACCTCCGGAACGACAGGTGATCCCAGGGGCGTAATGATTACTCACGGAAATCTTCTCGCCAATCTTGTTCCTATTTACGAAGAGTATCAAAAGTATAAAAAATATGCGGCGCCATTTTCACCGATTGGGTTTGTTCATCTGATTCCTCTGAGCCACTTATTCGGCCAGGTGATGGGACTGTTCATTCCGCAAATGATTGGTGGAACTGTGATCTTTTCCGATACTGCCGCGCCGCAAGTGATCCGTGCAGTGAAAGGGAGTCGGGCTTCCGTCATCGTTTCTGTTCCTCAGGAAATGGCAATCCTCCGGAAATTCGTGAGCAAGAAATATTCTCCCAAAGGGCTTGATACCGCGGGCGGTCCGATGGCCCGCTGGTGGCGCTTTCGAAAAATTCATGCAGCGTTTGGATGGAAGTTCTGGGCATTCGTCTCAGGAGGCGCGACATTGCCGGTGGAGGAAGAGGGCTTTTGGAAGCGCCTGGGGTTTGCTGTCATTCAGGGATATGGACTTACGGAAACCGCGCCTTCGATTACGATTACGCATCCGTTCAAAGGAATGAAAACCGGCTATGTTGGCAAGAAGTTGCCAGGTCTGGAAGTCAGGATCGCCGAAGACGGAGAGCTTCTGGTGCGCGGCCCACAGGTCAGTCCGGGATATTTTCAGAATGCAGATCAGCAGATTTATCAGGATGGCTGGTTTCATACCGGAGATCTTGGGCGGTTTGACGACGATGGTGACCTGCAACTTCTCGGCCGCAAAAAAGAAGTCATTGTCACTTCTGAAGGTCTCAACGTTTTCCCGCAGGATGTGGAAAATGCTTTGAATGCAGATCCGGGTGTTGTTGAAAGCGCAGTTGTCGCTCAGGATGCTGGTGGAAGGTCCATGGTTCACGCCGTCCTGGTTTTGCGCGCTGAAGCGAATGCCGATGAAATCGTACGTGTGGCGAACTCTAAGCTCGAAAAGTTTCAACGGATCCAATCCTGGAGTATTTGGCCCGATTCGCATCTGCCGCGGACATCCACGGGCAAGCTGAAACGTCTCGCGATTGCAAAAGGAATTGTTTCGGCAGTACGTGAGGACACCATTGAAGATGTTGCAATGCAGTTGCTCTCGGGAGTTTCTGCGGACAAGCGTTTGGATGAGGATCTTGGCCTGGGATCACTTGATCGGGTTGAGTTGCTGATGGAACTCGAAGCATCCGGTGGTACTGCGATTGATGAAGCTGCATTCGCGAATGCCAGAACTTTGCGCGATGTTGCCGGTCTGATCGAAAAACCGGAGGTTGTCAGACACTATTATCCCAACTGGAAATGGCCCCGCTGGCTCCCCGTGCGCCTGCTTCGTTACCTGCTATGGCACATAGTTGTTTTTCCAATGATGCCTCTTCGAATGAAAATTCGCGCGAGCGGACTCGAAAATCTTGAACGCATGAAGACGCCGGTTTTCTTTGTTTGCAATCACCAAAGCATTTTGGATGCGCCGGCAATCTTAAAAGCTCTGCCCGGTTTCCGTTGGAGACGCTCGCTTGCACCTGCGATGGGGGCGCAAAGAAGTCCCATGGATCTGTATGCGTCAGCGCTCTTCTTCAATATTTACCCGTTGCCGCCAACGAGTGTTGGTCTAAAGAAAGCGATCGAATTGACGGGGGAATTGGCGGATGAAGGTTATTCGCCGCTGGTATTTCCGGAAGGTGAGAGAACACCAGACGGTAAGTTGCGACCGTTCCGTCCCGGCATCGGAGTCATGGTGCATCATACAAAATTGCCTGTAATCCCAGTTGTGTTGGACGGCACATACCGTGTTTGGCCCATTCATGCGCGCGGGCCGACTCACAAGGGCACAATTGATGTGCGTTTCCACAGTGCGATTGATTTTTCAGGCAAAGCCCCGGCTACGATCACAGCCGAATTAGAAGCTTTTTTTATCGCACAGTTCGCAGAGAAAAAATAAAGAAAAACATGTGTCGAGGCCCGGCTAGAAGCCGGCGTTAGATGAGCGCCGCCGGGACGGCGGCATAAATGTGCGCCGGCCTCTGGCCGGCACGCGGACATCCCGTCCACGGAAAAGTCCAAAAAATGTAGAAACTCCAGGGGCGCCATTTATGGCGCCCTGTGCTCTCCGGTGAGCAAAGCATCCAGGCGCGATGAATCGCGCTCCTACAAGAGATTCGGTTGATTAGTCGAAGGCGGTAGGGAGATTCGCGAGTGTAGTGACCGTTTCCGGTTCTTGCTGCTGGGGTTCCGGTTTGTACGGCAAGAACGCTGTTTCTTTTTGTGGTGCGCGCCAGTTATCAAAAGTAGCAACTACATGGACGCACGCAACGGTGCAGAATTTCGCGCAGGGCTTCTTTGTATAAAATTCCCGCTGGATATGTTCTTTCGTATACTGAGCCAGCGGAATCCCGGGATAGCCGCGCTGTTGTGAGCAGTAGTGGACGAGCCCGTCTTCGCAAATGTAGAGGTAACGGCTTCCGGATCTACATCGCCATTCGTGCGAACGCGCTTGAGCTATATCATCCTGGAATTTGTAAAAACGTGTCCAGCTCTTTTTGCCCGCATCGCGAAGCTCTTCGTAAATAGCCTGTTCCGGCGCGGAAAGCGGGACAAGTTGTCCAGCGCCGTTATGAATAATTCCCAGGGTACTTGTAAGGCCGAGTTCAATCGCCCGTTTACTGATGACGACAGCATCCTGAGGATTCTTGATTCCCCCGCCGATCACTGAATTTACATTTACACCGAATGTCGCATGCTCGGCAAGCATCTGAAGTTTCTTATCGAGCACCTTTAGACTTTTCTTTGAAACTTCATCGGGTGTTATGTTATCGATACTGATCTGCAGATGATCCAGACCGGCGTCATTCAGCCGTTTGATCCGGTCGACATTCAATAAGTAACCATTGCTGATGAGGCCGGCCATGATTCCGCGTTTGCGGGCATGAGTGATCAGTTCGTCCAGCTTCGGATGCATGAGTGGCTCGCCGCCGCTGATCACAAGCACGGTAAGCCCAAGATCTGCCAGACGGTCAATTCGCTCCTTCATTGCCGCTTCCGGAACCGGAGGCGAGAAGTCATCGAATTCATTGCAGTACGTACATGCAAGATTACACCTGCGCATAGGTATGATATGAGCAAGTATAGGGTGATGTGTCGTCGCTAAACCGCGAGCGATCATCAGAAACTCGCGCATGCGGCGAGCAAAACGAATGTGCAACGGGATAATAGCGCACCTCACGCAGAAATAAATGCTTATTATCTATTCGAATTGAAACGGCACGGAGGTGCCGCGGAAAACAATATCACGATCCTACAACAGCGTCAACGCGTCGAATTTCTTCACTAGATTAGCTGCTCCTTCCTCCCCCTTCATGAACGGGGAGGTTAGGTGGGGGTTGAGAACTTGGACAACCCTTCCATACCCTCCTTAATAAGGGAGGGGAGCCCTCCAAACAAACCGGGTACTACCGAATTTGCCATATGAATGTTATGTTTTAGACGTGATGAGTGCCATAGGGTCCTTATTTTTTATTCTCCTGCTGCTGGACTTACCCATTGTCTCTGCCGAGACATCCCTTCAGGATCTCGTCGGACGCCTTCAAAACAAGTATCACAACATGGAATCCATGAAGGCAAATTTCTCGCAAAGCTACCAATCCAAACGGTTTTCCGGAAGCGGGATGTCCGAAAAGGGGGTGGTTTACCTGAAAAAAGGAGGATTGATGAGATGGGAGTACCGGGAGCCCGAGAAGAAAATCTTCATTAGCGATGGATTTTTTTACTTCTATTACGTACCCGAGGACAAACAGGTCGTGAAGACTCCCGTAGATCGCGTAAGCAACCAGCAATCGCCGGCGTTATTCCTGGCCGGGCGGGGAGATTTTGCAAAGGATTTCAAGGCTGAATGGGCCGATCCACGTCCGGGATCAAATCTAGTAAAATTAACTCCTGTGAGTGAGCAACCGGATTTCCAATACTTGATCGTCCATGTTGATCCTGTTCGCGATCTGATCCTGAGACTGCTGGTCGTCGATGCGTCCGATAATAGGACGGAATATCAATTTACGGATGTTCAGGAAAATCCACCTTTGCCGAGTAACTATTTTGTATTTCAGGCCCCACCGGGCACAGATGTCATTTTTCAAAGAAGAAACGGAGACGAGAATTGAGCGCCGCTTCTAGACAAAAGCTGGTCTTTTTCCGTAATAAAAGTAAGGCGGGGACTATGGATGATCGCGAGATTGTCCGTATCTGCCTGACGGAAAATTCTGAGGCTTTTGAATGGATTGTTGCAAAATATCGGGACTCCGTTTTTTGGACGGCCTATCATCTTGTTCTGGACTACGAAGATGCACGCGACGTAGCTCAGCAATGTTTTCTGAAAACCTGGAATTCGCTAAAGAGCTATGATCCGGATAGGTCCTTCGCATCCTGGATTGCAAGAATTGCCGCGAATTGTGCCATCGATTTCTTGCGTTCGCGAAAATCCGCCGAGCCGTTACCCGAAATCGCCGCGCCTTCGAAGCCTCTCGGAAGTGTTCAGGACATCCGGAAAATTTTTCTCCGGATTGTGCCTCTACTTGCAGAAAAACAGCGCATTGTCCTGGTTTTGCGCGAGATAGAAGGTATGGAGTTTACGGAAATGGCCGGTTTGCTGAACTGTACGGAATCTACAGTACGCAATCTCCTTTCACAGGCGAAAGAGTCCTTCCGTAAAAAAACGAAGGAATTCTTTCCCGAATATGGACTGTAATCGTATTCCTGCTCCCCGTTTGTGGGACGATGAAACACCTGAAAAACTAGGACAGTACCGCGTCCATATTCGGTTCTGTTCCGCCTGCCGCGCGAAAGTTCTCAGCGAAGCGCCGGAGAAACTTCTGTTTGATTTGCAAGACGATTCTTTACCCGAGGAATTCTGGCTGGGTTTCTGGAATTCGGTAGACCGCAAAAGCAGCTCTATTCGCACTCCCGCTGCCCGAGCATCTCTGCGCGCGGCCGCAGCGACGCGATGGATTGCCGTTCTGATCATTGGTTTTTTTATTGTTATTTATGGCCGCACTCTCCCGGAGACTGATCCTGTCAAACAGGTGCGAACTTCTGACTATCCGGTCATTGAGAGCATCCGCAATCCGGAAGCTCGCTATTACATTCTGCAGACCAGTAAGGACCAGAAAGTGGTCATGGTTTTTGATCCCGGAATGGAGCTGTAACTATGAAGAACACAGAGAAACGCAGATATCTGGTTGCAGGCTGTTTGCTGTTGCTGTTCACAGTTCAAGCATTCCTATGGGCAGAAGAAGCGATTGTCACCCGCGCATTTACTATGAAGTTCCGTAAAGTGGAAGATGCTGTATTTCTGGTAAACCGGTTATTAAGTGACAGGGGCGCTGTTACGATGCAGCCGCACTTAAAGACAGTCGTAGTGCAGGACTATGAATCCAACATGAAAAACATTGGTGCGGCAATCGATGAATTCGATACGCCCTTTCCTTCTATTGAACTCTCCATCAAACTGGTTATGGCAAGGAAGAGTGCAACTGCTGCTCCGATCTCTCCGGAAATAAAAGACATCGGAAAACTCGGTGAAGTTTTGCGATTTAATCAGTACGCACTGCTGGATGGTGGAATCATTACAGCCGAAGAAGGACAACGCGCAGCGATGAATCTGGCGGAACAATACCAGGTGACCTTCTTAACCGATGTGATTCAGGAAGGTAATGGAATTATCCGCCTGAAGAACTTCGAGCTCAGAAAAATCAAGAAGGGCAAGGGGGGAAAGGAATCTGTCCCTCCTCTCCTTTCAGTGACATTGAATCTGCGAAATTCGGAAACTCTCGTTCTGGGTGCAAGCCGTTTTGAAGGAAGCGATCAGGCCCTATTCGTTATTCTACTCGGGAAGGTGAGACAGTAATGGCCGAATACGTTTGCAAATACGGCACGTTAAATGGCGAAATCATGCAGCGCACGTATTTTGCCGAATCCGAAAAGACTTTGCGCGAACAGTTGGAGCAGCAGGGATTTTATGTGTTCGTAATCAAACGAAAGCTCGATATCGTGGGTTTTGTGAAAGCAATCTTCACCATCCGGCGCAAAAAAGTCAGCGACAAAGAATTCATGGTGTTTAACCAGGAACTGGCTGCTCTTGTTCATGCCGGCTTGCCGCTTTTGCAATGTCTGGAATTGCTCATGGACCGCGTTGATAATCGTGACTTCAGCCTTGAGCTGGAAGATGTATACAGGCAGGTAAAATCGGGAATTGCACTTTCCGATGCCTTTGCATCACATCCGGATATCTTCCCCAGCGTATATGCCGCCAGCATCCTTGCCGGAGAGAAGAGTGGAACCATTGAGCAAGTGGTCCGCCGCTATATGGGATATATGAAAATCATGCTGGCGATTCGCACCAAGGTTCTGTCCAGTATTATCTATCCGTGTCTTTTGCTTGCGCTTTCTTCCGCAGTAGTTGGAATTCTTGTCGGTTATGTAATTCCAAAATTCTCAGATTTTTATAAGGGATTTGGAGGACAGCTTCCCTGGTTTACCAGGCTGCTTGTTGCTGTGGCTCTTTTCGTTCGAAGCAATTACTACTGGATTATTCCAGCATTGATTCTGACTGTCGCCTTTGGCCAGTTCTATGTTCGAACATCAGCAAAAGCAAGAGTTCGTGCGGATCAGATCAAGCTGCGCCTTCCATTTTTGGGTCGGCTATGGACCAAGTTTTCGATTTCGCAGCTGATGCGTACGCTCCATACTCTGCTTGCGGGAGGCATTCCACTTGTCAATGCGATGGACGTCGCAGCCGGGTCTGTTGGAAACCGTTTGATCTCAGAAGAGCTCCAAAGAGCAAGTCAGGGAGTGAAGGAAGGAGAGCCTTTGTGGTCGACCTTGAAGAGCACCGGATTGATGACCCCGATGTCCGTGGAAATGGTGAAAGTAGGAGAAGAGACGGGCGCGCTGGAGGAGATGCTAAAAAATATTTCGGATTTTTACGATGAAGAGATTGATACAAACCTGACCAACGTGCTTGCGGTAGTCGAGCCCGTGCTTTTGATTTTTATGGGCCTTCTGATCGCATCTATTTTGCTGGCGATGTATTATCCGCTGTTCACTCTGTATACAACAATACGGTGATTGTTTATGAGGGCGCTATGAATCGTGCCCTGTGGGAGATGTTTTATGTCTGATACGGTAATCAATGGTGAAGTGAGTCAGCAAGTAAAACTGGCGCGTGAGCTTGCACAAAGGTACCGGCTCGAATTTGTGGAGACGAAAGACTTTCAGATCGATCATGCGCTCTTTCGCGCGATTCCGGTTGACCTGATGTTTCGGTATAACTTTGTGCCATATAAAAAAGAAAACGGGACCTTAACGATTATTGTGTCCGATCCCAGCAATATTCTGATGGTCGATGAACTGGAACTTCAGTTAGGCGTGCGCGTGAAAATGCTGGTTGGAACCCAGGGCGCTATTCAAGATATTTTGAAGAAATCGGAAAGCAGCCAGCGCGTTCTGGAAGAGGCGACGGAAACGTTCCGTATTCAAATTCTTCAAGATGATGAAGATTCGGACGAATCCATCACGATCGATAAGTTAACGACCGATTCCAGTCCGATGATCAAGCTGGTCGACAGTATCATATTTAATGCGATCCAGCGCAGGGCAAGCGACATACACATCGAAACAAAAGATACGGAAGTGCTGGTAAAGTACCGTATCGATGGCGTTCTACAGTACGCGATGGATCCGATTGATCGCAAGTATCATGCTCCAATCATTTCCCGTATCAAAGTCATGTCGGAACTGGATATTGCCGAGAAAAGAATTCCTCAGGATGGCCGGTTTAAGGTGAGAATCAAACACAAGGCAATTGATTTTCGTGTTTCGATCATGCCGAGTGTGCATGGCGAAGATGCCGTTATCCGAATTCTGGATAAGGAGTCGATTAACGAAAATTTTTCCGATTTAAGATTAGATGTGCTTGGTTTTTCCGATATCATTTTGAGGAAGCTTCGCAAGTATATCTCGGAACCTTACGGAATGGTGCTTGTTACGGGTCCGACGGGAAGCGGCAAGACGACCAGTCTTTATGCAGCAATCTCTGAGATCCGGAGCATTGAACATAAGATCATCACGATTGAAGATCCGGTGGAGTACCAGTTGCCTGGAGTAACTCAGGTGCCGGTGAATGAAAAGAAGGGTCTTACATTCGCTCGCGGATTGCGTTCGATTCTGCGTCATGATCCGGATAAAATTATGGTCGGTGAGATTCGTGATCCGGAAACGGCGCAAATCGCTATCCAATCGGCGCTAACGGGCCATCTTGTATTTACAACCGTTCACGCAAACAATGTAGTGGACGTTCTTGGGCGTTTTTTGAACATGGGAATTGAACCGTACCATTTTGTATCAGCGCTGAATTGCGTTCTGGCACAGCGTCTCGTTCGTTTGATTTGCAGCAACTGTAAACATTCCATGAAGGCCACGGATGAATTGCTGGAAGAATCCGGACTGGACTCCACGAAATTTGGCAATTACGTTTTCTATGAAGGCGCCGGCTGCATCGATTGCGCCGGAACGGGTTACAAGGGAAGGACAGCCATTGCGGAATTACTCGAGCTCAATGATCGCATGCGCGAGGTTCTTTTGGAAATCAAGTCAACCGCGGAAATCAAAAGGGCTGCACGCGAAGACGGCATGACGTTTTTGCGCGAATCGGCCCTCTCAAAAGTCTTTAGCGGCGAAACTACGCTGCGAGAAATCAATAAAGTAACATTTGTAGAATGAGTATGCCCAGGCAATCCCTTCTGTCGAAATGGAAGCGCATGATTACGGAACCGGCTTACCCGAATGTCGGCATCGAAATCAATTCCGATTGTGTACGTTTGGCCGCCGTCAACGTCCAGGGTGGAAAAATTCAGGTGGAGCACCTGGATTCGGTACCGCTTCCCTCCAGTGCGGTGCAGATCACTCCCTTCAAGCCAAACATCCTCGAACTGGAACCGGTTGCCGAGGCCTTGAAGGATTTATGGATGCGAGCCCGCCAACGCACCCCAAAAGTTTGTTTGCTCCTGCAGGATCGCAGCGCCCTGGCGTTTTCTGTAATGCTCGAGGCGCCCCCGGAAAATCGCGAAGAGTGCGTTGAGTTGCTCCGGTTCAAATTGAAAAAAAGCATTCCTTTCCGCGTAGAAGAAGCGCAAATCAGTTATTTTCTGGATTCGGGAGTTCCTGATTATCGTTCATCCAACCTTTGGGTTACCGTGATGAATGCTCACGTCTTACAACAGTATGAAGAGATCATCCGGGCAACGACCGGAAGTGATTGTGGACTCGTTGATCTTTCAACTTTTAATTTGATGAACCTTGCCCATTCGGAAATCTATAACCAGCACTGGCAGGGAGAGGACCATCTCTATATCAACTTGAATCGAGACTACATTTCACTCGCCATCACGCAACGGGATCGTCTCGTTTTTTACAGAAGTCGCGAAATGACGTATCAAAATGGCGTATTTGAAGAAGCTATGGAGGAAATCCATCCGGCGATGATGTTTTATCAGGATAAACTTTCGGGCAGCGGTTTTGCCCATGCTTTTGTCTACGCGCTTGAAGGCGGCGAGGAACTGTGTAGAGCGCTGGAACAAACGCACAGAATAAAAGGCATCATACTAAATCCCGCTGTTTCGCATCGCGAAGCAAAACCATTTGCGCCTTTACTCGGGCTGTTGATGTGCCGTAAACCGGAGTTCTTATGATTATTCGAAGTAATCTGGCGTCTTCACCGATCAAAAACTATTCGATCTTTTTACTGGAATGCACCCTGCTTGGAATCGCTGCCGTTCTATTCACTTTCTTCAACCTCGGTAGTTTGAGGAGTTCCTACGACAAGAATCAAGAATTGAAAAAGACAATCGCTATCCAGCAGACCCAGCTTCATGACCTGGAATCAAAGAAAAAGAATCTTGATAATCAGATCGCTAAAATCAAAACGCCGCAGTTCATTTCCGAAACGGAATTCATGAACAATGCGATCAAGCGCAGAATGTTTTCCTGGACCGCGCTTTTTGACCATTTCGAACAGATCCTTCCACCTACGGTAAAGATGATTTCCGTTTTACCTGCTGTTACCGAGAAGAACATTGCCATCAATATGGAGATGGCGGGAAGAAGTCTTGCGGACATGCTGGAACTGGTTCGAACACTGGAGCGAGATTCCGAATTTTCGGAGGTTACGCTAAAAGCGGAACGGTCCGGTGAAGACGGAGAAATGATCTATTTTTCAATTTCGCTGAATTACACACCTCCTCCAGGAAAGAAGGTAACTGCAAATGAACTTTGAGAGGATCAGTTTACTTTTGAAGCAAGTTCGTTTTGTTCAGATCGGGCTGCTTTTTCTGCTTCTGAACGTAGCGCTCTTGTTCTTTCTGGTACTGCCGGAGAGTCAGAAAATTTCACATTTACAGGCAGACTATGCGCAAAAGCGAACTCTGCTGATCGGAGAGCAGAATTCCATGCAGGCCATGGAGCGGCGCCTGGCTGCTTTACAAAAGGCTCAGACAGATCTACGGATGATTTACAGCAAGGTTCTTTCGCAAAAAAAGATTGGAGTAACCGAAATACGACAGGAGCTCGAAGAGCTGGCGGGCTCATTGAACGTTAATCGAGAGAATGTGACCTACAATTACGCCCTCCTGCCTGAATTTGGGCTGCGTCGCTTTGGACTTTCCGTGCCCGTGGAAGGCGCATATCGGGACATTCGCCGTTTTATTAACGGAATCGAGCGCTCACAGCATTTCTTGATTTTGGAACGTGTGGACCTTTCTGCAGAAAGCTCCGCAACCGCAGGTGACGATCTACTCCTGAATTTTCAATTGTCTACATACTTGAAGGATGAAGAGGTAAAGGACGAAAAAAAATGAAACGCGGAAACTTATTTCAAGACCGTAAATTCATTCTCCTTGCGGTTCTGATTATTTTACTGGTTGTGGTGAATTTCCGGTCGTGGAGTCCGGGAGGCGGAGCGATGCCTCGCGCAAAAGAAAAGTCTGCGCTTCACTCCAAAATCGGCATAGAAAAGGACCCGATTCTACTGGCGGATCAGCTGAAGGAACCCAAAATGAAATTTCAAGAAGAAAAACGCAATATTTTTAGTTTCTTACAGAAAGTGGTTCCTCCAGCCCCCGTAGAATCAGAGGTAGCGGAAGCGATATCCCAGGCGGTATGTGGAAATTCGGCATGTGAAGAGGGCGAAGATTCCGCTAATTGCCCCACCGACTGCCAACCCCCTCCGCCTCCACCTCCTGTGATTACGCTTCGGTATATCGGTTATATGTCTGAAGCGGGCGGTTCGGTTGCTTTTCTTACCGATGGTAAAGAGGTGTACCTGGCGCGGGTTAACGATGTGGTCGCGAATCGATATCGAGTGCTGAAAATCACAGAAGATATCGTTGAGCTAGGCCTACTAAATAATAATCAAAGCAGTACGATTCGTTTTCAGGGAAGTCAAGGTGGTTAGAATGACAAAAGACCGAATTCTGTTGCTGCTGGCCGCTTTATGGATTGCGTCGATGGCCGGCTGCGCAGCGCAAAAGGCCTACAACAAAGCTCAGGATGCAGCGAAAAGAGGGGAATGGGATCGCGCCGTAGCTCATTACATTGAGGCGCTGAATAAGAAACCCGACAATCCCGAGTATCGTGTTGGGTTTGAAAGAGCGAGACTCGCTGCATCGCAATTTCATTTTCAGAAAGCCAAGCAACTAAATGCCGATGGAAATTTTGAACAGGCGGTCATTGAGTATCAGCTCGCGCTGGATTTTGATCCCACCAATCAGTTCATCGCGAACGAGTTACAAAACGCCCGCACGGAATACGAAAAACGTCTGAATCTGGTGAAGCTTACAGAAATCGAAAAAGCCAAAGAAGAAGCCAAAAAGAAGATGCAGATCTACAAGGTGCTCGGACCGGAGGCCGAGACCACCATCCAGTCTTTGAAGTTCCATGATGACAGCCTTAAACACATCCTTGATTCTTTGGGAGCACTGGCAGGGATTAACATTGTGTATGACAGTGATTTTCGCGATCAAGAATTTTCCGTATCGCTGGACAACATCACATTTCGAAATGCTCTGGAGCAGATCCTTGTTTCCAATCGGTTGTATTTCAAGCCGCTCGATCAAAGCACAATTCTCGTTATTCCGGACAACCCCCAGAAGCGCCGTCAATATGACGAGCAGGTCATTCAAACCTTCTATCTCAGCAACGCTGAATTGAACGATGTTTTGAATTTGATTCGTAGCGTGATGCAAATTCAAAGGATTGCCACAAATCCTCAGTTAAACGCAATTACTTTAAGGGATACGCCCGATAAAATTGCGATTGCGCAAAAAATCATTGAAGCAAACGACAAATCGAGATCCGAAATTCTTTTAAACATCGAAATTCTGGAAGTGGATCGCGATCGCGCGCTGCAGTACG
>Ga0055439_10000065_pt1 | contig 15990 bp, 17 predicted proteins | sample Browns_TuleB_D2_FD_57732 | JGI IMG/M metagenome (GOLD analysis project Ga0055439, IMG submission 57732) | Wetland microbial communities from San Francisco Bay, California, USA, that impact long-term carbon sequestration - Browns_TuleB_D2 | ecosystem: Environmental > Aquatic > Marine > Wetlands ...
GCCCGTCGGGCCGCTTCCCTGCCGGATTCCGATTCTTCGGAGCGTGTTTCCCGCCGTTCCGCCCCGCCCGACTTTTCTGACAAGCCGCTACGGACAACCGGACGCTACCGGCCCATCTCGATCAGGGTCAGGCGATTTCCGTCCGGATCGGAAAACGACGAGAACCGGGCCCCGCCCGGTGCGGTTCGTACGACACCGCACCGGACTCCCTTGCGCTTGAGACCGGCGGTCAGTTTTTCAATCCCCTTCACTCGCAGCATGATCCCCCACCCGGCGGCTCCGCCGCCACGGCGCTTCGTCTTTGCGCGTCCCATGGAATGCAGGCCGAGAACCGTGCCGCCCGGGACCTTGAACTCCGCGTAGTACGGCATCCGCATCGATGGCTTGAAACCCAGCTTGGAATAAAAGGCGACCGACCGGCGGATATCGCCCGACTCGGCCATGACCCAGGAATCCGAGACAACTTTTGCCATTGTATTCTCCTTTTCGGCACCCGTGATTTTCCGTGGAACCGGGATTTCCCGGAGCCCCGCTTTATTCGAATTCTGTGCCGTGTGAATTCGATTCGCGAAGTTGGGGAAATCTTACTCCAATTTTTCCGCCTGGACAACCGGGGGGGATCGCGTTTGCGTTACCGGTGCCGCTTGATTACAATGAGGGGGAAGATTCGGGCTTGGCTTCGGAGGTGGCGATGTATTTTGAAGTGGACGAAAATCCCAACTATCCCGGTTCCGTTTCGATGCGATTTAAAACACTCGGACCCCCGAAGGAGGTCAAACAACTGCGGATAAGCGACCGCAATACCGACGGGGAGATTTGCTGGATCACCGGCTGGTGCGACGATCCCGAACACCCGCTCTGCCCGGCCTTGGCCCAGCCGGTCGAAGAATCGGGGCAGGGTCTCGCCTACCTGGTTTACGGCGGGAACTGGGGAATTCGAATGAAACCGGTTTCGTTGGCCGAGAAATGGGATCTCTCCAGCCCGAACCAATGGGGCGAGGCCTTCCTGCTGATCGGCGATCCCCGCGCCCTTGTATACGACGAGGCGGCCCCGGACGACTAGCAGCCGGCCGCGTGTGCTGGACCGCCCCGCCGCGCCTATTCCGAATCCTTCCCTGAAGCCCGCAGAAGGCGCAGCCCGACCCCGATGACCAGCAACAGGGGAAGAGCGATCAGGATCACCTTGATCAGCTCGACCCCGCTGGCGTAGAAGACCTCCTGAACAGTGAAGTCGTCCGGATAGAAGGTCTTCAGATAATGGATCTCCTCCACCGAGTGCCAGCTGGACGCCGCCACCCCCGAGATACCGATGGTGATCACGCCGAGAATCGACGCCCTGGATAACGATCTTCTTTGCATGGTCCCTGGCTCGGATCGCTCCGAGGGGCTGATCCCGGAGCCGGCCATCGGGGCGCCCTCCCCGAGGCGACCCCGGCGTTAGGCGGAATGGAGCGCGACGCGGTTTCCTTCGGTGTCATCGATGATCGCCCGGAATCCGTATGCGCCGATCGAATGACGTGGTTCGACCACCCGGCCCCCGTTCGGACCGACCGCCGAAAGCGCATCTTCCAACCGCCCCTGCACGTTGAGATAGACCCGCGGCCCTTCGGTCGACGGACGATTCTTGTCCGTCAGATACAGGCATCCGCCGATCTCCCCATCCTCGAACGGAAACAACCCGATTGCCACATCCGGAAATTGCTCCTTCTTGACCGGTGTGCCTAGCACCGCGGTATAAAATCGGATCGCGCGGTCCAGATCTCTCACCGGAATATCACACCAAACAATCTGATGGGCCATGGCCACCTCTCCTCATTATGGTCCCGCCTTCCCCGTCGAATGAAACCGTCTTGACGGAATGGATTCCTTCCCCCCATTGCACTCGAATCCGGTCACCGTTCGACATTCAAAACATTCCCTTCGAACGGGCGAACAGGAACAGGGCCAGAAGCAGCACCAGTTTAAGCAGGAGCCGGAAACCCAATCCCCACGGATTCAGAATTCTACCTCATCATTACAATGTTGATGCAATTCGTTTCCCGATGCCCTTCATGTGTCCCCTGTTCTTTTCTTCCTTCCGATCTTTTTCGTCGGTTTCCCGGATCCGAAGGACGAGCGATCCGTGGGTGGGAACCCATTTTCACCTTCGGTTTCCATCGCAGCGCCGAACGTCAGCGCTTGGACAAACGCCTTCACCTCTTCCGGAAGATCCTCAAACGATCCGGCACCGGCTGGAACTGTCCTCTTTTTTTTCCCGGCCATTCCTTCCCCTCCCGCCGGGGCCCGATCGGTATACGCGTCCCCCCAAACATCTTGGTCCGTAAACCGTCAAATGTCAATCGATCAATTCCGGCCCTTCCATCCCCGGAGCGCCGCGGCAAACCGGCGGACGATGGTTCCGGCCGGCTCGATCGCTTTGACACCGGCCACGCTCTTTCCCGCCTGCCAATACTCCCGTCGGCCGGTTTCGTCCAGCGAAGCCCGCTTTAACTCAAAAATCGACCGGATTGCGTAGAGGGTCCGCATGAGATGCTTGGTCTTCCGTCCTCGCAACATTCGGCGGGCGATGAACCCCGCCCTGAGCCCGCGGCGTTCGACGTACGGTGTCCGGATCACGGAGAGAGGCACTCCGGTGATCCTCTCGGTCAGTACGATATCCTCCTCCCGCGCCCGCACGATCGCCGCCTTGTATGCGTCGGACGCGCGGCATTCCTCCGTGGCAATGAAACGCGTACCCATCTGGACCCCGGCATATCCCATGCGGAGCGCTTCGATAAAATCGGCCTCCGTCCCGATTCCGCCCGCGCAGACGAGCGGAAGCCCGTATTCCCGAAGCATGTTCATTAGTTCCCCGCCACCGAGAGCGCCCGCGTGTCCGCCGGCCCGGTTGTTTACGGCAATCAATCCGTCGACCCCGGCGTCCCGGCCCTTGTCGGCCCAGATGCGATCCGTCACGTCATGGTACACGATTCCACCGACCGATCGAACGCGCTCGACCACCCAGTCGGGCTTTCCGAGGGACGTGATAAAGAATCGAACGCCCTCCTCCAGGGCGATATCGATCCATCGGGTCATTCGCTCGCGATAAACCTTGGACTTTCCTTCGATGAGTGCGTTCATGCCGATCGGCTTTCGGGTCAGCCGACGGATGAGCCGAAGCCCTTCTCGAAAATCATGGCCATGGACGTACGTGAGCGAAATCGGTTGGATGATTCCTATCCCTCCGGCCTCGGAAACCGCCGCGACCAGTTCCGGGTTGCTGCAAGGAAACATCGCCCCGCAGATTAACGGCAGGGCAATGCGGGCATGTCGGGTCAGCGCGGTTTCATACGCGGGGAAGTCGGCCGCCCGGTCGTTCATACCGATCCCAGCCGCCACCGGACGGTGGTTCGGGCGACGGCATCACCCTCCGCATCCCGGATTTCGGCATGAACATCGTGATCGATCCCCGACGAAATCGAAGGCACGTTCACCGTACTCTCCGCGGTCAACCGTCCGCGGGCTTTCTTAAGGTATTCGATCGAGAGGGACGTCACGATGCCGCGGGCGTGTGAAGGAAGCAGGGTGTAGAGGGCCAGCCCGCTGGTCATCTCTCCCAGATTGGCAAGCGCCACGGCGTGAATGGACCCGAGGTGGTTACGAATGCGACGGTGGTCACGTAGCGTAACCCGGGCGTAACCCGGCCGCAGCGCCGATACTTGTGCGCCGATCGTCCCGCTGTACGGTACCCACCGGCCGATCAGCCGGCTGAACAGCCAGCCCCCTCCGGGAATCGGACTCAGGCGTTCCCACGCCCGGCTCAGGAAAAGGCCGGGGGCTTCAGCCGGCCGATTCAACGTCGCCGCTCCGTCCCCGCCCCGATTCCCGTTTCTCCGTGCGCAACGATTAATTCCCGCTTTTCCCGACGCGATAATTCCTTTACCGCCATCTCGCGCCTCAATGCGTGCGAACGACTCCTGCAGGGTTCATTGTAAACGATCCTGACCGGCCTGCGGCTTCGCGTGTACCGGGATGCGCGTCCCTCCCGATGCCGCAGGAATCGACGCTGCAGGTTGTTCGTAATGCCCGTGTAGAACGTGCCGTCTCCGCAGCGCAGTATATACAGGACCCAGGAAGTTTCGATTTTTCCGCCGCCGATGTTCGCCTTCACGGAAAGGAGGGCCCGGCGCCCGACTCCCGGCCCGGAGCGAACGCGATCACTTGCTCGCCGATTTTTTCGTACCGTTTTTACTCTCATCGATGGCTTTGATCCAGTAAGCCATTCCGTTGGGATTGACCTCCGCCTCCACCTTCGTTCCCAGCTTGATCTCCCCCGTTTGCTTCGTCACCTTGGGGTCGACAACAAACGTCTCGCGGCTGCCCGCGAACCCCTGATCGCTGTCCGTCTTGATCGTATACATGCCGTTGCTGATCAGGATGACTGTTCCCCGGAATATGGAATCGGCCGAACCGACCCCCGAGAGCCAGATGAGCGCCGCGAGGACCGCCGCCATGATAACCCCGATCTTCATCCTCCACCTCCTTCTGGAATTGGTTATGACGAGATGATTACCACAGCCCCGTGTAATAATCAAGACCTCTATTCTTGGAGGCGGACGGACATGGAGGTTCGGGTATCCACCGCCGTATACCGTCCGAATAAGGTTCAGGAATCGCCTCCGGTCGGATCGGTCCGGAACCCTTGACGTATTCCAATTCGTTGATATAATTGAATTGTTGGACTAGAAGGAGGCGCCACGTGCGTTTTCGAGCCATGAATAAATGCTGAAACCGAACATCGTCGATAACATCCGAAAGATCGAGCAAAGGGAGTCTCACCTTTGGATCATGACGCTCGGTCTGCTCGTGATGTACGCCGGCATCCTCATCAGCACTTACCTGCTCAATTTGAACGAAGCCCCCCCGAGCCTCCGCGACTATAAATCGACGGCGGTCAGGGCGGTGGAGGGCTTGCTGATCCTGACCCTTCTCTTTACGATCTACGTCCTCCATATCCGTTCGACGTTCCGCCGCATGAAGCGGATATTCGAGGTCCACGCCATGCGGGATAACCTGACCGGTCTGTACAATCGTTACTATTTCGAGGAACGAATCAAGGAGGAGATTCAGCGGGCCGATCGACAATCCCACACGCTGGCCATCCTCTTATGCGATGTCGACAATTTCAAGACCATCAATGACAAGCAGGGGCATCCGGCGGGCGATCGCGCGCTGAAAAAAGTGGCCGAGGCCATCCAGGAGGCCACCCGGGGAATCGACCTGGTCTGCCGGTGGGGCGGAGACGAAATGGTCGTTGTCCTGTCGAACAGCACCCGCGAAGGCGTGACGGTGGCGGCCGAGAGGATCGGAAAGCGGGTGCGCCGTATCGGGGCCAATGAAGAATTTCCGCTGGATCTGAGTATCGGGGTGGCCCTGTACCCCGACCACGGCCGCACCACCAACGACCTCATTCGGATGGCCGACCGGGCCTTGTACATCGCCAAGAAGGGAGGAGATAAGGTACATATCGGGGAAGAGGAATATCGACTCGATGATGACGCGCTTAATACCGTTTTTCAGCCGATTGTCGACACGCGCACCGAGCAGATCATCGGTTATGAGGCGTTGAGCCGCGACCCTCAGGGGAAACTGGAGATCGGCCAGCTGTTCAAGCGGTACCAGGCCGTAGGACAGCTGAAGGAACTCAAAACGCTCTGCCTGAACCTGCAGCTCCAACGGGCGTCGACCCTCGGACTTAAAAAGGTTTTCATCAACGTCGACTTCAGCGTCCTCAGCGAATACAAGACCATTCCGGCCCTTCGGGGACCGGAGGTTATCCTGGAGATTTCTGAAACCGAGGCCCTCTTGGACATCGAGCGGCATCTTGAAATCGCCAAGAAGTGGCGCGCCCAGGGATATAAATTTGCCATCGACGATTTTGGTGCGGGATTCATCTCCCTGGCTTTCGTCGCCAAGCTCCTCCCGGACTATATCAAGCTGGACCGGTCGGCCATCGTCCAGGCCGCGGCCTCCGAGCAATTCGGACGGTTCTTGAAGGATCTTACCCTCGCCTTTCGGAACTATTCCAAGGAGGGAATCATCGCGGAGGGGATTGAAACCGAGAAGGAATTACGGATCGCCATCGAAACCGGCACCTACCTCGCGCAGGGCATGCTGCTCGGCAAACCCCGGGCGATCGATGGTCCGCCCTCGCCGGATTTTGCCGCACCCGGACTTGATTCGGATCCCAAACTTGTGTAAACCGCCCTCCCGCCCGGCCCCCGTCCCGGGGAAACAATTCCTAATGTAAATCTTTACCCCAATATGCATAACCCCTTGAATAAATCCTTTCCTGTCGAATCTCTACGCATGGCCGCCGTCAAGGGCCTGGCGTCGGGATTTGAAAACGAAAACATCGTAAAGACATAACACTTCAGGTCCAAATCGGCCTCTACTTTGGCGGGACAGCTCTCGCGTATCTCGTGCGTGACGGTGTCCAGCCAAACCGCGCGGTCTTGCTTGGGAAGGTCCATCATCTCGGAATAGTCCACCTTCCTTCCTCCTTCCCCGAACCGGGAAAAGAGCCCGACCATGAAATCGGTCCGGGAGGAACTGTCCATGTCCGTGGAGGACGTTGCGCGATGGAATTCCCCCATCACATCCGTATTACAGCTATTTTCAACAAAAAATTCCGCCAGGGCGCTCCGATCACGGACCCGCGACAGGTGGACCAGGACAAGGATGGCGAGGCTGATTCCTCCGATAATGAATAGCTTCTTCATAAGCGGGCTCCTTATATATCACGGTTTCGCGTTCGCCTGGTAATCTTTGCCTTTCAGTCGGAACCGAAATCAAACTCGGACGGCGAGATATTGTACCGTATTTCCAGATCATGCTTCTCAATCAATTGATTGGCGGCCTCCGACCCGGATTCGGACTTCACTTGCTCGAGGATCCGTTCGATGATGGCAATCGCGGCCGGTCCGTATGCCGCGATGGCCGATTCGATCTGCTCTCCGGCTTCGTCGATCGTCATAGCCTCCCCCCTTTCGACCTCACGGTTCCCGCCTCCCGGGTCCTCCGCAATGCCTTATTTGTCCTGCTCCGGAGGATATACAAATTCCGTCCTAATTTCCAGTCAATCTGGACAAAGTGCCTTGCGCTCCCGTATCCTGAACCCCATGACGCAGGAATCCCAGTTCATCTTCGAATTCCACGAATCGACCAAGCATCACCTCAGCCGTTACGCACCCGGCCCGGACGCGCTGGACTGGGCCACACAACCGGATCCCTTCCGTCGTTATCGCGGGGCGCCGGTTATTCCACTGGAGCATCGTCCCCCGCGCGAAGGTCCGCTGTACGAACCGGTGTTCGTCCAAGGACGGCTCCCCGTGCAACCGCTGAGCCGGACCAGTGTCTCCCAGCTCTTCTACGACGCGCTGGCGCTCTCGGCGTGGAAGCAAGTCGGCCAGGTCCGATGGTCCCTCCGCGTGAATCCTTCCAGCGGGAATCTTCATCCGACCGAGGGCTACCTGATTTGCGGTCCGGTGGAGGGAATCTCCGATCGACCGATGGTCGGGCATTACGCCCCCGAGGAACACGCCCTCGAACGCCGGGCGGAATTCTCCCTGGAAACCTGGAATGCCCTGACGGTCGATCTTCCGGATCGGACGGTCCTGGTCGGACTCTCGTCGATTTACTGGCGTGAAGCCTGGAAGTACGGAGTTCGTGCCTTTCGATATTGTCAGCACGACATAGGGCATGCCATCGCCACCGTTGCGCTCGCCGCCGCCGCGTTGGGATGGAAGGCGGTCGTGCTCGACGATCTCTCCACCGAATCCTTGTCCTCCCTGATGGGAATATTCCGTGCGGAAGGCGCCGAACCGGAACAACCGGAATGTCTCTTGGCCGTATACCCGCAAACGGAATCCTGTACGGCGCAAACGTTGCCGGAAGATGTGGCGGCGGGTTTCCGGACCCTCGCCTGGCAGGGCATGCCCAATGAGCTCAGCCCCCGTCGCGTCGAATGGCCGGCGATTGATCGGGTGTCCGCCGCGTCCCGAAAACCGGCGACGCGCAATGTCTACGGGCCGGGGGGTGCGATCGGGACACCGCTCGAGGTCGGCGCGGCCCCGATCTCCTTCCGGAAGATCGTCCATCAGCGCCGAAGTTGCCTGGGACTGGACGGCCGGACCGGAATCACCCGGGACGCCTTTTACCAGATCCTGCGCAAGACCGTTCCGGGGCGAATCCGGATTCCGTTCAACACGCTTCCATGGGCACCGCTCATCCATTTCGCCATCTTCATTCATCGGGTTGAAGACGTCGATCCGGGACTCTATTTCATGGCCCGGGAACCGGCCGTGCTCCATCTCATCCAACCGGCGATGAAGAAGGAATTCGCGTGGGAAAAACCCGCCGCGTGTCCCGGAGATCTGGGCCTATACCGGCTTATGACGGGCGACGCCCGCGACCTGTCCAGGCAGATTTCCTGCCATCAGGAAATCGCCTCCGGCGGATGTTTCAGCCTCGCCATGATGGCCCAATTTGAATCGCCGATCGAAAGTTACGGCCCGTGGTTCTACCCGCGCCTATTCTGGGAGGCCGGCGTGATCGGCCAGGTGCTCTATCTGGAGGCCGAAGCCTCCGGGATCCGCGGCACGGGCATCGGATGCTATTTCGATAATCCCATGCATGATGTCCTTGGCCTCTCCGACCGGGGATTTCAGGATCTCTACCACTTCACGATGGGCGGCCCGGTGGAGGACACACGCCTGACCACCCATCCCGCCTATCCGGAAATTGAGACGGGCGGGAAATGATGCCTTACGGGATTTAATACCAGATTTCCATCCGAAGGCCCTTCATGTCCCGCTGGGGATCCGACGGAAACCGAACCGCTCTGCATGCGACAACCCGGAGCGCGGTCCAGGCCGCGGCAAAGGCATCCAGAAGATCGTCCGAATCCACACCTTCCGGCCGGTTCTCAAGAAAACGGGCGGAAAAGCCGGGGAGGTTGTTTTCGAGCGCCTGAATCCGGTCCGCCCGGCCCTGGGAGCCTTTTTTGTTATGCCTCATGGAACCGCCGTTCATCTCCATGAATGACAGCTCCGGATGAACCTCGAATATTCGCTTTTGCAGCTCCGGGGTCATTTGTTCATCCACCTCGCGGACCTTGGGCAATATCCCGAATCCCTGGAGGGTGAGCCCGTGCCGTCTCGCTTCCTCGTAGATCATGGCCCCTAGCGCCGGGCGGACAGGGGGAGAAAACACGCTGCTCGAGCGGGCCGGGCCCAGGAGCCGCCTCGCCCGGCGATCGCATTCCCGACCTCCCTTTTCCTGCCGGGCCAGCAGTCCGATCGGAATATCGATGGCGACCACATCCGGAAACGGGTCGAGCACCAGGATATCCTTGAAGAAATTGAACCTCCGGATTTCAAAGGAGGGGTCCGAGCCCTTTTGCGCCTCGATAAAAACCCCGACCCATCCCTCGTGAATTCCATCGACCCCCATCACTCGTGTCATCGTCTTCCTTCTCCTCAATGGACAATTCTTCATCGCGGCCGGCGCAAAGAACGTACGGCGGAACGCGATAACCGCACCGCGCCGTCGCTCCCTCTCTTCGGCCGGTTTCCCGGATTTCTATAATTCTATCATATCCATCTCCGCGCGCCCGCGAAGGAACGGGTCACCGGAATTTCCGGAATTGTCGCACGCTCGTTTGACACCTTCCCGATCCGGGTGGTATAGCATGAGGCACGTCGAGTATTCGGAGGAATTCGATGACGAACGGGTCCGAAAAGGACCCCCTCCCCTTCCCGGACGCCTATGTCCAGGGAACGCTTCTCCTGCACCGCGGAGACCTGGAGGGAGCACGGAGAAGCCTCGAGGCTGCGTTGGAGGAAGTCCGCCGATCCAAGGATGTGCGCTTACTGGCGTCGGTACTGGGAAACCTCGGAAACGTCTATGCCGCGCTGAACGAAAAGGAAAAGGCCCGGTCGCTCTACCGGGAAATCCTGGAGCACCAGCGCCCGAATCCCGATTGGCAAATCGCAGGCCGGACCCTTGTCAATCTGGGAAATCTCTCCAGGGAGCTTGGGGAAACCGAACGGGCGCGGGCCTATTATCTCGAGGCGGAGGAAATCCTCACCTCGGTTCGGGACGACTTTTCGCTGGGTTCGCTCTACGGAAACATGGGCCTTCTGGAAATGGAGGGGAAACGTACGGGGGAGGCGGTTTCATTTTTCCAACGCGCCATCGATCTCCACAAAAAAACCGGAAACGAAGAGGGACTGGCGGCATCCTGGGGACAACTCGGTCGCGTCTTCCGGCAGCTTGGAAAGGATCGCCGGGCCGAGACGTGTTTTAACTATGCCTACACGCATTTCGGCCAGGTCGGGAATCCGGCGGGGGAAGCGGAGGCGATGCGGGGCCTCGCAGATATCTACGAGGACAGGAAGGAGCCGGAGCTTGCGCTTCGGTGCATGACGCGCATACGGGAAATCCTGATACGGATCGGCCTCCGCGTTCCCAAAGCCGATTCCGATCGGGAGGAAAGGTTACGGCAGTCCCTGCGCCCGAAAGGTAAATAAGAAAGGGGCGGGGCGGAATCCTCCCGCTGACCCCGCCGGCTTACAACAGGGCCGTGATTTTCCGGCTCACGACCTCCGGATCCTTTATGCCGGCCAGGCGTTCCTGCGTGCCGTCCTTGAGATGCAACAACACGTCCCCGCATCCGAGCCACCTTTCGAGGGGTCCCTGCTGCTCGCGTACGGAGGCCAGGGCCGAAATCGGGAAGGACCGTTCGTCATTCCCGAGGAAGCCCTCCGACCGGAAAACGGCCAGGCGTGTCACGCGGTAGTGGGTCGTTCGACGAAGGTACGTCGCCAGCGCGGCCAGAAGCACGCCGCCGGAAAGATGAAAGGCCACGGAGGCAGGGTATCCCATCCAGAGGGAGATCACTCCGCGGACCGCAAGGATGGCGACAAAGAACCAGAGGAAGAAGTAGTGACTCCAGGCAGGCCGCCCGGCCCAGACCGAATGCTCGTCGTATCCGACAGCCCCCATGCGTCGCACAGTATAATCTTCGACGGGGCATGTCAAGCCGGGGTGCGGCATTCCCCGCAACGTCTGCATGGACAGATCCCCTTTTTGAACCCATCCCCCGCGTGTTGCCTTTTTTAATAAGATGCGGTACGGTCGGGTTCCAGTTTCGTGGCAATGTCGCTTTCGTTGGGGAAGCCAGCATTCCGTTTCAAGCCGCCATTCGCGGAATTTTTTCGATGGGTATAGAGGAGATTCCCGCAACAGCCCGAGATTCGTTAAACTGTGTTAATATGAAATCAAGTGGGTCCGAGTGGACCTTCGGCGCGAATATCGGTCAAGGATGGTGTAATCTGATCCGGGATTGTCCGTGAAAATTCAACCGACCGCGCTTTCCGCCGTCTTGTTCTTCCTTCTTCTCGGCTGCACTTCGAACTTTCCGAACCCTTTGAATTTTTATGCCCCCCGTGCAACCAAGAGCGGGCTGGCGGAGGCGGAGCGATGGTCTGAAAAGCGCCAGTTTGACAAGGCGGAGGCGGAATATCGGGAAGTTTTGAAGATCCGGAACGGGCCGGAGGCCGCGGACGCCTGGGTCGGATTGGGCGATGTTTATTTTGCAATCCAGTCGTACGACAAGGCCATGGATGCTTATCGGCAGGCCTTGGCATTGAATCCCAACGCCTATGAGGCAAGGTCCGGTCTCTGGGGCACGACGCTTGAACAGTCCTCCCTCGCGGAGGACGTAAGGCGGAGTGTGTATCGGGAGGTCGAAAACTATGTGGAGCAGGCGCCGGGCCATCACGATTCGGCGGAATATCTCTATGCCGCCTATCTGGGACTCGACTACTTGCACCAGGATGAACAGAAGGCTGAACTTCGCAACCGTATTGCCCGTCTCAATCCCGGTCAAGACCTGCTCAATTCCCTTTCGCAGGACGCATCAGAGGATATATTCGGCGAGTCTAACATCCCTAAGCGGCTGTCCATGATTGAGGAATATGATTCGTTATTTCCGCCTTCCATATACTCGAATCTGGTCCACAGGAATGAGCTTCGTGTCCTCTCCGACAATCCAAAGGACGTGGAAAAGCTTCGGGAAGCGGGGGAACGGTGGCTGTCCCGTGAGCCCGACAATCGCATTGCCAATTACACGGTGGGATACTGGTTTACCGAGAAAGAATTCAATTTGCCGAAAGCCGTCACGATGCTTCAGAAAGCCTTGGAACTGCTTCGCCATCCCGATCCGGTGGATAAACCGGAAAACCAGTCCGATCAAGAATGGAAGCGGGATCTTTATAACGCCAAGGGCCACTACTTCGACACGCTGGGTTGGGCTTACTATAAAATAGGGCAATACCGGGAAGCGGAGGAGAATCTGGAAAAAGCAAAAACCATCCTGGATTTCGATCACCGGCTTTATTATCACCTGGGAGTGCTTTATGAGCACCAAGGGCTTCGAGAAGAGGCGGTAAACGCTTACCTGCGCTCGGTCGAGGCCGGGGATGAAATTCAGGAGGCATCCGCCTCCCTGGAACGCCTCATGGCGCCGACCGGTATATCCCGTGATAATCTGCATGCTCATTTTGCCCGACAGGAGCGGGTCATCCCGTTTACCGATGTGACGGAAAGGTCCGGACTGGCCTCGGTCAAGGGCCGCCGGGTGGCCTGGGGTGATTTTAACGGGGACGGGTATGAGGACCTCCTGGTGAACGGGCGGCGGCTTTTCAGAAACAACCGGGACGGCAGCTTTACCGAGGTGACAAAGGCTGCCGGCCTGGATGGGACCTCCGGAGCCGTCGGGGGGGTTTGGGCCGATTTCAATAATGACGGTCATCTCGATTTCTACATGATGGCGGACGGGATGGGATCGCACGGCCGGTTTTGGAAAAACAACGGCGATGGAACCTTCTCGGATGTTACCGGAACCGCCGTGACCGAACCGGATGCGAACCCGACCGAAGGCGCGGGTTGGGGTGATTATAACGGGGACGGGTGGCCGGACCTCTACCTCGCCGACTACGAAATGCCGATCGCCAGGGCGATAAAATGGGGCATCGGAACGCGGGATGTTCTCTGGCGAAACAACGGTGACGGAACCTTTACGAACGCGACCCGGGAGGCCGGGGTCGTGACCCTGGAGCCGATGAATGGACGCGGGGTCAATTGGGGGGATTATAACAATGACGGATGGCTCGACATCTTCGTGTCCAATTACCGGTTGGACCCCAATTTTCTTTGGAGAAATAACGGGGACGGAACATTTACCAATGTAGCGCGGTCGCAGGGAGTGGAGGGCAAAGAGAAGAAAGGAAATTACGGTCATACCATGGGCTCGGAGTGGGGGGATTATAATAATGACGGGAATCTGGATCTTTTCTCCGCGAATCTGGCCCACCCTCGTTATATCGGCATTTCGGATATGAGCATGCTTCTGGAAAGCGGCGGTCCTCCCGAATATCGTTTCAGTGATCGGAGGGAGGAGGCCGGTATCCGATACATGGAGACCCAATCGGAACCGTCGTTTGCCGACTATGACAACGACGGGGACCTGGACCTGTTCATCGCGGCCGTCTATCCGCAAGGAATGACCACGCTCTACAGAAATGACGGAGATGGAAAATTTGTCGATGTCACCTGGCTTGCCGGGGTGCGTGTATCGAACAGCTGGACCAGCGCCTTTGCGGACTTCGACCGGGACGGCGATCTGGATCTGGTCGTGGGAAGCGAGGACGGGATACGACTGTTCTCCAATGACGGATCATCGAATCACTGGTTACAGGTCACGGTGATCGGCGGCCACTGCAACCGGGACGGCATCGGAAGCCGGGTGAAGGTTAAATCACCACGCGGGATCCAAATCCGGGAGGTCGAGGGAGGGAAGGGGGCGGGTTCGCAGCCGTCGCTGCCGGTAGAATTCGGCTTTGGAAACTACGACGGATCCGTGGACGTGGAGGTCCGGAACACATGCGGGCAGGTGCTGCGAAAAACCGGAGTCACGCTCGACGAAATGATGACCTTGGTCGTGGATTGACGGCCCCTCCCCCTCCCCCGGCTTACGGACTGTCCGACATCGGGAGTGATCCGAGCCGCTCTGTCAGGCGCAGGTTTTCCGAGGCATCCACCGGGCAGTCGATCAGCGTGACCTTGTTGGAAGCCAGCGCTTCGCGCAGCGCGGGCGCCAATTCGTCCGCGGATTCGATTCGATAGCCCTCCCCGCCGAAACTTTTCGCGTAACCGACGAGATCCGGATTTTCGAAATCCACGAAGGCGGCGCGGCCGAACTGTTTCATCTGCTTCCAGCGGATCAGGCCGAAGCTCCGGTCGTTGAATACCAGCACCACGAACGGCGTATGCATTCGCACGGCCGTTTCCAACTCCTGCGAGTTCATCAAAAATCCGCCGTCGCCCGTGACCGCCACGACCCGGCGCTCCGGGTGGATGAGCTTGGCCGCTACCGCGCCGGGCACGGCCATGCCCATCGCGGCAAACCCGTTCGAAATGATGCAGGTGTTGGGCCGCTCACAGGGAAAAAGGCGCGCCAGCCACAGCTTGTGCGCGCCGACATCGGAAATGACGATGTCGTCGTCGGCCAGGGAGGAGCGAAGATCGGCGAGGATTCTTTGCGGCTTGAGCGGAAAGCCGTCGTCGCCGCGGCCCTGTTCCAGCTCGTCGTGCAACATTTGACGGAAACCCGCCCCCCCCCGGCTCTCGTGCGGCTCGACACGCTCCGCAAGCGCGTCCAAGGACAGCACCAGGTCGCCTACGACGCCCACCTCGACGATGTAGGCGGCATCCACTTCGGCGGGTCCCTCGTCCAGATGCACGATGCGTTTGTCGCGTTTGGGGTTCCAGGAGCGCGGTGCATATTCCACGACATCATACCCGACGGCGATGACGACATCGGCCTCGGCGAACCGTCCGCTCGCGTAATCGGGCGTTTGCAGGCCGATGGCTCCGAGCGCAAGCGGATGGGAATCCGGAACGACGCCCTTGGCCATGAAGGTCGTGGCCACCGGGGCGTTCAATTTCTCGGCGAACCGGACCAGGGCATCGGAGGCATGTCCGCGAATGACGCCGTTGCCCGCGAGAATCACGGGCCGCGCCGCTCCCGACACGATTCGGACCGCACGCTCGATCTGCTCCGGCGCCGCCCCCCCCGGATGCGGCCCCTGCACCCGCAACGGCTCCCCGTCCGTTTCCATTCCGGCCAGGTCTTCGGGAATCTCGATGTGCGTGGCGCCGGGCTTTTCGGATTGCGCCAGCTTGAAGGCTTTGCGGAAGGCCTCGGGAATGATGCCGGGGATGTGCAGGCTGGTATTCCACTTGGTCACCGGTCGAAACAGCGTGACGATATCGAGATGCTGGTGCGATTCCTTGTGCATCCGGTCGTGTCCGGCTTGGGCGGTCAGGGCCACCAGAGGGGCGCGGTCCATGTTGGCATCGGCCACGCCGGTCATGAGGTTCGTCGCGCCCGGACCGAGCGTCGACAGGCAAACACCCGCTCTCCCGGTCAGCCGGCCGTGGACATCCGCCATGAAGGCCGCGCCCTGCTCATGCCGTGTCAGGACAAAGCGGACGGATGAGCCGAGCAGGGCGTCGAGAAGATCCATGTTCTCCTCGCCCGGCACGCCGAAAATGAATTCGACGCCTTCGTTCTCCAGGCATTTCACGATGAGTTCGGTGACTTTCACGGTCTGGCGGAGGCCTCCCGTTTCGATTTCATGGGTTCGTCTGTCGCCCCGGATGTCATTCGGGGCTGTCCGGTTCCGGCCCCGGCGGCGATCCCCATCCCGTTACAGCGCGATCGTTTCGATCCGGCGAATTTCTTGCTTGGAAAGTTCGAGCTGTTCAGCCGCGAGATCTTCTTTCATATGCTGCAGGCTTGTGGTTCCGGTCAACGGGAGGATCCCGATCATCATGGCAAAACGAAAAAGGACCTGAGCGGGCCCCGTCCCTAACCGTGCGGCG
>Ga0055439_10000066_pt1 | contig 15985 bp, 13 predicted proteins | sample Browns_TuleB_D2_FD_57732 | JGI IMG/M metagenome (GOLD analysis project Ga0055439, IMG submission 57732) | Wetland microbial communities from San Francisco Bay, California, USA, that impact long-term carbon sequestration - Browns_TuleB_D2 | ecosystem: Environmental > Aquatic > Marine > Wetlands ...
TTGGACACCTCCAGGGGTATTGTCCCCTTTTCTAGTGTCCATGAAAAGAGGGGTATCTCAGCCTGACCCCGCTATAGAGGGCTCCTGGATATTCGATCCGCAACGGCCGGGCCATGCCGAACGTTTATCAAGCCAGATTCAAGACCTGACCCCGGCACGCTGCAATTTCAATCCCTTGCCTTGGTCCGACCCCCGACCAAGCCGACCAAGTTTCTCATAGAGCAAGTGCACAGGCGCTTTCAGATCCCTCGAACCGAGCACCAACTATGATCTGTGTTTCCGGATTGACCTCGTATATGCACCGGCAAGGCTTATTACCGTGCTTGTACCAATATTCTTTATTTCCATTTGGGAGATCTACAATTTTGATAAAATTTTCTTTGCGAATAATCTCATTTTCGCTAAATATCCTTCCAACTTGACTATTGATCATATTCATAAAGTTTTGATGGGGTGTTATAGAATGACGCCCCACACATCCCAACAGGTCTAAACATAGTAACATCATAATGAAAAATTGAACCCGCCGCATCGCTCTATTCACATTACATTAACAGGTGCTTGACATGACAGGCCTTAACGAATAGCCAAATTGGTTATTAAACCAATCTGAGCGGGACTATTAAGAAGTGCTCCCCATGTTATAACCGCGTCCATTGGCATGGATCCATAAAATATAAGTGGATTTCCCGAGCCAAAGAACCCACTGGTAGAAAGCAAATTCATCTGAGTATCATGAAGAAATGCAATTGCATTCCCAGTTAGAGTCTGATTGCCAGCCTGCCCACCAGCTCCATTTTGACACCAAAAGCAATCTCCTTCCTCATTAAATCCAAATACTCCCTTACCCTCGGGTGGACGACCAAACTTATCTGGGTCATATTTTCCATTTTCTAGCTTTTCGCCTGGGAAAGGATTTAATCCTTCACCCCCACCAAAATGATCATAGGCTGCACCGGCAGTCTCTATTCCCCCAGCAATCGCAGCCGCCTGGTATCCAGCCCGGTAAGCTTGTCTCCAACTTCCACCATTCGCCAATGACATTGCGGCACCACCCGCAAAGCTGCCTACGACAGGATCAACGCCCCCTGACACGACACTGGTCCCGGCTGATATCGCGCCCGCTTTGAGCATATCTCGTGTATTGCCTCCATTCATGTCCGTCAATACCATTGCACTTGCTGCCGCTATAGCGGGAGCACATGCTGGACATGCAATACTGCCTACAGCGCTACTAATCTGAATGACTCTGACCTGATACACATAGGGAAGTTTCTGAAACCCTTTATACTGCGCCATCGCTCCCGGTGCGTAAACCCATCCAGTTACATTACCAACAGAATTAAGGAAATTTTTGAAATTCCAATGGTGGTGATGCCACCAACTATGTCCTGTTGGGTCATTTAAATTAATAGGGTTGTTTATCACATAGCTGTATCGGTTCAGTGCCTGGGGATTACCCGCGCCCGGCACGACCGTATCCGCCTGAATGAAGCGTCCCAAGCTTGGGTCATAATATCGCGCGCCATAGTAAAGTCCAGGGTCAGGTCTTTACTTTGGCATCAAGGTTTTGATATTAATATGCCCCGCCTTCCGGACCTTTTCCTTATTCCCCACCCTGCCCCCTTCGCCGGGCGATTTTTGCGGATTCTTTTTCCTGCGCGCCGTAATTTAAAATCCGCCGGATGTTTTGTGCGGGCGACGCATGCGTCGCCCCTACGAATCACGGGCGGGTTTGAAACCCGCCCCTACCGGAAAACAAAATTTCGGGCGAACACATAGGTTCCCCCCTACGAATCTGCGAATCCGGGCATGCACAGGGCATGGGTATATCGGAGGAGCGAAGCCCGCACGGGCCCCCGCAAAGGATATACGGCGACGTGAGCCCCCATAAATTATCCGAAGAGCGTCACGCCTGATTTCCCTCTGTTTCTCTTTCCCCGTCTGGTTCGGGCGGCCTTCGTTTCCTTGGCGGGGCGCACGGTCAGGACCGGGCAGGGAGACAGTCGAACCACCTTCTCCGCGACGCTCCCCAGAAGAAAATGCTCGAGGCCGGTCCGGCCGTGGCTGCCCATCACGATCAGATCCGCCTTCGCACTTCGGGCCTTCTCAAGAATCTCGCTGTGGGCCGTACCGGTGCGAAGATCCGTCTCGACTGCCACGCCCCGCTTCGATAATTTTTTTTGGGATCCCTCAAGAAGCGGCTCGGCGACCATTTTCAACGCCGCATAGTGATCCACCAGATTGAATGTCTCGGTCATTGCATACGCGTGCGGCTGAAGAACATGGACCAATAGGATGCGGGCCTTGAAAACGCGCGCGAGTTCCCCGGCGTATCGCATGGCCTCATCCGAGCACTCCGAAAAATCGATCGGGACCAGAATTCGTTTGACCGGTTTTATCTTTGCTCCCTGTTTCACGGTATCTCTCCTGTTTGAACGAAGGGCCGCACCCCTGCCGGCCGGTCAAACTACTTGATGGAGCTTGACGGTGTTCGTGGGCGCCTTTTCAGGAATCGGAAATCCGTAAAGGATGACGAACCGGTCATTTCGCCGGACGACTCCTTCGTCCATCAGAGTCCGTTCGACATGGGCGATGAGCCCCTCCACATTGTCCACATGGTCCATCAGTCGGGATTCGACCCCCCAGTAGAGCGCCATTCGGCGTCTTACCAATTCCGAGGTGGCGAAGGCGACGATCGGGACCGCGGGACGAAATTTGGAAATCCTCCGCGCGGTCGAACCGGATTGGGTGAAGGCCACGATGGCCCGGGCTCCGATCTCCATCGTGGCCCGGGCCGCCGCGTCGCACGCGGCCTCCGGCAACGGGACGGACGGGTGCCGTTCGTCCTTTCGAACACGCCGCCATTTGACGGACCGGGCCTCGGCGGATTCGACGATCCGATGCATCATGGAAACGGTTTCAACCGGATAGCGGCCGATCGTGGTCTCGGCCGACAGCATGAGGGCGTCCGTTCCGTCAAACACGGCGTTGGCGACGTCCGAAGCCTCCGCGCGGGTCGGGCGCGGATTGTGTGTCATTGATTCCAGCATTTGCGTGGCGGTGATCACGATGACATTCCGCCGGTTCGCCTTCTCGATGATCTCTTTCTGCACCAACGGAACCTCTTCCGGCTCCATCTCAATCCCAAGGTCCCCCCGGGCGATCATCACGCCGTCGGCCGTTTCCAAAATGGCGTCGAGCTGCCGCACGGCTTTACGCGTTTCAAGTTTTGCGATGACGGGCGCCGAGCGCTTTTCCTCCTCCATCAGCTTCTTCGCGGCCAGGACGTCCTCCGGACCCTGCACGAAGGAGACCGCGATGTAATCCACGCCCTGTTCCAAACCGAAGCGGATATCCTGCCGGTCCTTGTCCGTCAGCGCCTGGCGATGAAAGTCCGCGCCCGGAAGGTTCACCCCTTTATGATCCGAAAGCGTCCCGCCGTCCACGACCTCGCAGGTCAGATCCGTATCGCCGACCTCCGTCACCCGCAGCTGGATCAAGCCGTCCGCGATAAAAATACGGCTCGACGGTTTTGCCAATTTAATCAATGCGGGGTCGTTTACCGAGACCCGAGTGGCGTCCCCCGATACCGGCCGGGAGGTCAGCGTGAACCGGTCGCCCGGACGTACGACGACCGCCCCTTCCGTGAACATCCCCAGACGGACTCGCGGGCCCTGCAAATCCTGAAGGATGGCGACCGGTTTCCCATGGCGTTTTGATACTTCACGGATGGTTTGAACCGTCTCGGCATGCTCCGGCTGGGTCCCGTGGGAAAAATTCAACCGGAACACGTCCGCCCCCGCGCGGATGAGCTCGGAGATCGTTTCCGCCGAACGCGTTACGGTTCCGATCGTACAGACGATCTTCGCTCGACGCATGCTATCCTTCCCGCCTGTCCATTTTCCTTCCGGACCCGGAGTTTTCCCGGGTCCTCCCTTTCGAATTCAACGCGATCGCATCGTTCATCATAGTATAAGGGTCCCGGCCTTACAAGGGGGATTTCTTCCGATACCGCTTCACCCATGCCTTCCGAGACTCCTCCAGGAGCAGCATCGCCAGGGCAAAGGGAAGAACTTGAATCCAGACATCCCCCGGGATGGGCGCGGTTCCGAAGGTACGGTTTCCCCAGGGGGTGTAGTCGATCAGGAGGATCAGCGCCGTCTCAACCCCGATCCCGGTCAGAATCCACCGGTTGGTCAACAGGCCGGAGGAAAATACCGATTCGCGATCGCTCCGGCAGAGGAATACATTCACGATCTGCATGACGATGATGGCGCTCAAGCAGCCCGTCGTGGCCCGAAGATACAGAGGATCGTCCCAGGCCAGTTCCTGCCCGTAGGTCCATCCGCCTCCGCGGAGCACGAAGAAAAACACCGCCATGGCCGCGGCCGCCTCCATCACTCCGAGGAACAGATAAGCCCGGTAGATGAGGGCCCTGTTCCACAGGCGCTCCCCGGAGGAACGCGGAGGGTTACTCATGATCCGGGATTCGGGCTTTTCGGCCCCCAGCGCCAAGGCCGGAAGCATGTCCGTTCCCAGATCCACCGCGAGGATCTGAATCACGGGAAGGGCCAGGGGAATTTTGAAGAGGACGAACCCCAGATACGGGACGATCTCGGGAACGTTGGATGTCAGAATGTAGGACAGAAATTTCTGGATATTCGAAAAGACCGCACGGCCCTCTTCGACCGCGGCGACAATGCTGGCGAAATTGTCATCCATCAGAACCATGTCGGCCGATTCCCGGGCCACGTCCGTTCCCGTGATCCCCATCGCGATGCCGATGTCCGCCATTTTTAACGCCGGGGCGTCGTTGACGCCGTCCCCCGTCACCGCGACGATTTCCTTCTTGCGTTGGAGTGATTCGACGATCCGCATTTTCTGGTCCGCCCCCACGCGCGCAAAGATGATCTCGGGCGCATCCAGGGCCAGCTGGAGCTGCGTGGCCGACAGCCGACGGAGCTGGTCCCCGGTGACGATTCTCGGCTCCCCGGACCGGACCAGCCCGATCTCCCGGGCGATGGCCAGCGCGGTATCGGGATGGTCCCCCGTCACCATGATGACTCGGATCCCGGCTTCACGACATTTCTGAATCGCCCCGGGCACCTCCGGCCTCGGAGGATCCTCCAGACCCACGAGCCCCGCCAGGACCAACTCCTCCTCCAGATGATCCCGGTCATAGTCCTCGGGAACGGCGCGATGGGCGAAGGCGAGAACTCTCAGCCCATCCGTCGCCATCCGTTCTTCCGCCGCGATAAATTCGTTTCCGATTTCCGGCAAAAGCAACCGATCGGAACCGTTCCGCCGGACCCACCGGCAAAGGGGAAGCACGGATTCAAGCGCTCCTTTTGTGAAGACCACGAGTCCCCCGGCCGTCCGATGGAGCGTCGACAATCGCTTTCGGTCCGAATCAAAGGGGATTTCGTCCACACGAGGATAGTCCGGGGTATCCGGAATCGTCGAACGGGCCATGTCGAAAAGTGCGGCCTCCATGGGATCCCCCAACAGATCCTCCTTCCCCTGTTTGTCCACCCGCTTGAGGTTTTGGCAGAACATCGCTCCCTCGAAAAAAAGCCGGTGGGTGTCCGGCAAGGGGAAGGCGCCATGGCCCCCCGACTCCGACGGATCGTAGTATCGATCGTCCAGATAGAGGCGTTTCACCGCCATGCGATTCAAGGTGAGGGTTCCCGTCTTGTCGGTGCAGATCACCGTCGCCGATCCCAGGGTTTCGACCGACGGAAGATGACGGATCAACGCGTTACGCTTCGCCATGCGTTGAGAACCCATCGCCAGGGCCAGGGTTACGGTGGGGAGCAATCCTTCCGGAACATTGGCCACGATGATCCCGATGGCGAAAATAAAATTCTGCCAGAACGACAGACCGAGGGCATATCCGATGCCATAGAAGACCACGCCCAGCGCGGCGGCGAGCAACGCCACCATCCGGCTCAGTCGGATGATTTCTTTCTGAAGGGGAGAGAGAATATCCTTTTCGGTCTGGGTCAGGTGGGCGATCTTTCCGAATTCGGTGTGCATCCCGGTGGCGAAGACCAGCGCCTTCGCCTGTCCCGAGATCACCGAGGTCCCGGCCAGCAGGATATTTTTGCTCTGGATCAGCTCTTCCCGTTCGCTGGGAAGGATGTCCCGGGCCTTGGGAAGCGATTCGCCGGTAATCGTGGCGTTGTTCACGCGGACCCCGTACCCGCGGATGAGCCGGGCATCAGACGGGATGTGATCTCCTTCTTCCAGGTCGATGATGTCCCCCGGAACCAGATCCGCCGCCGGGATCTGGATCGACTTTCCGTCGCGGACCGCCTTCACCAGCCGGGGAAGCAGGTTTTGAAGCACCGCGAGCGCCCTTTCCGCCCGATATTCCTGCCAGAAGGAAAACCACCCGTTGATCACGATCACGGCGAGAATGGCCCAGCCCAACGCCGCCATACCCTTTCCGGGATCACTCCACTCGGCATAGAAGGCGAGGGCCGCGGCGAACCAGAGGATCACCGCGAAGAAGTGGGTGAACCCTTTCACGAAACGGACTGTCAGCGACGCCTTCGGGACAGGGTCGACACGGTTGGGACCGAATTCCGACAGCCGTCGCGCCGCCTCCCCGGTCGTAAGCCCGTCCGGACGGCTGTGCAGGCTGGCGAGCGCCTCTTCGACTGTCAGATGATGAATCCGCATGGCGAGATCCGCCGCGGCCGCACCCGGGGAACGGGACACGGCTTACGAGCGGGAAGTTCCTCCTTCCGCCCCCGTCTCAAGCGGCCGCCCTAATCCCGCTCGTATTTCAATTTTAGAAAATGAGTCGCGCACGAAATACAGGGATCGTAGTTCCGTATCGTCTGCTCGCACCGCAGCCCCAGCATTTCCTCGGGCAGGTCGATGTGGGCCTGCACGAACTGGCGCAGGTCGTTTTCGATCACCTTCTGGTTTTGGGAGGTCGGAGGGACGATCTTCGCCTCTTGAATCACGCCGCGGTCGTCCAAACGGTATCGATGATAAAGGATTCCGCGCGGGGCTTCGGTGCAGGCGCAACCCGTTCCCGCAATCGGCCTGACCTCTACGGCGGGACGGTCGGGCATTTCATACTCCCCGATGAGGCGAAGCGCCTCGTCGCACGCGTAGAGGATTTCGACGCTCCGGACCACGATACTCCGGAAGGGGTTTCGGCATACGGAAGCAAGGCCGGCCGTACGGGCCGCCTCGCGCGCCACCGGCGAGAGCCGGTCGTGATTGAGGTTGTACCGGGCCAGGGGACCGACCAGGTAGGCCCCGTCCCGGTTTGCAAATCGTGAATGCAGCGCGTGACTGTGGGGCACCTGTTCCTCGACAAAGGCGTTTTCGAAGTCCCGCACGGCGATCGTCAGCCCCCGGTTCGAGACCAGACGCCCCTCGTTCATCGGATACTCCCACGGATGACGAAGCGCCACGAATTCGTAGTCCTGCTCGAATTCCGGGAACGGGAGCTCGCCGGTCCATCGGACATTTTCGATCGCGGCTTCGCGCGCCCGTTTGAGTGTTTCCGCCAGGGGGCCGAGGGCGCGCTTTGTCGGAACCTTGTAGAATCCGCCGATGCGGACATTGATCGGATGAACCTCCCGCCCACCCAGCAGCGCGATAATCTCGTTTCCGGCTTTTTTGATGCCCAGAGCCCTTTCCACGATGCCGGGATGGTCTTTGGCCATCCGAAGCGCGTCCGGGTAACCCAGAAAATCCGGCGCGTGGAGAAGGGCCACGTGGAGCGCGTGGCTTTCGATCCATTCGCCGCAGTAGATCATCCGACGGAGCGCGCGAAGCGGGCCGTCGACCTCGACGCCGAAAGCGTTCTCCATCGCGTGGACCGCACTCATTTGATAGGCGACCGGACAGATGCCGCAGATCCGAGCCGTGATGTCCGGGGCCTCGGAACAGTCTCGCCCTTGCAGAAACGCCTCGAAAAAGCGAGGCGGCTCGAAGATCCTCAATTGCACGTCGACGACGCGGTCGTTTTTTATCTTTACGAGCAATCCGCCCTCGCCTTCGACTCGGGCGAGATAATCGACCTTGATCTTCCGGTTTGCCATGTTATTTCCCGTGGGCCTCGCTCTCCTTGCGAAACGCATCGGCGTAGGCGTTCACACCGCGAAAGACGCGCTGTATTTCAGGATCCGTCGCCCCGAGATGCGCCCACTCCCGGCTGAGCGACGCGGTGTTCGGCGTTTCCATCGGACCGAAGCAGCCGTAACAGCCCCGGTCGTACGACGGGCAGATGGCACCGCATCCGGCATGCGTGACAGGCCCGAGGCAGGCCGTTCCGCGGGCCACCATCACGCAGACGTTCCCGCGGCGCTTGCATTCGAGGCAAACGCTCTCGGAGGGTGTGTTCGGCCGCCGGCCCACCAGATAGGCCTGGATCACTTCCAGGAGCTGCCGCTTGTTGATCGGACAGCCGCGCAGCTCAAAATCCACGGGAACGTGGTCCGAAATCGGCGTTGACGTTTCGAGCGTTTCAATGTAATCCGGGCGGGCGTACACGATCGATACGAATTCCTTCACGTCCTTGAAATTGCGCAGGGCCTGGATCCCGCCCGCCGTCGCGCAGGCGCCGATCGTGACAAGGACCCGGGAGGCCTTGCGGACTTTCCGGATTCGCTCGGCATCCTGCGGCGTGGTGATGGAGCCCTCCACGAGCGAGAGATCGTACGGACCCTTCATGGTCGCGCGGGATGCCTCAAGGAAATAGGCGATCTCGACCCGGTCGGCCACCGCGAGCAATTCATCCTCGCAATCGAGCAGGCTCAGCTGGCACCCGTCGCAGGAAGCGAATTTCCAGACGGCCAGCCTCGGCCTTCGTTTTTTCCCCATATCAAACCTCGGCGGTTCCAAACCAATCCCGGATCCCGTCATATCGGAGCACCGGCCCGTCCTTGCAGATGAACCGGGGACCGAACTGGCAATGCCCGCAGAATCCGATCGCGCATTTCATGTTCCGTTCTAGCGATAGAAAAATGCGGTCCGCGGCGAGTCCCTGCGCGAGCAGGTCCCGCACCGTGTGGTGCATCATCATCTCCGGACCGCACATCATGACAACGCTCCTTTGCGGATCGATCCGCACCTGTCGGAAGAGATTCGTGACCACCCCGACGTTGTATTTCCATTGGTGGTCCGGATGATCCACGGTCAGGTACACCTCCGTATCCGGGTGTTTCTGCCAGGCGCGAAAACGCGCCCGGTACAGCAGGTCCCGCGGGGTTTTGACCCCGTGGAATATTTTGAGATTGCCGTAACGGTCGCGACGGTTGACGACGTAATTGATCACCGAAACGACCGGGGCGCAGCCCAATCCTCCGGTCACGATCACCACATCCCGGCCCTGCGCCTCCTCCAGAGGCCACGAACTTCCGTAGGGTCCCCGAACGCCCACGGTATCCCCTTTTTTCAGGCCGACCAGCGCGGCCGAGACTTTTCCGACGACGCGGATGGTGTGGTCGAGGATTTCGGAATCGTCGGGGTCCGAAACGATCGAGATAGGGACCTCGCCCACCCCGAAGACATAGAGCATGTTGAACTGCCCCGATCGGAAACGATAGGACCGCCGGAGCGCTTCGTCCCGAAAACGGAGCCGCAAGGTGTGAACGTGCGCGGCCTCCCGCCGCTTCCCGATCACCTCCGCGGTATGGGGGAGCCACGGATCGGTCATTTCTTTTCCCGGATGGCCCGGACCTCCTCCGTGATATCGATCCCGACCGGACACCAGGTGATGCATCTCCCGCAGCCCACGCAGCCCGACGTCCCGAATTGATCGATCCAGGTCGCGAGTTTGTGCGTCATCCACTGGCGATAACGGGACTTGGCCGAGGACCGCACGGTCCCTCCATGAACGTACGAGAAGTCCATCGTGAAACAGGAGTCCCATTTCCGCCACCGCTCGGCGTGCTCGCCCGACAGGTCCGTCACGTCCTCCACCGTCGTGCAAAAACAGGTCGGACAGACCATCGTGCAGTTGGCGCAGGTCAGGCAGCGCGTCGCGACCTCGTCCCACCGCGGATGCTCCAGATTGTGGTAAAGGAGTGTTTTTATATCGGTCGTGTCCATGGTCCGGCCCATTTCGGACGCGGTCTTCTCGACGACGCGCCGGGCGGTCGCCCGCTCCTCTTCCGTCGCCTCCGCATGGGGCAGTTCGCGAAGAATCTCCTTCCCCCTCTCCGTGGCCGACTCCACGGTGAAGACGTGCCGTGCCTCCTCCGCGATTTCGGTCAACACGAGATCAAACCCGGAAGTGGCCTCGGGTCCCGTCTTCATCGACACGCAAAAACAGGTTCCGCCGGCCTGGGCGCAATTGACTGCAACGACGAAGACATTCTCGCGACGCGCTTGATAGGTCGGATCCTGGAGCGGCCCGCCGGTCAGTACCCGGTCCTGAATCGCGATCGCATGAAGCTCGCAGGAGCGCACTCCGATAAAGGCCCGCTTGGGTGATTCCGGAGTCTCGGGAAGGATCTGAAGGCCGTTCCCTTCCCGCCGGGCCTGCCACAGGCGAATCTCGGGCGGGTGCAGATACCGCTTCCAGGATTGCGGACCGACCGCATAGCCGAAAAGGGCCCCGTCGGATCGTTTTTTCAAACGATACGTTCCCCCCGACTGTTCATCCGTCCAGCCGATTGGAAGATCGGCCGTGGAACCGACCTCGTCGTACACGATGGCGCCGTCGCGGACGGTCGGCCCGATGAGCTGGAACCCCCGGCGCCTCAGCGCCTCGAAGAGGGCATCCATCGCATTTCGATCCAAAACCTTCATGGCCCGTTCCTTCGCATGATTCGATCTCAGGGATCCGCGGGTTCGTCCATCGACGGCATCGGCGGGCCCGGATGCCCCTTGGGCGGCATGGGATGCTTCGAAGAATAGCCCGAAGCGCCCATCATCGATCCTCCGTGTCCCATCTGCATTTCCATTTCCTGAAGCTGCCGGCGCTGTTCCGGCGTCAGGACCGCCTTGATCTTCTGCTCAAGGGTGAGATGGCTGATCTCGAGATCGGCCATCGATGCGTATTTCTCCTTCGTCTTGGCCTTCACCTTGTCCATATTCACCGGATCCGCCATCATCAGCTCTTCGATCTCGACACCGGCCATTCGTATCTTCGCGAAGAGGGGAATGGCCTCCTTCTGATGCTGAATCCGAAGGGTCTGGATTTTCTTCCATTGTTCCGGGGTCAGATCCAGATGCGAAAGCGACATCATCATCTTCATCATTCCCTTCATCCCGCCGTCCATTCCCATCCCTTCGTGCATGCCCATGCCTTGATGCATGCCCATCCCTTCGTGCATGCCCGTCTCTTCGTGCATTCCCTGCCTCTCCATCGGTCCCATCTCTTCACCGTGCGGACCCCCGCCCGGCATCGGCATCATTTGTGCCGGAGCGGCCGTCGCCGTCAACGTCCAGACCAGGCCGCCGATTAATGCCATTCTTCCTCGATTCATGGATTTCCTCCCTTTCTATTCGAACGGCCCGGTATCATCTCTCGGGCCCCCGTCGTAATCTCATGAGAAACATGCCAAGCAGGAACAGGAAGAGGGGCACGACGAGCACGCTCAGTGAAAAACCGAACAGCGTGCGCTTCCCTTCCAGGTAGAGCAGACCGATCATGCCGAAGAAGGAGGCCGTCAACACGAGCCCCAGGATCCGCAGATCGTTCTGACGGTCGAATTCCCTTTCGATCTCTTTTAAATCGCCCGTGTCCATTTTGATTCCGATTTCGCCCTTCTCGATTTTCGTCAGCACATTCTGGACGCGTTCCGGAAGGTACCGGAGGAAACTCAAATAATCCAGGGCGTCCGATTCCAGGGATTGCCATGCGGCACGCGGGCTAAGATGCTTCCGCACGACCTTGGTGACGAAGGGTTCCAGCTCCTTATTGAAATCGATTTCGGGGTAGAGCAGCAGGCCCATCGACTCGGTCGTGACAAGGGCCTTGCCAAACAGCGCCAGATCGCCCGGAAATTGGATTCCGTTCCGCGCCCCCTGGTTGATCACGCGGAAAAAGGCCCAGGCCACGCTCGGACGACGCTCCGAAAAGAAAAATTCGCTCAGGATCCCCGCGACATCCTTCTCGAATCCTCCGATCCGGCTCTTCCCGTCCGTCATGGCCATGTGCAGAATGTGTCGTGTGAATCCATCCACATCCTGGTTGACAAAGGCCACCAGGCAGCTTAACAGTTCCTTCCGCGTCGCCTGATCGAGGTAGCCGACCATGCCGAAATCATGCAGGCAGAGCCGGCCGTCGGGCATCGCGAAAAAATTTCCGGGGTGGGGATCGGCGTGAAAGAAACCGGAAACGAAAAATTGATGGAAGAGGGCGTCCACGCCGATCGAGGCCAGTCGTTTCCGGTCCAACTGCAGGGCCCGGATCCGGTCCAGATCGCCGGCTTTCACGCCGTTGGAAAATTCCATCGTCAAAACCCGGGTCGTCGTGAAATCCCAGAATATTTTTGGAATCGTGACGTCCGTGTTTTCTTTGAAGATGAACGCGAACCGTTCGGCATTGTGCCCCTCGACCCGAAAGTCGAGCTCGCGCATCGTCCAGTCCGCGAATTCACGGACGACCCTCACCGGCTGGTAGGGCGCCATCTCCGGAACGAACCGCTCCGCCAGCCGGGCCAGGTAGGCCAGGATATGAATATCCTGCGCGATGGTTTTCCGGATCTCCGGGCGCTGAATCTTCACCGCCACCTCGATGCCGTCGACCCGCACCGCCCGGTGGACCTGGGCCAGGGAGGCCGCCGCCACCGGTTTTTCGTCAATCGACCGGAACGCCTCCTCCGGAAACCGGCCCGTTTCCTCCTTGAAAATCCGCCGGACCTCCTCGTACGGAAACGACGGCGCATCGCTCTGAAGCTTGGAGAGTTCCCGGGCCATCTCCTCGCCGACCACATCCGCCCGAAGACTCAAAACCTGGCCCAGTTTGATGAAGGTCGGACCCAACTTCTCGAGGACCGTCCGGAGAAGTTCGGGTGAAAAAATCGCCCCCTCGATCTCCAATCGGACCAATCCGGGTTCCGGCTGTCTCCTTTTCAAAAGGCGGAGCAACCGACGCCAAAACGGGACGAGGTATTTCAGACGGAGTTGATCGACCAGGACCCCGCCGCCCGATTCGGTGACGATCACCAGAATCTTGCGCAGGCGGTTCAGATCGGCAACCCTCAATCGGTGGCTTCGCCTCATTTTCGCTTCATCCCTCGGTGCGCGTTTCCCGCCCGGTTCATCCGTTGAAATTCCGGAAAAGGGGGCCGACCTCCCTGCGCAACGGCTCCCCGTCCATCTTCAACGCCGAGAACCGGTTCGGTACGACACGGACGGCCCATCCAGCCGACCCTTCCCCATCCATCCGAAGCACCTCCGGCGGCGTCCGTTCCTCGTTTCCGGCGCAGAACGGACGGGTTTTCTCGTGCGCGTTCACCGCGCGGGGCACGGCCGTCTTTTTGAATTCATGCGGCCGCTTGGCCCTTTCCGTGGCCATGATCACCCATTCCTTCGTGGTCGGGTCCTGTCGGATGATGGACATGCGGTTCCCCGTATGGATGGGAATGGAACGGCAGCTCCCTGCCTTCGACCCTTATTCTACAGGCGTTCTCAGCCCATTTTCAAATGGATGCCGCTTCCCCGAAGTGACCTTTCTTGCGAGCCGCCATCGAGGTTCGACTCAGGCCGTACGTCCCGGTTGGCTTGCCGGATGGCCGGGAGAATCATAAATGTGAGTCTGGTATCGCTCAAGCAGTCGTACCACCAATTGTTCCGAATCCGAATCATACAGGATCTCCGAACCCGTATTCTTGTTCAGGTTCGCCTGTATCTCCCCCAACGCGCCCGTAATTCCGCCGGTACCGGTCAGCACGCCGATCAGTTTTCCCGTCTCGTAGGCGATGGCGAATTCTCCCAGCGTGCCGGAGCGTCCGCCCACCACGATCACGATGTCGCTGCTTCGGATGTTGATCAGTTCACGTCCCATTAATCCGAGCCCGGTGAAGATCAGGACGCCATATTCTCTGTAGGGCGAATCAAACGTCCCGATGTGTTCCTGCAGGCTGGCGGCCGGAGATATTCCCACCACGCGGCCGTCCAATTTCCTGGCCCCGAGCACGGCCTCATGGGGCAGCCCGGGACAGGCCCCGGTCAACAGGCAGCAGCCGTGCTTCGCGATCGCACGGCCCAGATCCCGGCAGAGAGAGGCCACGGCCGGATCCAGATCGCCTCCGGCCGATCCCATCACCCCGATCCGGATCTGATGCCCGGTAAACGCGTCACGCGACCGGCGGGCGTCGGAGTTCGCGGTTTGGATGTCCCGTTTTTTCGTCGTTAATTTTCTTCTCATCTTTTGACTTTTCTCCCGCCGGGCGTCGCCGCCATTACACAGTCCCGGACTTCCGACCGGATCGGAATCATTTCAGCGCCGCCCGTTCAAGATAGTCCGGAACGCGGCAGTGCCAGCCGCGTTCCTCTTCGATCCGCCGCCTCAACGCGTCGGCCGCGGCCGGTTCTCCGTGCGTAATAAACGTTTCCCGCGGCGCGGCGCTAAGATGACCCAACCACGCCAGGATTTCGACATAATCCGCGTGTGCGGAAAGACCTTCCAGGGCCACGATCTCGGCACGCACCGGAACGTAATCGCCGTGGATCTTGACCGAAGGAGCCCCGTTCACCATCGCCTCCCCCCGCGTTCCGCCGGCCTGATAGCCCACGAACAGGATCGTGTTTCGCGGGTCCGGGGCAAAGGCTTTGAGATGATGCAGCACGCGGCCGCCGGTGGCCATGCCGCTCGCGGATACAATGATCATGGGCGGCGGGAGACGGTTCAGCTTCTTGGACTCTTCCACGCTCGCGACAAAATGGGCGGCGGCGCACATCGCCTTGCGTTCGGACGGCGACAGACGCTGTTCCCCCGCATCGCGAAGATAGACGCCCGTCGCCTCGATCGCCATCGGGCTGTTCAGGAAAACCGGGATGTCCGGAATCGCGTGAGACGATTTGAGAAGGTGAATGTAATAGAGCACGGACTGCGTCCGGCCGACCGCAAACGAGGGAATCAGGATCACGCCCTTGCGCTCGACCGTCCGGTTGATAATCGCGGCCAGCGCGCCCTTCGGATCCGTGGGGTCATGGCGGCGATTCCCGTAGGTCGATTCCAGAACCAGATAATCGGCCTCCCGGATGTCGGCCGGAGGCTTCATAATAACGTCCTGCGGCCGCCCCAGGTCGCCGGAAAACAGGACGGAAATTCCGGCCCGCTTCAACGAAACGAGGGCGGACCCCAAAATATGCCCGGCGGGACGGAACCGCAGGGTTAAGCCGTCTCCCAGGTCGAGGTCGCGATCAAACTCGACGGGCGAAAATTGCCGAAGCGAGCGGACCGCGTCCTGCTGCGTGTACAGGGGAAGCGCCGGGTCATGCTTGGAATATCGATGTTTGTTGGCATGCTCTGCGTCCTCCTCCTGAAGGTAACCGCTGTCCGGAAGAAGAATTGCGCACAAATCTCGCGTGCCGTGAGTGCAGTAGATTTTTCCGGAGAACCCCTCCTTGACGAAAAGCGGCAAGGTGCCGGAATGATCCAGGTGGGCATGCGTCAGGACGACCGCGTCGATCTCTCCCGGGTCGACCGGAAGGGCCTCCCAGTTCCGAAGTCGGAGTTGCTTGAACCCCTGAAAGAGGCCGCAATCCACCAGGATCTTTTTCGATCCGGAGGTGAGAAAATATTTCGATCCCGTCACGGTTCCCGTCGCGCCCAGGAACTGGATCTGCATCGGCGCTCTTTCCCGATCCGAATTCCCGGTTCGGGATACGGGGGCGTGACGCTTGTGGGTTTTGGAGCCCGTCATGCGCTTATTCGACTCTCTCCTCGCCGCCCGCCTTCTCCCCGTAGAAGGCGAAATGAACCATGTGAAGGAACATGTCGTTCATCGAGTCCATGTTCGCCGAAAGCGCCAGGATGATCTGTCGCAGGAGGACGTGA
>Ga0055439_10000067_pt1 | contig 15910 bp, 8 predicted proteins | sample Browns_TuleB_D2_FD_57732 | JGI IMG/M metagenome (GOLD analysis project Ga0055439, IMG submission 57732) | Wetland microbial communities from San Francisco Bay, California, USA, that impact long-term carbon sequestration - Browns_TuleB_D2 | ecosystem: Environmental > Aquatic > Marine > Wetlands ...
ACGCAGCTACCCAAAACATCCCCGGCCGCGATATCGGGCGTCCGTGCCACGGTGACGGAGCTGAGTCCCGTCGCGAGCTCGGGAAGCGAGGTGACGGTGGCCAGCAGGATCACGCCGATCAATGTCCGGCCCACCCCGGTTTTCTCGGCCAGCATGTCTCCGTACCGGGAAAGATGGTAACCCGAAATCAAAATGGCGATCGTCGCGATCGCAAATTCCAGCCAGATCATAATGACCGCGCCCGAGGGTTGAATATTGAAAGGGCGTCCTTGCGGCGATGCACCCGGACCGCCAACCGTAATCCCTGCGCATCTTAGCAGAACGTATGCCGTCTGCCAAGACGGAGCCGGTTTCTTGAAAGACGGGGGGAATATCGCATATGATACCGGCCATGAGGCCACTCCTCCTTATCTATACCGATCTGGACGGGACGCTGCTGGACCCAGAATCCTACTCGTGGGAAGCGGCGAAGCCCGCACTCAATCGTCTTGAGGAACAGGGTATCCCCTGGATACTTTGCACCAGCAAAACCAGGGCCGAGCTGGAACCGCTCCGGCACCGCATGAGCCACCGTCATCCGTTCATCGTGGAGAACGGCGGCGCGGTCTTGATCCCGCCAGGTTATTTCACGGTGCCCTTTATCGCCCACCGGCTCGCGGGCTCCTGCCAGGCGATCGATCTCGGAACGCCCTACCGGCTCCTGCGCACCGCCCTCCGGGAGATCGCAGGCGAAACCGGAACTGTCCTGCGAGGATTCGGGGACATGGAGGCGGAGGAAATCGCGCGCCGAACCGGGCTGTCCGTGAAGGAATCCGAACAGGCCAAGAACCGCGAGTATGATGAACCCTTCCTCCTCGAAGGAACGCCGGAGCAGCGGCAAACCGTGCTGACGCGAATCGAATCGAAGGGCTTTCGGTGGACGAAGGGCGGACGGTTCTTCCATTTGACGGGGGAAAACGACAAGGGACGGGCGGTGACGATCCTGTCCGAAATCTATCGCCGGCAACACGGGCCGGCCGTCACGGTCGGGCTGGGGGACAGTCTCAACGATCTTCCGATGCTTTCCGCGGTCGATCAGCCCGTCCTTGTCCAGAAACCGGACGGGAGATACGAGGATGCCGTTTCGCTCCCCGGACTGGTGCGCGCCGACGGAATCGGTCCGGTGGGCTGGAACCGCGCGGTGTTGCGCCTCCTGAAAGACCGGCCCGGAATGGCGGCGCCCACGGACGCGAAATAATTTCGCGTCATCCGCCTTCAGACCGGAGGGGCCGGACCCTCCCACCGCTCGACCAGATACGGTTTTTCCCGTTCGAAAACGAGGCACAGCTGCTCGATTTTTTCCTCCACGCCCTCGCGGTCGGTCTCCTGCGTTTCCCGGATGAACGAGGCCGTCTTGCCGAGGTACAGCGGGGTCAGGGACCTTAATAGATGCTCCGGGGTCATCGTCTTCCTCTGGACGGCCACGGCGAAATCATACACGACCCGGACCCAGAGAGGATCGGGAAAATGGAACGCCGAGGCGGCGGTACGGTCCACGGCGGACAATTTCTCCAGCGTTTCACCCGACAGGACGCCGTTCCATAAGGAGCGGAATTCCGTCACGCCCAAGTGAAAGGCATGGAGCATCCGGTCGAGGTTCACCCGGATCGGCCGCGACTCCAGCTCCGGCACGGTTCCGAGCAGCGGGACCGGCTCGGAACCCCGGATCCTCTTCCAGTGGTCGGCATTTTCCTGCATCAGCGTGAATAAGGATCCGACAACCTGGGTCAGCATGGTCGAAAGATCCGTCCCGGCATCCCTGTGAATCCGGGTGCCGTCACCCAGAAAGGCCTCGCACAGCCGGGCCCCGCGGACGACGGCCGTCGTGGTCACCCAGAAATCCGCGCCGTATTGAACCGGGTCCGAATCCCATCCCTTGAGATCGAGAAGCGGGGCGATCTGTTCCCCGGAGAGAGCCAGCTCGGACCCGATCGGCTGACGGATCCGTTTGCCGTACAGGGCCCGGATGACCGGATAGACGATGAGACCGGTAATCGTCCCGTCGTATTTGTGCCGGACGTAATAGGGTGACACGATCTCGTACCCGCCGTTTCGAACCGGCGATAGTAATCGATCGATCCAGTCCGGACCGACCTTTTGCAGGTCCCCTCCCATGAGGGCGCAGGTCTTGACGTCCAGTGCCGCGGCCGCCTCCAGGATCATCCGAATCGCGTTGCCCTTGCCCGGAAGGCGGTGGTAGGGTGCGGTCATTTTGTCCCGGGGACTGACCCGGTGCGTCATCTGGATGAGCCGCAGATCGCCGGCGGCCTCCGCAACGATCCGGGGGGTTTCGTCCATCGAGCCCCCGTCCGGATTCACGAGCACGGCCTTCGCCTCCCCGCAATATTTGGTCAATCCGGCGCGGACGGATTCCACGACATGGCCGATCGTTCCGGCGTTGTTGTAGCTGGGGATCCCGATCACAATATCGCAGGGACCAATTTGTGCGATCTTTTCGAGTAGATCGTGTCGAACCGGCTCTGTTTCCGCCATTCCCCCCGTCCTCCTCGATTCCGCGCGGCGCCGACGCCCGTTTCCAAAAATGTTGCGCCTCGACTTGAACCATTATAGGTCTTTGTCCGTCTTCAATCAATCGTTCCCCGAACGCGGTTGACAAAGGCCCGCGAATGACACTATGATAAAAGACAAACCCATCAAAACCGAACACTTCGATATATCGTCAAAACAAAACGCGGCGCATGATCCGAACCTCAACGGGGAATTTCCCATGACTTTTCCATTAGAACAAGGCCCACGGCGAGTCGTCATCGAACACGTCCGGCCTGAAATCGATGGGGGACGTTTTTCGATCCGACGGGTCGTCGGAGAGACGGTCGTCGTGAGCGCCGACATATATGCGGACGGTCACGATCTGCTCTCGGCGGAGTTGCGTTACCGGCATGTCGGGGATCTGGAGTGGCAAACGACGCCGATGACGATGGTCCAGAACGACCAATGGCGGGGGGAATTCGTCGTCCACCAGCTCGGCCGGTACGAATACTCCCTGGAGAGTTGGGTCGATCATTTCAAAACCTGGCAGCGCGACTTGAAAAAAAAGGACGATGCCGGCCAGGACCTGACGGTCGATCTCCGGGTGGGCGGCGACCTGGTGGAACAGGCCGCCAAACGGGCCGCCGGGGACGACCAGAAGAAGCTGCTTTCCATCGTCGACGAACTTCGCCGGACCCCGATTTCCGATACGGCCGTTCCGGTCGCGCTCGGACCGAATCTGACGCGTCTGATGGAGAGCCACCCGGACATCCGGTTTGCCACGCGTTTCGACAAAACGCTGGCCGTCTGGGTCGACCGCCCCAAATCCCTCTTTAGTACCTGGTACGAGCGCTTTCCGCGGTCCTCCTCCCCCCGGCCGGGTCGGCACGGAACCTTTCGCGACATGGAACGCTTGCTTCCCGAGATTGCCCGGTTGGGCTTCGACGTGCTGTATCTCCCGCCTATCCATCCCATCGGGAAGACGCATCGAAAGGGCAAGAATAATTCGCCGGCCGCCGGACCGGGCGAACCGGGAAGCCCCTGGGCGATCGGCTCCGAAGAAGGCGGCCATACCGCGATCCATCCGGAACTCGGCACGCTCCAGGATTTCGTCCACCTGATCCGCAAGGCCGGCGAGCACGGGATCGAGATCGCCATGGACATCGCCTTTCAATGCTCGCCGGATCACCCTTACGTCAAGGCCCATCCCCAGTGGTTCCGGTGGCGTCCCGATGGAACGGTCCAGTACGCCGAGAACCCGCCGAAAAAATACGAGGATATCATCCCCCTCAATTTTGAGACGGACGATTGGAAAGCGCTCTGGGAAGAGCTTAAAAACGTCATGCTATTCTGGGTAAACCAGGGGATTCGAATCTTCCGGGTGGACAATCCACACACCAAACCCTTCGGGTTCTGGCAGTGGGCGATCGGGGAGATCCGGCAGGAGCATCCGGACGTTATTTTCCTGGCCGAGGCGTTCACAAGACCGAAGGTGATGTACGACCTGGCCAAGGTCGGGTTTGCCCAATCCTACACCTACTTCACCTGGAGAAACAGCAAACATGAATTCATCGAATATCTCACCGAGCTGACACAGTCGGAGGTCCGGGAGTATTTCAAACCGAATTTCTGGCCCAATACGCCCGATATTCTTCCGGAGCATCTTCAATTCGGCGGACGGCCGGCCTTCCTGATGCGGCTGGTGTTGGCCGCCACCCTGTCGTCCAATTACGGGATCTACGGACCCGCCTTCGAGCTCTGCCTCAACGTCCCGAGGCCGGGCGTGGAAGAGTACATCGACAACGAAAAATACGAGATCAAGCACTGGGACTGGGACGCCCCCGGAAACATCAAACCCGTCATCGCGCGGGTCAACCGGATCCGACACGAGCATCCCGCGCTGCAGACGCCCTGGAATCTCCGGTTCTGCGATATTGAAAACGAACAGCTGCTCTGCTACGGAAAGGCGACGACAGACCGCTCCGATATTCTGTTGATGGCAGTCAATCTCGACCCCTTTCACACCCAGTCCGGATGGGTCAAGGTTCCCCTCGCGGAATGGGGAATCGCCCCCGACCAACCCTTCACGGTCCACGATTTGCTCAGCGACGCGAAATACATCTGGCAGGGCGAATACAATTACATCCAGCTCGATCCGCAGAAGATTCCGGCGCATATTCTGCGCGTGCATCCCCGTCTGAAACGGGAAACCGACTTCGACTCCTTCATGTGAGGAAAGGAATGACCGCCAAGAAGGACAGCCTCATGGACGACGATCGGCTCTGGTACAAGGACGCCGTGATCTACCAGACGCACGTGCGGGCCTTCCATGACGCCAACGGCGACGGCATCGGCGACTTCAAGGGATTGAGTCAGAAGCTGGATTATCTGGAGGGGCTCGGCGTCACGGCCGTCTGGCTGCTGCCCTTCTATCCCTCCCCGCTGAAGGACGATGGCTACGACATTTCCGACTACGTCAATGTTCACCCCAACTACGGGACCTTGCGCGATTTTCAGGATTTTCTAAAAGAGGCGCACCGCAGGGGGATCCGGGTCATCACCGAGATGGTCCTCAACCACACCTCGGACCAGCACGCCTGGTTTCAGCGGGCCCGACGGGCCAAGCCGGGATCGGCCGCGCGGGATTTTTACGTCTGGAACGATTCTTCCGAACGGTACAAAGACGCCCGGATCATTTTCAAAGATTTTGAGCTTTCCAACTGGTCCTGGGACCCGGTCGCCAAGGCCAATTACTGGCACCGTTTTTATTCCCACCAGCCGGATCTCAACTTTGAGCATCCCGAGGTCCAAAAAGCCGTCCTTCAGGCCGTGGATTACTGGTTGAACATCGGGGTGGACGGGCTCCGTCTGGACGCCGTGCCGTACCTCTTCGAACGCGAAGGAACGAATTGCGAAAATCTTCCTGAAACGCACCAATTTCTGCAAAAGCTCCGGGCCCATGTCGATCGGCAGTTTGAACGCCGGATGCTGCTGGCCGAGGCCAATCAATGGCCGGAGGACGCCGCCGCCTATTTCGGCAAGGGGGACGAATGCCACATGGCCTTCCATTTCCCGTTGATGCCCCGGATGTTCATGGCGGTCCAGATGGAGGACCGCTTCCCGATCGTCGACATTCTCGGCCAGACCCCGGCCATTCCGGACGCCTCGCAATGGGCGATGTTTCTTCGAAACCACGACGAGCTGACGCTGGAGATGGTGACGGACGAGGAACGGGACTATATGTACCGCGTCTACGCACGCGATCCCAGCGCCCGCATCAATCTGGGCATCCGGCGGCGCCTCGCGCCCTTGCTGGAAAACGACCGGCGGAAAATCGAATTGATGAATGTGCTCCTCTTCACGATGCCGGGCACCCCGGTCATTTATTACGGGGACGAGATCGGCATGGGGGACAATCACTATCTCGGGGACCGGAACGGCGTCCGCACTCCGATGCAGTGGAGCTCGGACAAGAATGCGGGTTTTTCGCGCGCGAATCCCCAGCGGCTTTACTTTCCGGTGATCATCGACCCGGAATATCATTTTGAATCCGTAAACGTGGAAAACCAGGAGCGGAATCAGGCCTCGCTCCTCTGGTGGATGAAGCGGCTGATCGCGGTTCGCAGGCAGTCCAAGGCCTTCGGTCGCGGAACGATCGATTTCCTGTATCCCGACAATCCCAAAATCCTGGCCTTCCTCCGGAGCTATCAAGAGGAGAAAATTCTCGTGGTCGTCAATCTGTCCCGGCACGCCCAGAGTGTCGAGCTGGAGCTGTCGCGCTGCGCCGGTATGGTGCCGGAGGAGGTGTTCGGACGCAATCGTTTTCCCCTCGTGAAGGACGCCCCCTACCCGCTCACGCTGGGAGCCTACAGTTATTACCTGTTCTATCTCCAACCGCAGGAGGAAGCCGCTCTGATTATCAGCGAGCGCGCGCTTCCGGACCTGGGCTCGATTTCGGCCTGGGAAGCGGTTCTGGAAGGAAAACTCAAAACACGACTGGAACGGGAGATCCTCCCGGTCTACGTTCAGGGCTGCCGGTGGTTCGCGGGCAAGGCCCGACACCTGCAGCAGATCCGGATCGTCGAAGCGATTCCGGTCAAGCACGACGCCTCCCTGATTCACCTGCTGTTTCTGGAGTGCGCCTATACCGAGGGACTTCCCGAGGTTTATCTCCTGCCCGTTTCCTTTATTGCGGAGGAGGGCGCCGAGGAAACGGTCAAGGGGCAGCCGTCCGGAATGATCGCGCGGCTCAAGATCGGAGATCGAAAGGGGTTTGCCCGGGACGGCGTTTATGACGAAGGGTTTCGCCGGATCCTGCTCTCACTGATCGCCAAGCGGCTCCGGATCAAGGGACGCGCCGGGGAGCTCATCGGCCATCCCGGTGCCGCACTACGCCCGATGATTCATAAGGGGGATGTTCCGTTCGAGGGCTCGCAGCTCATGAAGGCGGAACAGAGCAACACCTCGGTGATTTACGGAAACCGCCTTTACCTGAAGCTCTACCGGCGTCTTGAGGAGGGCATCAATCCCGACATGGAGGTCGTGCGCTTCCTTTCCGAAAAACAGGGATTCCCCAACATCCCGCCCTTTGCCGGTGCGATCGAGTATCGCCGGCCCGGATCGGAAACAATGGTGATCGGACTTCTCCAGGGATGCGTCCCCAACCAGGGCGACGCCTGGCGATATACGCTGGACGAGCTCAATCGATACATCGAGCGGGTGCTGGCCAAGAACGAGGAGCTGCCCGTGATTCCGGATCCCACGACCTCCCCCCTGGCGATGGCCTACCAGGAAATTCCCTTGCTGTTTCAGGAACTGATCGGCGGAATCTATTTTGAGATGGCGGCCCTTCTGGGAAAACGCACGGCCGAGCTCCACCTGGCGCTTTCATCCGAGCGGGAAGACCCGGATTTCGCTCCAGAGCCTTTCACCGCGTTGCACCAGCGCTCGATGTTTCAATCGATGCAGAGCCAGGCCCGTCGGGTGTTGCAGCTCCTCCGGAAGAAAATAAAGCAGCTTCCCGCCCCGGCCGTAAAACCGGCCGAGGAGATCCTGCAGAGCGAGGACGAAATCATGGAGCGGTTGAAAGCGGTCCTGCTCGAACATCGCACGGGCATCCGGATGCGAATCCACGGCGACTACCATCTCGGGCAGGTGCTTTATACCGGAGATGATTTCATCATCATCGACTTCGAGGGCGAGCCGGCTCGCCCGCTCTCCGAGCGCCGGCTCAAACGATCCCCGCTGAGGGATATCGCCGGCATGCTTCGCTCGTTACACTATGCGGCCTACACCGGACTGCAGCAACATCTCTCGCTACGGCCCGAGGACTTGGAAAAGCTGGAACATTGGATCGAGTGGTGGCAGCGCTATCTCGGAGGCGCCTTTCTGCGTTCCTATCTCGAACGGGCACAGGATGCGCCGTTTCTCCCGCAGGAGGTGGAGGAAATCGACACCCTTCTGAACGCATTTTTGCTCCACAAGGCGCTCTACGAGCTGGGCTATGAATTGAACAGCCGGCCGGAGTGGGTCATGATGCCGTTGAAAGGCATCCGATCCATATTGGATATAAAAGGGAACGCCTCGCTGATCGTGGAGATGCAGAAATCCTATCCCTCCGGACTTCCCAGTCCGTAACCGACAAACGGAGGAAGTCGACATGAAAAAAGAACACGTCCCGACTCAAATGAATTCTTCCATACGGAAGACCTCGGCCGACGGCCACGTCAGCCTGCTGACGGAATACGACATTCATCTGTTTCGGGAAGGGAATCATTTTTCCCTGTTCGAGAAACTGGGTTCGCATCCGATGACGGTCGATGGAACGTCGGGCACCTACTTCGCCGTCTGGGCTCCCAATGCCGAACAGGTCTCGGTGATCGGAGATTTCAATCGTTGGGACAAATCATCGCATCCGCTCAACATTCGGTGGGACGGCTCCGGAATCTGGGAAGGTTTTGTTCCCGACCTGGCCCCGGGTACCGTTTACAAATACCACGTCCGATCCAGGTACAATCATTATCAAGCCGACAAGGGCGATCCGTTCGCCTTCACCTGGGAACAGCCTCCCCGTACGGCCTCCCGCGTCGCCGATATGGAGTATGAATGGGGCGATCAGGCCTGGATGGCCGAACGCCGCCGAGCCAACAATCTCGGCGCTCCCATCTCCATATATGAACTGCACCTCGGTTCCTGGAGACGGATCCCGGAGGAAGGAAACAGGCCTCTCACCTACCGGGAGCTGGCGCCGGTGCTGGCGGACTATATGAAGGAGACCGGCTTCACCCATGTGGAATTCCTTCCGATCATGGAACATCCCTTCTACGGCTCCTGGGGATACCAGGTCACGGGATTTTTTGCGCCGACCAGCCGGTACGGCGAGCCGCAGGATTTCATGTATCTCGTCGATTACCTGCACCGGCATGGAATCGGTGTCATTCTCGACTGGGTCCCGTCCCACTTTCCCTCGGATGAACACGGGCTGGCCTATTATGACGGAACCCATCTTTATGAGCACGAAGACCCGAAGAAAGGGTTTCATCCCGAATGGAACAGCTATATTTTCAACTACGGGAGAAATGAAGTTCGAAATTTTCTTATCAGCAGCGCGCTGTTCTGGCTGGAGAAATATCATCTTGACGGACTTCGCGTGGACGCCGTCGCCTCGATGCTCTACCTGGACTACGCGCGAAAAAAGGGGGAATGGATCCCCAACGAATTTGGCGGGCGCGAGAATCTGGAGGCGATTCATTTTCTGAAGCGTTTGAATGAAGCGGCCTACGAGCGGTTTCCCGACGTCCAGATTATCGCGGAGGAATCGACCGCGTGGCCCATGGTCTCTCGTCCGACCCACGTGGGCGGGCTGGGCTTCGGGATGAAATGGAATATGGGTTGGATGCACGACACGTTGAAATATTTTGCGACGGATCCTCTCTTCCGGCGGTACAACCACAACCAGCTGACCTTCAGCCTCTGGTACGCCTTTAACGAAAACTTCGTGCTTCCGCTTTCCCATGACGAGGTCACGCACGGCAAGGGATCCCTGATCGGCCGCATGCCCGGTGACGAATGGCAGCGCTTCGCCAACCTCCGGCTGCTGTACGGCTACATGTACGGCCATCCCGGAAAAAAACTGCTCTTCATGGGCTGCGAATTCGGACAGGTTCGCGAATGGCAGCACGACGAAAGCCTCGAATGGCACGTCCTCCAATACCCCCACCATCGCGGGGTCCAGCTGTGGCTCCGGGATCTTAACCGCCTGTACAGGTCCGAGCGCGCGCTCCACGAACGGGATTTCAACGGGGAAGGGTTCGAATGGATTGACAACAACGACTGGGAACAGAGCACGCTCAGCTTTCTCCGGAAAGGCCATTCCGGCGAGGAGACCATCCTGGCCGTCTGCAACTTCACGCCCGTGCCGCGGTATCATTACCGGATCGGGGTCCCCGCCGGCGGATACTGGCGTGAAGTTCTCAACAGCGATTCGACGATCTACGGAGGGAGCGGTCTTGGAAATATGGGGGGCGTCGAAGCGGATCCCATCGGGGTCCACGGACGACCGGCGTCCCTTTCCATACTCCTGCCTCCCTTCGGAATCCTGTTTTTTAAGAGCGAACGATCGGGAAAGGTTTCCCGATGAAAATCCTGCCGGGACGCCCCTACCCCCTCGGGGCCACCTGGGATGGAAAAGGGGTGAATTTCTCCATCTTCTCGGAACATGCGACCCGGGTGGAGCTGTGTTTATTCGATTCGGCGGACGCGCAGAAGGAAAGCCATCGCATCCAACTGACGGAGCAAACCAATCGAATCTGGCATGTCTTTCTTCCGGATGCGCGACCCGGATGGCTTTACGCCTACCGGGTACACGGCCCCTACGATCCGGATTTGGGTCACCGGTTCAATGCCGTCAAGATCTTGACGGATCCTTATTCGAAAGCCATAGCAAGGCGAGTCAAATGGAACGACACGATGTTCGCCTACCGCATCGGGCATCCGGACGAGGACCTGGCCGTGGACGACCGGGACAATGCCGCCTTCGCCCCCCTGAGCCTGGTGGTCGATCCCGCCTTTACCTGGGGAAACGACCGGCCGCCCCGGATCCCATGGCACCAGACCATTATTTACGAGACCCATGTCAAGGGATTGACGGCCCGTCATCCGGAGGTTCCCGTCGAGCTGCGCGGAACCTACGCCGGGCTGGCCTGCGAGCCCGTCATCAAACATCTGCTCGAGCTCGGGGTGACGGCGATCGAACTGCTCCCGGTTCACCATCACGCGGATGATTACCACCTGCTGAAAAATGGTCTGACGAATTACTGGGGGTACAACACCCTCTCGTTCTTTGCGCCGGACAATCGATACGGTTCCGGAACGATGGACCTGGTCGACGAGTTTAAAATGATGGTCCGGGCGCTGCACGACTGGGGCATGGAGGTGATCCTGGACGTCGTCTACAACCACACCGCCGAGGGCAACCACCTCGGCCCGACCCTCTCCCTGCGGGGCATCGACAACGCGGCCTATTACCGCCTGGTCAAGGATACTCCGAGATACTACATGGATTACACCGGCTGCGGGAACACGCTGAACATGCTTCACCCCCAGGTGCTTCAATTGATCATGGACAGCCTGCGTTACTGGGTCACCGAAATGCACGTGGACGGCTTCCGTTTCGACCTGGCCAGCGCCCTGGCCCGCGAGCTGCACGAGGTGGACCGGCTGGGCGCTTTTTTCGACATCATCCAGCAGGATCCGGTCATCTCCCAGGTGAAATTGATCGCCGAGCCCTGGGACCTCGGGGAAGGAGGATATCAGGTCGGAAATTTTCCGGTCCTGTGGGCGGAGTGGAACGGAAAATACCGGGACTGCATTCGACGCTTTTGGAAAGGGGAAGGCCGTCAGGTGGCCGAACTGGCCACGCGGCTGGCCGGAAGCAGCGATTTGTACGAGCAGGGAGGCCGCCGTCCGCACGCCAGCATCGATTTTATCACGGCCCACGACGGATTCACGCTTCGCGACCTGGTCAGTTACAACGGGAAGCACAACGAGTCCAACGGGGAGGATAATCGCGACGGAACGGACGATAACATCAGCTGGAATGGCGGGGTCGAGGGCCCTACCGACGACGCGGAGATCAAGGCGCTGCGCGAAAAACAGATCCGGAACTTCATGTCCACCCTGTTGTTCAGCCAGGGGGTCCCGATGATCTGCGGCGGGGATGAATTCGGCCGGACCCAGCTCGGGAACAACAACGGATACTGTCAGGACAACGAGTTGACGTGGTACGACTGGAACCTGACCAAGGAACAGAAGGAGTTATCGCAGTTCGTTCGGAGCGTCATCCAGCTCCGGAAAGCGCATCCCGTGCTTCGTCGGCATAAATTCTTTCAGGGAAGATACATCCGGGGATCCGAAATCAAGGACATCTCCTGGTTTTCACCCGACGGCCATGAGATGACGGACGAAGAGTGGAATGCGGAGTCGGTTCGCTATCTGGGCGTCCGGCTGGCCGGCGACGCCATCGACGACATAGACGAATTGGGCGAGCGGATCACCGGAGACACGCTTCTCATTCTCCTGAACGCGCATCACGAGGCCGTCCCGTTCGTCCTTCCCGCCCATAAGAAGGGAACTCGGTGGGAGTTGACCCTGGATACCGCCGATGGCCGGAAGGGAAAGGGCAAACGTCTGGCCCGCGGCGGCCGGACGTATGACTTGCGGGAACGCTCTCTGGCTCTATTCCGCCTGGCGATACAAGAATCAAAATCCTCCAACCCCCATCAGGAGTAAGGTCCGTTGAGGTCGCGATGAGGATCGGGGCAACCTATTTAGGAAATCGGCGATGCGAATTTGTGCTTTGGGCGCCCTTGTTGCCGGACGTGACGGTCCGGATCGTTTCCCCCGCCGAACGCGTCATTCCGATGACGCCCCTTCCGGAGGGGTACTGGGGAACGGTGATCGAAGGGCTTTCCCCCGGGGATCGGTACGTGTTCCGAGTCACCCAGGGACGCGACCGGCCCGACCCCGCTTCGTATTCCCAGCCGCTGGGGGTTCATGGGCCTTCCGAGATCGTCGATCATACGTTTTTCCCCTGGGAAGACCGTCACTGGCGCGGCATTCCCCTTTCCGACATGATCCAATACGAACTCCACGTGGGCAGCTTCACGCCCGAGGGAACCTTCGACGCCGTCATTCCCCGGCTGGACGCGCTCCGGGAGATCGGGATCAATGCCGTCGAGTTGATGCCCGTGGCTCAGTTCCCCGGCGAACGGAACTGGGGGTACGACGGCGTGTATCCCTATGCGGTTCAGACGTCCTACGGGGGGCCGGACGCGCTCAAGCGGCTCGTGAACGCGTGTCACAAACAAGGGCTCGCCGTGATCCTGGACGTCGTCTACAACCACCTTGGCCCGGAAGGGAACTACCTGGCCGAATTCGCCCCCTATTTTACGAATCATTACCGTTCTCCCTGGGGGGACGCGATTAATTTCGACGGCGCCTACAGCGACGGAGTGAAAAACTATTTTATCGAGAACGCCCTCTACTGGTTCCGGGAATACCATGTGGACGGCCTCCGGCTCGACGCCATCCACGGTATTTTCGACCGGGGCGCCTCGCCGTTTCTCGCTGAATTGGCGGAGGCGGCGCGTGATTTCTCCACCCGGGCCGGCCGAAAATATTATCTGATTGCCGAGAGCGACCTGGAGGACGTGCGGGTGATTCGCCCGCCCGATCTGGGAGGCTTCGGCCTCGACGCCCAGTGGTGCGACGATTTCCATCATGCCGTCCGGACGCTGCTGACGGGTGAAGACCGGGGGTACTTCGCGGACTACGGACGGATCGACCATTTGGCGAAGGCATTGCGGGAGGGATTCGTCTATTCCGGTCAGTACTCGCGTCATCGCAAGCGCCGGCACGGCAGCTCTTCGAAGGACCGGCCGGCGGAGCAGTTCGTCGTCTTCTGCCAGAACCACGACCAGGTCGGGAACCGTCTGAACGGAGACCGCTTGTCCCAGCTCGTCCCGTTTGAAACCTTGAAGCTCGCGGCCGGCATTCTTCTTCTCTCTCCCTACGTCCCCCTTCTCTTCATGGGAGAGGAATACGGCGAGACCGCCCCCTTCCTCTATTTTGTCAGCCATTCGGATCCGGATTTGATCGAGGCGGTCCGTCGCGGCCGGAAGGAGGAGTTTCGTGCCTTTCAATGGCCGGGCGAACCGCCGGACCCGCAATCCAGCGAAACCTTTCTCCGATCCAGGATCGACTGGGCGAAACGGGAAGAAGGACACCACCGGGTTCTGTTGGATTATTACATGTCGCTCATCCGGCTGCGCCGCGAAATCCCGGCGATCGGCCGTCCGGACAAGAATCGTCTGGGCGTGCTGGCCGTGGACAAGAAGCAGCTCCTGTACCTGAAACGATGGAGCGATTCGGAACAGCTGCACTGCTTTTTCAATTTGGGCCCGTCGGATGCCGACCTGGATACCCTTGAGCCGTCGGATCACTGGAAAGCGGTATGGGATTCCTCCGATCCCCGCTGGAACGGCCCCGGGTCGCTCCTTCCGAAAAAGTTGAGGGGTCACAGCGTGGCGGTCTTTCGCGAAGCGTCGCCGCCTTCCGTCATTCCCGCCGATGAATCGTAGAACAAGCGGTGTCCTGCTTCACATCACCTCCCTGCCTTCCCCTTACGGCATCGGCGATCTCGGACCGGACGCCTACCGCTTCATCGATTCCCTCCACGCGGCGGGTCAACGACTCTGGCAGATCTTGCCGCTCCACCCCACCTCGATCGCGCGCGATAATTCTCCGTACAGCAGTCCCTCCGCGTTTGCCGGAAATCCGCTTCTGATCAGCCCGGAACGCATGGTCCTCGACGGATTTCTCGACCGGGGGGATCTGGACGATTCTCCGGCCTTCCCCGCCGACCGCGTGGAATACGCGGACGTCACCCCGCTCAAGAAGCGAATGCTCCAGACCGCCTACCGGCGAACCCGTTCCCGGCTTCGGAAGGACGACGACTATCGCCGCTTTTCCGAAGAAAACGCGGACTGGCTCGACGACTTCGTCCTGTATGCCGCGGCCAAGGTGCGGCTTCACGACATTTCCTGGAACCGTTGGCCGGTCCCGCTCCGGGATCGTCGTCCGGCGGCGTTGCGGGAGTGGAAAGGAACGCTCCATGACCGCGCCGAAATGGAAAAATTCGTCCAGTACCTTTTCTTCAAACAATGGACCGCCCTGAAGGATTACGCCCGCCGAAGGGGCATCCTCCTGATCGGAGACATCCCCATCTATCCCCATTACGAGAGCGCCGATCTCTGGGCCCATCCTGAAATCTTCAAGCTGGACGCCCGGAAAAGATCCTCGGTGGTCGCCGGAATCCCGCCCGATTACTTCAGCACCACCGGCCAGCTCTGGAACAATCCCATTTATCGCTGGGAGGCCTTGCGAAAGACGAAATACGCCTGGTGGATTCGACGGGTGGCCCATAACCTCAAGCTCACGGATCTGATCCGGCTGGATCACTTTCAGGGTTTCGTGAATTACTGGGAAGTGCCCGCCGGCGATAAAACCGCCGTTCACGGAAGCTGGGCCCGGGGCCCGGCCGGGGATTTTTTCCGCGTGCTCTCGAAGCGCTTTCCGACCCTCCCCTTCATCGCGGAGGATCTGGGAGTCATCACGCCGGAGGTTTCCGGTTTACGGGACCGATTCAAGCTGCCCGGAATGCGCGTGATTCAATTCGCCTTCGGAAACGATCCTCTGGCGGACCTCTACAAACCCGATCATTACATCCGAAATTGCGTCGCCTACACCGGAACGCACGACAACGACACGCTGATCGGATGGCTTTACGGGAAGTCGGATTATTCGACCCGGTCGAGGATGGAAATTCGGGAGGAGAGGCAAAACGTATTCCGCTATCTCCGGGGCAAGAAGATTCGGAGACGCCACATGCACTGGGAATTGATCCGGCGCGTGATGATGTCCGACGCCGACCGCGTCGTCTTCCCGATGCAGGATCTTCTGGGGCTGGGAAGCGGCGCCCGGATGAACCGCCCGGGGACCGCCGAGGGAAACTGGCGCTGGCGTTTGCTGCCTCGACAATTCACCCCGGGGCTGATCTCGAAGCTCGCGGCGCTCACGCGGCGCTCACACCGGGAATGAGGCGCGGCCGTCCGAACCTCCGGCGATGCGGAACTCACGGAGAATCGCGTTTCTCAAGAAGGGCAACGGGAAAATCCGACAGGACGTCCGAGAGGGTCAGGAGGGCCCCGGACCCACCGCCGGATCCCGCCAACTTCTCCCCCGTCAGCGCGTTTCGGAATCGAGTTCCGGCACCGGCGGATGGAACGAGAATCGCCGTATCCTTCCATACGGCGGGGCCCAG
>Ga0055439_10000069_pt1 | contig 15813 bp, 12 predicted proteins | sample Browns_TuleB_D2_FD_57732 | JGI IMG/M metagenome (GOLD analysis project Ga0055439, IMG submission 57732) | Wetland microbial communities from San Francisco Bay, California, USA, that impact long-term carbon sequestration - Browns_TuleB_D2 | ecosystem: Environmental > Aquatic > Marine > Wetlands ...
CGGCGAACGGAAAGGCGCACTTGGGGAACGGCTTGCAGAATATTGCCTATATCACGGTCTATTTTGCCAACAATGTCATTGCCCACTTCAATGTCAACTGGCTATCTCCCGTAAAGGTCAGAACGACGCTCATCGGCGGCGGTAAGAAAATGCTGGTGTGGAACGATTTGGAAGCCGATGAGAAGATCAAAGTTTATGACAAGGGCATTAACGTAAAAAACGGCGAGGGAATTTATAACCTGTTGGTGAGTTACCGATCGGGTGATATGTGGGCTCCGAGGGTTGAACAGACGGAAGCCCTAAAACTGGAAACGGAATATTTTGCTCATTGCGTGTTGAATAATGAGACCCCCTTTAACGACGGGTACGCGGGGTTGAGAGTGGTAAAGATGTTGGAAGCATGCACCGAATCATTGGAAAAAGAGGGCAAACTGATAAACTTATGAAGTATCTCTCCATCTCCGATGATGTCAATCTGGGTAAAGATGTAAAACTATCAAAATTTATTAACCTATATGGTTGTTCTATTGACGATCACACGAAAATCGGCGCGTTCGTTGAAGTGCAAAGAAATGCACGAATCGGAAAAAATTGCAAGATTTCGAGCCACACCTTTATCTGCGAAGGGGTGACCATCGAAGACAATGTGTTTGTGGGTCACAACGTGACCTTTATCAATGATTCCTATCCTCGGGCGACAACACCTGAAGGCACTCTGCAAACTGAAAAGGACTGGAAATTGGAAAAGACACGAGTCAAGAAAGGAGCCTCTATCGGATCGGGTGCGACCATTCTTTCAAACATAACGATCGGTGAAAACGCCATTGTGGGCGCGGGCAGCGTGGTTACAAAGGACGTGCCTGCCTATTCCATCGTGGCCGGGAATCCGGCCCAAATCTTACGGGATCTGAACAGTGATAGGTAATAAGCATAAAATTCCATTTCTGGATCTGATCACGCCGCATACAGAGCTCGAGGAAGAATTAACGGCTGTTTTCAGGCAGGCGTTGACGTCGGGCGGGTTTATCGGCGGACCTCTGGTCGCCAATTTCGAAAGGGATTTCGCTGACTTTAGTAATTCAAAATATTGTATCGGTGTCAGCAGCGGAACGGATGCCTTGCGATTTGCAGTCATGGCCGCGGGTGTCCAAAAGGGCGATATCGTCATCACTGTGCCGAATACCTTCATCGCGACAACCGAGGCGATAACTCAAGCGAATGCCCTGCCAGACTTCGTGGACATTGATGAACGCACTTACAATATGGATCCTGAGAAACTCCAGGAGTATTTGGAAACCCAGTGTGACATGGATAAGAAAACAGGCAGGCCAGTCAAACGAGCTACCGGACAACCGGTTACGGCGGTAATCCCGGTCCATTTGTATGGCCAGACGGCCGACATGGATCCTATATTAGAAATGGCCGAACGGTACGGTCTCATGGTAATAGAAGATGCTTGTCAAGCACATGGAGCAGGATATTTGTCCAAGCGCCGTGGCCATTGGCGAACTGCGGGTTCCATGGGCCATGCGGCCGCCTTCAGTTTTTATCCCGGGAAGAATCTCGGAGCATGTGGAGAGGGCGGGGCGGTCACCACGGATGACGAGAAGATTGCACAGAAGATTCGGATCCTACGGGACCACGGACAAAGCAGCAAGTATTTCCACGAAGTCGAAGGATATAACGGAAGACTGGATGCTTTGCAGGCTGGTTTTTTAGGGATTAAGTTGAGGTATCTTGCCCGATGGAATGAAAATCGCCGTCAGAATGCCGACCGCTACAACAGGCTGCTTAAAAACATCGATGGTCTAAGAACGCCGTTTGAGCCGTCCTGGGTCAAATCGGTTTATCACCTCTATGTAATACGAGTGGAAAAGAGGGATGAACGGCAGAGATTCCTGGCGGATAATCACATTGCCACAGGGTTACACTATCCATTGCCTATTCATCTTCAGAAGGCCTATGCATACTTGGGACATAGAGTGGGGGATTATCCCATTTCAGAGAGGGTGGCATCGGAGATCCTTTCATTGCCCATGTACCCCGGATTGACGGAAGACCAACAAGAGCGGGTGGCGGAATGTCTTCGAGCATAGAAATCATTAATCCCATCGGGTATCCGGGGTGGGATGAATTCGTGCTCTCCACAAGGAACTACTCCTTTTTCCATTCCTCAAGCTGGGCCAAAGTTCTGCATGAATCATACGGATACAGACCTCTGTATTTTGCATTTATAAATAACGGGACGATTGCGGCAGTACTGCCATGCATGGAAATAAAAAGTATTGTAACAGGAAAGCGCGCCGTATGCCTGCCTTTCACCGACTACTGCGATCCGATCCTGGGGCAGGGCTGCACCGATGAGATCTTAAATTCCCTTCTGAATGACCTCATTAAATTCGGTAGAATGGCAGCGTGGAAATCGGTGGAACTCAGGTGCGGTATTTACAACGGTGAGCCCCCTACCCCCTCGTATGCCTGCTTCGGCCATGTACTCGAAACCTCAAATGGAGAGGAGGCGATCTTCTCTTCATTCCGGGACAGCACAAAACGAAACATAAAAAAGGCGATCAATGAAGGCGTAAAAGTCGAGATATTGCGTTCTCTGGAATCCATAAGAAATTTCTATGATCTAAACTGTATCACGAGAAAAGACCATGGCTTACCCCCGCAACCATACCGCTTTTTCGAAAAAATATATGAACATGTTTTGTCGAAGGATAGGGGATTCGTGGTCCTGTCATCCTATGGGGATAGATATATAGCCGGGGCCGTATATTTTCACTTCGGGGGCGTGGCCATCTATAAATACGGAGCTTCGGACAAGAACTATCAACACGTAAGGGCCAACAACCTTGTTATGTGGGAAGCCGTGAAATGGCTCACGCACAATAAATTTCAGAGGCTTTCATTAGGCCGAACGGAACCCGAAAACAAGGGCCTTAAACGGTTTAAGGACGGATGGGGAACGGACGAGAGGATTATAAGGTATTATAAATATGATATGGCAAGCGATGCCTTTGTAGACAAACCCCTTCAGCTCACCGGGTTTGCCAAAAAGATATTCAGCAAACTGCCCCAGTTTTTGCTAAGACCCACGGGTTCCATTTTATACAGGCATATTGGATAGGAAAGGAAAGAAATGTTAAAAAATCGCGTCTATTATCATCTTAAACCCTTCATACCGAGGTCGTTACAAATCCTGCTTCGGAGAGAAATTGTTCGTCGAAAGCGGAAGCTTACGGGTCATGTCTGGCCGATAGATGAAAAGGCGGGTAAAAAGCCGGAAGAATGGTCCGGGTGGCCCGATCAAAAGCAATTTGCCCTTGTCCTCATGCATGATGTCGATACCGAGCTGGGTCACAACAATTGTCGGTCATTAATTCGCCTTGAGGAAGAGATGGGGTTCCGATCCTTATTTAGTTTTGTCCCCGAACGATATAATGTTTCACCCGAACTTCGGCAGGAGCTGGATGTCAAGGGATTTGAAGTCGGAGTACACGGTCTGAAACATGACGGAAAATTGTTTCAATCGAGGGAAGAGTTTAGTCAAAAAGCAATTCGTATCAATCATTACCTGAAAGAATGGAAGTCCGTCGGTTTCGTTTCCCCTTCGATGCACCGGAATCTCGATTGGATGCATGAGTTAAATATAGAATACGATGCATCAACATTCGACACGGATCCTTTTGAACCACAGCCCGAGGGTATGGGAACGATCTTCCCGTTCAATGTTCGCGGAAACAATGGCCATCCGGGTTATATTGAGCTTCCCTACACGCTTCCTCAAGACTTCACCTTATTTATTCTTATGAGGGAAAATACGATCGACATTTGGAAAAAGAAACTGGATTGGATCGTCGATCATGGGGGCATGGCTCTCTTTATCACCCACCCTGACTATATGAATTATAACCAAAGTAGTTGTAAGATGGACGAGTATCCGGTTGAGTTTTATAAAGAATTGCTTGAATACATAAAAACCAAATATGGCAGCCGATTTTGGAATCCGCTGCCCAGAGAAATTGCGCGCTTCTGGAAAGCAAGATCGTTAAAAAAGAAGGGATATGGGCAGTTGGCACATTTATAGTCGGTTGATGGAAGAGATGAATTAGCCTTCTATCTTTGGATTCCTGATTTTAGAAAGGCCCGGCGGTTGCCATTAAATCTGTGGAAAGGGTGTGGGGAGCAAGTGAATGATAAAACCTTTTGAAAAGCCGATATATGTAACCAAGCCCTACTTGCCGCCGTTGAAGGAGTTTTACCAGGGGCTTGAGGAAATCTGGGAGACCCGGTGGTTGACCAATAACGGGCCCATTTTGCAGCGCTTTACCCAAGATTTGAGCACTCTTTTAGACACGGATAACGTTTGTTTATTCAATAACGGTACGCTGGCACTTCAGATCGCCCTGCAAGGGATGGGGATATCGGGGGAAGTTATCACGACTCCCTACACCTTTGTGGCAACAACCCACAGCCTTTTCTGGAATAAGATTAGGCCCATATTTGTGGACATCGAACCGGATTTCTATACGATCGACCCTGAAAAAGTGGAAGCGGCCATTACGCCCTGGACAACCGCCATTTTGGCCGTGCATGTCTACGGCCATCCCTGTCAGCTCGATGCATTGGCGGAGATTGCACGGCGGCACAAATTGAGGCTCATTTATGATGCCGCGCACGCATTTGGCATGAAAATCGGCAATAAGCCGATTGCCCATTTTGGAGATCTGAGCATGTTCAGCTTCCACTCAACGAAATTGTTCCACTCGATTGAGGGAGGAATGCTGACTTTCCAAGAAGCGGGACTAAAAGGACTATTCGACTATTTGAAGAATTTCGGGTTCAAGAACGAGGTCGAAGTGGTGATGCCCGGCACCAATGCAAAAATGAACGAGCTTCAAGCCCTGATGGGGATTCAAGTGCTGAAGCATCTCGAAGAAATCATACGGAAGCGCGCGAGGATTACCGAGGTCTATCGGAAAAGGCTCACGGAAATTCCAGGCATTCACCTCGTGCCGGCTCTATCTCCCGACATACAATACAACTACGCCTATATGCCGATTGAGGTTGATCGGAAGGAATTTGGGATGAGCCGAGACGGATTGTATGAAAAGCTCAAGGAATGGAACATCCATACACGTCGGTATTTCTATCCGTTGATCTGCGATTATCCTTGTTATCGCAGCATTTCGGTGAATGGGTCATTGGCTGTTGCGCGTCGGGTGGCTGACCGGATTTTGACGCTTCCAATCTACGACAGCTTGGAACTTTCCGATGTTGAGACCATCTGCGAGATCCTTCAATTCCTTCACCATAAGACTTCAGGAAAACCAATGGTTGGCACTGAGCCGGCACGCTTATAGCCGGTTTTCGCGCAACAAAGTCGAGAGATAGGGAGCGGCAAAAACCCCGGAGTCAGGAAAATGGAGACCGAACTTTCAGAAAAGTTTGCATTTTCATTTAGCCCTTCGCCGTTGGATACGAAGCTGATGGCTCACGAGATCCATGTTTGGTGGGCCCTATTGGATCAGGATGTTTCTCGTGTTGAAAGCTATTTCCAAACCCTTTCTATCGAGGAGCGAAGAAGAGCCGAACAGTTTCATTTTGATCGCGACAGAACGAGATTTATCGTAAGGCGCGGCATGCTGAGAAGGATTCTGGGATCGTATTTAAATCTTCAACCCGGGCGGCTGTTGTTCCGCCATGGAAGGAATGGAAAACCGGAGCTCGCCGAGACAAACGTCGGCCAAAACATTCGCTTCAACATATCTCATTCCGAAGGGGCCGCTCTTTTCGCTTTCGCCCGAGATCGTGAAATAGGAGTAGACATCGAATACATTCAGGACATTTCCGATCTGGACCTGATTGCGGATCAATTCTTTTCTTCGGATGAAAATGATGTTTTGCAGTCGCTGACCGAAGACGAGAAAAGAAGAGCTTTTTTCAATGGCTGGACTCGTAAAGAGGCTTTGGTCAAGGCGCTGGGCGAAGGTTTGTCTCTCCCTATGAAAAGGTTTAGTGTATCGTTGTTGCCGGGTGAACAAGCCCGGCTCTTAAGAATGGACGGCGATGTGAGGGATACATTCCGGTGGTCAATTCAGGATTTGATGCCGACTCCTGGCTACGCAGGCGCCGTGGCTGCAAGGGGTGATACCTTTAAACCAAAGTGCTGGCGTTGGGAAGATGGGGAAATCAGTGGGCCGTTGCCTGATTTCGGATTCTCAAACAAGCCATATTCTGCGAGTCGGAACGTATAAATTCACGAGTACGGGAGAACAAACCGAATGTGCGGCATTGCATGTATTCTGGATATCCACAACGACCCCATCGGTATGCGGGAACGAGCCGTGTCCATGGGGGGATTGCTGCGACACAGGGGGCCGGATTGGAGCGGCGTTTTTTCCGACGAGTTTGCCGTGCTGGCGCATGAACGATTATCCATTGTGGATGTCGAACATGGCGCCCAGCCACTCACCAACAGGACGGATACGCTAATTTTAGCTGTCAATGGCGAGATTTATAACCATCGGGAGCTGCGTGCCGAGTTCCCGACGTACCCATTCAAAACAAGCTCGGACTGCGAGGTTATTATCCCGCTCTACGAGACGCATCGTTCGGAATTTTTGAACAAGCTCAATGGGATCTTTGCGTTTGTATTGTATGATAAGACGAGGAAGGACTATCTCATCGCCAGGGATCCTATCGGGGTGGTGCCGCTCTATTTGGGTCGTGACCTTCACGGAAATCTCCATGTTGCATCGGAGATGAAAGCCCTGATCAAGTTTTGCCGAGTTATAGAGGACTTCCCTCCCGGTCACTATCTAACAAAGACCATGGAACGACCGGCACGGTATTACAACCCAACGTGGCGCGATTTCGATGTTGTGGAAAGTCAGCCCCTGGATATTTCAAAACTCCGCGTCTCCTTGGAAGCGGCCGTCCATCGACAGCTGATGTCCGATGTGCCCTACGGCGTTCTCACTTCTGGCGGCCTCGATTCCTCGATCATTTCCGCCGTAACCCAGCGGTATGCGCCCAACCGAATTGAGGAGCAGGACCGTGTTCAGGCTTGGTGGCCGCGTCTCCACTCCTTTGCGATTGGCCTGGAAGGCTCGCCCGATCTTGTAATGGCGCGGAAAGTCGCGGAGAGAATCGGTACTGTTCATCACGAATTTGTTTATACCATCCAAGAAGGGTTGGACGCTATTTCTGACGTCATCTATCATATCGAAACCTATGATGTTACCTCCATTCGTGCTTCGACGCCTATGTTCCTGATGGCACGGAGAATTAAAGCGATGGGTATTAAAATGGTCCTTTCGGGCGAAGGAGCGGATGAAGTGTTCGGCGGTTATCTCTATTTTCACAGAGCACCCAACGGCCGGGAATTTCATGAAGAAACCCTGCGCAAACTCGACTTGCTCTATAAATACGATTGTTTGCGTGCCAATAAGTCCATGGCCTCCTGGGGCATTGAAGTACGTGTGCCTTTTCTCGATCGTGATTTTCTGGATGTCGCCATGGCCTTTAATCCGGCCGAGAAAATGGTGGCACCCGGCAAGATGGAAAAGCATCCGCTTCGTAAAGCCTTCGAGGGTTATTTGCCCGACGAGATTCTTTGGCGCCAGAAGGAGCAGTTTTCCGATGGCGTAGGATATCGTTGGATTGATACGCTCAAAGCCATGGCCGAACAAAGGATCAGCGAAACGCAGATGGCGAATGCCCGTTACCGGTTTCCATACAACACACCGGTGACAAAGGAATCCTACTTCTACCGGGAGATCTTCGAATCTTTTTTCCCGGGGGAGGCTGCGGCCGCGTGCGTTCCGGCCGGTCCGAGCATTGCCTGCAGCACTCCCAATGCGATCGCATGGGACTCCAGTTTCGCGGATAACGCCGATCCGTCGGGCCGGGCCGTCCTGGGCGTACACACTTCCCCAAGATGAATTGATATTTAACGAAGAAATCGTTACCGGCGGGAGTCGTAGCATGAATTCATTATTTCCGGATGATCCAAGGAGGTCTTAAGCGATGTCCACCCTCTCAAACCAGTCTCCGTGGATGGATGAGGATCTGCGAATGTTCCGAACCCAGGTGCGCCAATTCGTCAAGGAGGAATTCGTGCCGCACCAAGGACGGTGGAGAGATCAACATCGGCCCGATCCCGAGGCTTGGGAAAAGGCGGGCGAGTCTGGACTGCTCCTCAGGGACGTACCAAAGGAATACGGCGGCGGCGGGGGATCCTTTGCTCATACGGCGGTGGTACTGGAAGAGCTCGCCCAGGCGGGCGTACCCTTCGGTACCCGAGAGCACAGCATCGTGGCCCATTACATACACATGTACGGCAGCGAGGAGCAAAAGCGAAACTGGCTGCCCCGCATGGCCGTAGGTCGGCTGGTGGGCGCCATTGCCATGACCGAACCCTCGGGCGGTTCCGATCTGCAGGGTCTCAAAACCACAGCTCGCCGAGAGGGTGACCACTATGTCGTCAATGGGTCGAAGGCGTTCATTACCAACGGCTGGCACGCAAGTATCATCTGTCTTGCTGTGAAAACCGAATCCAGCGCTGCTGGCCCGAAAGGGATCTCGCTTCTCATCGTTGAATCAAAATCTCTGGCCGGATACAGCGCCAGCGATCCGCTCAAGACCGTGGGCCTGCATGGACAGGATACATGCGAGCTTGTCTTCAAGGACGTGCGTGTTCCGGTTTCAAATCTCCTCGGGTCCGCGGAAGGAAACGGTTTCTTCCAGATGATGGAGCAATTGCCCTATGAGCGTCTCCAGATCGGCGTACTCGCGATCACAATGGCCGAGCGGGCTCTGGCGATTACAACAAAGTATGTGAAAGAGCGGAAGGCCTTTGGAAAACCTCTCAGCGATCTTCAGAATACGCGTTTCAAGCTGGCCGAATGCAAGACGGAAGCTCATATCGGACGCGTCTTTCTGGATGATTGTATCGGGAGGATCATCGCCGGACGCCTCGATGCGGTCACGGCCGCCATGGCGAAGTATTGGCTCACCGACTGTCAGAATCGCATCGTCGACGAATGCGTTCAATTGCACGGCGGGTACGGATATTTGACAGAATATCCGATCGGCCGCATGTGGATTGATTGCCGTATGCAACGTATCGGGGGAGGCACGAATGAGATCATGAAGGAAATGATTGGTTGGTCGATTTGAAGCGTACTCGCACGATTCAAGAACGATTGGCTTATGAACTGGACACCCAAAGAGGAAGGAATTCGACATGACCGATATCAATCCCATCCGCCCTTTGACTGAGCGGGAGCATCAGGCTCTGGTCATCGACTATAATAATTCATCGGCACCCTATCCATCGGATGAAACGATCATCGACCTTTTTGAGGCGCAGGTGGCGCGGACGCCAAGCGAAGAAGCTATCCGCTTTGGTAATCGCACATTGTCGTATGCAGAGCTCAATGACCGGGCGAATCGAATCGCGGCGCATCTTATCACGCTCGGCATTGGACCGGAACAACTTGTCCTGCTGTACATGGAGCACTCGATCGAAGTTGTTTGCGCCATCCTTGGAATCCTTAAATCCGGGGCCGGATACGTTCCAGTGGATCCCGCTTCTCCAAAAGGGCGACTCGCTTTCATGTTGGATGACATTACGCAAGGACTTGGCGGAGGGGTGCCGGTTGTCGTGACGCAGTCGCATTTGAACGAAAGACTTCCGAGCGGTCTGGCCAAGCACGTGACGCTGGATGAAGATCTCTCTTCGATTGCCAAGGTTCCGGTTGCGAATACACGGTCCCGGCCCTCCCCCAACGATCTCGCTTACATTATCTACACCTCCGGATCAACCGGCAAGCCCAAGGGAGTCATGATCGAGCACCGCAGTTTGGTCAATTATATATGGTGGGCCAACAAGCGGTACAGTCGTGGTGAACGATTGACCTGGCCGTTGTTTTCCTCTCTTGCGTTTGATCTTACTGTGACGTCGATTTTTACGCCCCTGATATCCGGCGGTCGTATGGTCGTCTATCATGAGGATCCCGGAGTCCACAGCACGGCGGTCTTCAAGGTATTTGAGGACAACCAGGCGGACATCGTTAAACTCACACCCGCACATCTAGCGATGATCAAGGACATGAACCTGCGCACTTTCAAGGTTCGAAAATTCATCTTGGGCGGTGAGGATTTTAAAACAAAGCTGGCGCGTGAAATCACACAAAAATTCGGCCGCCCCGTTGAGTTGTACAACGAGTATGGGCCCACGGAGGCCACGGTCGGTTGCATGACACATTGCTACGATGTCGAGACAGATCTAGGCCTTTCAGTGCCGATCGGCATTCCGGCCGCCAATGAAGGGATCTATGTTCTGGATGAGGATTACCGTCCCGTCGCGCCCGGTGTCATTGGAGAGATGTATCTGGCGGGAGATGGGCTGGCCCGGGGCTATTTCAATCGACCGGATCTGACCGCGGAAAGATTCGTGACGACGAAAGACCCAAGGCAAATGGATGCGTCACCCTCCGCGCCGTCGTTACGTCTTTACAGGACCGGGGACATTGCTCGATGGACTGCAGATGGGCGAATGGAGTTCCTGGGGCGAAAAGACCATCAGGTGAAGGTCAGCGGGGCACGTGTCGAGCTGGGAGAAATCGAAGCCCGCCTCCTACAGCATCCCGATGTTCGCGAGTGTGTCGTCAATATCGTCAGTTCTGTATCAGAAAAGGCTTCGGACGAACTGCGATACTGCGCGCGTTGCGGTCTCGCTTCCAACATGCCCGGAACGACCTATGACGCGGATGGCGTTTGCAACATTTGCCGCGCCTACGATTCATACGTGGAACAGGCCCAGGCTTACTTCAAGACGAAGGACGAATTTAATGCACTCATCGCCGAAATGAAATCGGCCCGATCGGGCGATTACGATTGTTTGGTGTTGTATAGCGGAGGCAAAGACAGCACATACATGCTCTATAAGCTGCACGAGCTTGGGGTGAATCCGTTGGTGTTTACATTGGACAACGGTTTCATCTCGGAAGAGGCCAAGACCAACATCCGGCGTGTTGTGGAAGCGTTGGGCGTGGATCACGTCTTCGGGAATACGCCGCACATGAACGATATTTTCGTTGATAGCCTCAAGACTTTCTCCAACGTCTGCAATGGCTGTTTTAAGACCGTCTACACCTTGGCCACCAATCTGGCTCATGAAAGGGGAATTCGTTATATTGTAACCGGCCTGTCGCGCGGCCAGTTCTTCGAAACACGGCTGACCGAGGAAGTGTTCCGACGTAAGGATTTCGATGTGGCCAAAATTGATGCCCTTGTGCTCGAGGCGCGTAAGGCCTACCACCAGCGGGACGATGCGGTTTCAAGTCATCTCCCGGTGGATGTTCTTCGCGGCGATGGGGTATTGGATGATATTCAGTTTGTGGACTTTTATCGTTATTGGAGCGTCCCTCTGGAGGAGCTGTACGCCACCCTGCGAAGGTACGGAACATGGGAGCGTCCATCAGACACGGGCCGTTCCACAAATTGTCTCATCAACGATCTCGGTATCTACATCCACAAAAAGCAACGGGGCTTTCACAATTATTCGCTTCCGTACAGCTGGGACGTGCGCCTTGGGCAAAAGACCCGGGACGAGGCCATGGGCGAGCTCGATGATGAAATCGATGAAGGGCGCGTCAAGCAGATCATGGCTCAGATCGGATACGTGGAGCCTCCTGATGCCGATGAGACGGCGATCAACCAACTCGTGGCGTACTACGTAAGCGACAAGTCGCCGGGCGTGGACGAACTTCGCACGTACCTTGCCGATGAGTTGCCCGATTTCATGCTGCCTGCGTACTTTATCCGCTTGGACAGGTTGCCCCTCACATCAAACGGGAAGATTGATCGACAGGCGCTGCCGGCTCCCTCATCTGAGAACATACAGCGGTCGCACGATTTTGTCAGCCCGAACACGGAAATCGAGAAGAAACTGGCTGCCATTTGGGCCGAATTGCTGAGCCTGGATAGCATCAGTATCAATGATAGCTTTTTTGACCTGGGTGGACATTCTCTTCTGGCGATTAGGGCCGTTTCACGTATTCGGGATTTGTTCGAGGTGGATCTCCCGTTTCAAACCTTGTTTGCCAACCCCACCGTGGCCAGTTTGGCAAAGATCCTGACGGAAGCCATGGGCTCGGAAAGCAAAAACGGGGGCAATGAATCCAACAAACAGAAAAAGCAAATTGACCTCAAAGACGCCATCAGAATGATCGGGTAGACACCCCCGTTCATCGGCCCGTTCCGGTAGACGGGGACGCGGCATCCGAGACTGAAACTGAAACGGACATCCCGTATGGATAAAGTCGTCATTTATGGAAACGGATCCCTGGCACGAGACTTCTATTACTGTCTGAAGTATTTTTCCGATCATGAAGTGGTGGGATTCACCGTGGACAGGAACGTATTGGTGGACGGCCGTCTTTGCGATCGGTCCGTTGTACCCTTCGATGCGGTTGAAAGTCATTTCCCGCCGGATAAGCATAAGATGATCATCGCCGTTGGTTATGTGCAGAATAACAAAGTGCGGAAGGAGAAATTTATCCGATCAAAGGAGATGGGGTATCGGCTCATGAATTTCATCAGCCCTAAAGCGATCGTTCATCCTGAAACGTCAATTGGGGAAAACTGTTTTATTGATCATAATACGATCATATCTCCGGAGGCCAAAATCGGGAACGATGTGATCATTAGGAGCGGTTGTTATATCGGCCACGACGTTGTAATCGGCGACCATTGTTTCTTTTCTCCCGGGGTATCGGTCGCGGGAACCGTGAATATCGGATCCGGTTCGTATTTCGGAGTCAGCTCCGTCGTAAGAAATAAAGTATCCATCGGTGAAGAATGCGTCATTGGAGCGGGTGCCATCATCCTTGAGGACGCAGGAGACAGGAGCGTCTATCTCGGCGCGCCCGCCACGCTGCTTTCCATTTCGAGCAATGAACTGCCTCTGGGATAAACCGTATTGCCTTGGATCGGAAAAGCGCGGTCTCGTTTCGACCCGACATCATTGGAAATCCACGATCACTCCGACCGCATCCGGTTGCACAGGCGATTCCTTGTTGCTGCAAATGACCGGACCCTTCCGCGCGTATTTTCCAGTTTCGGTCCCAGCCCTCATTGCAAATCACCCTGTTTTTCGTCACTGGATCTAATTCGTCGATCGAATCGTGTTAGCGCCTTGGATGAATTGAGGGACACGAAGGGGAGCCAATGGAACCAACCCGGAAGACAATTGACCTTGTAATTCCGTGCTATAACGAGGAACCCAACCTTCTTGCCTTGGTGAGCGAAATCGATCGCATTATGGCAAACACCCATTATGCTTACAACTACATTTTTGTCGATGATGGGAGTACCGATGGCACTTATTTGAAATTAAAGGATTTGTCAAAAAGCCGTAAAAACATTTCTCTGATCAAGCTTTCCAGGAACTTTGGGAAGGAAGCCGCGATGACCGCCGGCCTCAAGGAATGCGGTTCGGATGCCGCGATCATTCTCGACAGTGATTTGCAACATCCACCGTACCTGATACCGGCCATGATATCCGAATGGGAAAAGGGCGCTTCTATCGTGGATGCGACAAAAGTGAACAGGTCAAAGGAAAATATCTTCAAGCGACTGACCAGTCGCGCCTTTAACTCGATCTTTCGTGGACTGACTGATTTTGATTTCGCGGGGGCCTGCGATTATAAGCTTTTGGATAAGAAAGCCATTCAGATCATGAACAATATGACCGAAAATACCCGGTTCTTCAGAGGATTGACACAATGGATCGGTCTGCGTCACGCCAAGGTCGAATTTACCGTTGAACATCGAAACGCGGGAAGCACAAAGTGGAATACGCTCAGCCTTTTTCGACTCTCGATTGATGCGGTTACGTCTTTCTCTCAGAAACCCTTGCAGATTATCACGGTGTTGGGGCTGTTCACTTTGCTATTTTCCTTTTTGCTCGGGATACAAACGCTGTACAACAAACTTTCCGGCCATGCCGTGAGCGGATTTACTACAGTGATCATTCTGATTCTTATATCCGCGAGTTTCATTATGATCGGAATTGGGATCCTGGGCATCTATTTGTCAAAGATTTATGATGAGATTAAAGGGAGGCCCATTTGCGTCGTCGAGGATGTGGTGAGTTTTAAGGAGACAGATACGAAAGAAAAGACAGGAATGAATGCTCCCTAATCAACGCGTGGGTTGGAAGTGAATATCGACAAAAAAATCTATGTTATCGTTGGCATCCTTTCAACGGTCCTGGCCCAGATTTCGCTGAAGAGGGCGGGAGCGTACAACGTTTTCCAGTTTAAGTGGGTCGTCTTTCTATCTCTAAGTCTGCTGACCTACGCGATATCCTTTATTAGCTATTATATGGCCCTCAAATTTTACGATATAAGCAAAATCCAACCCATCATGATGGCCAGCATAGCTACCGTTATCGTGCTTTACGGTTTTGCCGTGGGTGAAGTTATAAACCATTTTAGGATAGCGGGAATTCTTTTCGCGATTGTATCCATCTACTTTCTCTCGAAAACGTAGGCTGGAAAATATGAAAATATCCGAGGAATCTGTGGCGATCGAATCGCACGGTTGGCTCAAAATGGGAACGGGGAAAGGAAACATAACCATAAGTTTTCCCGTATTATTATTACTCTTTTTTTCACCTGTTTTAGCCTATGTGGGGGTGGGATTGCGCGGCGGCAATACGCTGTTGTTTGAAGACGGGCTTTTACAGTCCTTCCCATTTCGGGCGTTTGTTCACAATGCATTTGTGAACGGGTTTAGCCCGCAGTGGGTGCCCAATTCCGCATGCGGGGTTTCCCTGCTGGCCGAGGGACAAAATGGAATTTGTTTTCCGAGCACTCAGATTCTTTACCGGATTTTCTCGGCCCAGACGGGATGGATGATCGAGATTTTGTTGGCTCAGGCGGTGGCGTTTATATTTTGCTACTGGCTCTTGAGGCATCTGAGTTTCAGTCGGGTGGGTTCCCTGCTCGGGGCATCCGTATATACGTTTTGCCCGTTGGCATTCAACGGAACAAGCGTTCCGGCGCTCATGTGGTGTTATTCACTGCTTCCCGGTCTGTTCGTGGCCTTGGGCCGATACTTAGAACGAAAACGGGTTTCTACCCTTTTCCTGGTCATGATGTCTGCGCTGGTTCTTTTGACGGGCCATCCGGTCATGATTATTTATATCGGAATGATATGTTTCATATACGTCATATTTCATTGCGCAGAGGAGTGGCGAAGGGGAGTAAATATTCGAGATATGGGAATCCATATTCTGGGACTTGTGGGGATTGGTTTGATAGCGGTTCTGATCGCCTCTCCGCAGTTGCTTCCAATATTGCAGCAGTACCCCATTTCGGCGAGGACCGTGGATTCCGGCGTATCTCTGGCGGACCTCCAATCCACGATGCATCTGAATCCGCTCTGGATTCCTTTGTCCCTGTTTCCGACTCCGGTTTATTGGGGCGGGTGGGAGTTTTGGTCGAACAGCATCCGCTTTCCTTTCTATGCTCTGTTTCTGGCCTTGATTGGCCTGATTTCAAGTACAGGGGGATCTCGCAGGGGATATTTCCTATTTCTTCTAGTTTTTTCATTTCTCATGGCACTTGGGCCGCACGTCGGCCTCTGGAAACTGGTCCATTCTCTGCCCGGTCTCAATCACTTGAGATTTCCCTTAAGGTGGTTATTCTTTTTGCCGATCTGCGTGGCCTTTTTTACGGCTCGCGGAGTGGATCAATTATTTAATGGGACGAAGATTCTTCCTCTCGACCGCTT
>Ga0055439_10000077_pt1 | contig 15134 bp, 13 predicted proteins | sample Browns_TuleB_D2_FD_57732 | JGI IMG/M metagenome (GOLD analysis project Ga0055439, IMG submission 57732) | Wetland microbial communities from San Francisco Bay, California, USA, that impact long-term carbon sequestration - Browns_TuleB_D2 | ecosystem: Environmental > Aquatic > Marine > Wetlands ...
GCTTCGTCTCCCGACTTGAAGAGTACCGCTCGCACCAACCCGCCGATTTCGCTGGTGACGTCGATGCCGTGGACGGCCCGCAGGCTCCCCACCGCACTCAACTGCGGTTGCCACGGTTGGAGTTCGGCCTTCATGGCCGTCACCGTGACCGGTGGCATTTTCATGGAGGCCATGAACTGCTTGATCATTTTGGCCTTGAAGGCCTGAAATCCGAATATGGCGCCGAAAATCACGCCGACCACCACCAACATCAGGATCATCCGCTTGGTCATCAATCTTTCTCCGTCATTATTTGCGGGGGCCCGTGCGGGCTTCGCTCCGCCCATGCCCACACCTCCCCGCGCGGGGTCCGGCCAAGCCAGCCCCTCGCCAGTTTTACAGGCGAACCCGGGTGGATCTTACCTGCTCTCGCTCGCAGGGCTCGTCGGGGGAATCGCCTGACTCGAATTTTCCGCCGACCGGTTCCACCAGCCCCCGCCCAGCGCCTGAAACAGGGCTACGGTATCGGCATAGCGCCGGGCCTGGGCTTGAATCAGGAATACCTGGGCCTCCCGGTGCTGGCGTTCCGCATTCAACAGCGAGAGATAATTTACGGCCCCGAATTCGAACTGCTTCTGGGTAATTTCGAGTGATTCGCTCGCGCTCTTCTCGGCCTCCGCCTGAGCCTTCAGCAAATTTGCATCCAGTTCAAGGGCCCGAAGAACATCGGCAACGTTTTGGAACGCCGTCAGGACCGTTTCCCGGTATTGCGCCTCCGCCTGGTCGTAAGCGGCGATGGCGGCCCGACGCTGCGCCGTCAGCTCCCCGCCGTGAAAGAGCGGCTGCAACAGGCCGGCCCCGATCCTCCAGACACCCGCGCCGGCCGAAAACATGTCCCCGGGATGGCTCGCCTCCGAACCGTAACTGCCGTTCAGCGTGATCTGAGGAAACAACGCGGCCGTGGCCACGCCGACCTGCGCGCTCGCCTGATGCAGCAGGGACTCCGAGGCGAGAACATCGGGCCGTTGCCGGACGAGCGATGACGGAAGGCTGACCGGAAGCTCTTGCGGCAGATCGAGCGTCTGAAGATTGAATTCAGGTAATCCCGCCTCGCTCGGGAACCGCCCGACCAATATCGCCAGCAAATGGCGCGTCTGCGCCAGATTCAATTCAAGCGGGGGCAGCGTCGCTCGCGTCTGAGATAGTTGCGTCTGCTGGGCAAGCACATCGGAGCGCGAGGCGCCTCCCATCTGAAACTGGCGCTGGACCAGATCGTATTGTCTTTCCAGCGAGGAAACGATCTCCTCCGTCGACCGGATCTGCTCCCGTAACGACGCTTCCTTGATCGCGGCATTGATGATGTTGGAGGTGAGCGCCAGCTGCGTTCCTTCCAGCTGATACTTCTGATAATCCACCTGGGATCTCAGGGCCTCCAGCTCGCGCCGGGCCCCGCCGAAAATGTCGAGGGCATACGAAACGTTGACAGAGGCATTGAACAAATTGAAAAGGACACCGGGGGAACTGGGCTGGCCGAAGGATGCCCCCGAGATCTTCTGTCGCCGGGCCGATAGATTTCCATCGACCGACGGCACGAGCGCCGATCCCGCTTGCGCCCGAAGATTTTCCTGCGCCTCGCGCAACGTGGCCTGCGCCGAAGCGAGCGTGGGGCTGTCCGTCAAGCCCTGTCGGATCAGGGCGTCCAGCGCTTCGGAATGAAACAGGATCCACCACTGGGCCGGAATATCGCTTCCCGGCCCCAGCCGCTGCGCCGATCCCGCCGTCCCCGGGGCCGAGGCGGTCTCCCCCGGCAGCTCGGTCTCGGTGTAGCTCTGGACGGTCGGCGCCTCCGGCCTCTTAAAATCCGGACCGACCGCACACGCGTTCAGAATCAAACCGGCCATCAACAGGATAAAATCGACCCTGCCACGCATCGGACCTCTCCTTCCGCTTCCGCCCCAGGCCTCCTGCGGAAATTTGAATTCCCCAATCTTATATCCATACGGCATCGATTCGTCTCACGTCAAGCCATATTTTCCGGAACAACCGCGATGGCATCGGACGGGCGCTTCTATCCGCCATGGAATTCGTCCGTGTCCGGGTCCTTATAGTTTCGCCGCCGGATCCAAAGTCGGACGAATCCCAGGATCGTCAGGACCGCGGCCAGAACGAAGAGAAGAAGGGGCAGACGGTTGCTCAGGAAGCTCACCCAGGTCACCCGCCGCTTCAACCCGTCCCGCCAATCGGCTTCCAGCACCGCGAGGGAGACGGGAAGGGCCTCGTCAACCGCCGCGTCAATCGTATGGCCCGCCTTCAGCCCGCCCAGAATCCGAAGGAGGGCTCCGGTCTCGTACCGGCGGACGATATAGTCCACAAGACTTCGGCTCTGTTCGTACGCGAGGGATAGTGCCGGATCGCTCGGCGGAAAATCCGCGGCGAGATCCCGGAACGGGACCCACCGGCCGAGGAGAACCGCCTGCCTGAGCCTGGGGCCCGCATCCTCCATCAACGCAATTTCCGCCGTTCCGCCGCTCGCCCATTGGGCCACACCCTCATCCAGCCATCGCGGAAGATTTTCGTCCGGGATATGCCTGTGGAGGAGGAGGTGCACCAGCTCGTGCGCCAACGTGGGCTCAAGGCGGAAGGGATCGGCCCGGACGCGGGAATTGTCGATGACGATCCATCCCCTCGCGGGAACCGCAAACGCGACCGAGAGGCGACCCCCGCCCCGCGCGAAAAACGCCTCCCGGTCCTTCACGATCCATACCGTCGGGCGATAATCCAGATTCCAGCGGAGCCGACCTTCCAGATTCTTTAAGACAGCCGGGTAGGCTTTCGCCGTCCCTTTGGCCACCCCCGCCAGCGAATCATCGTACCGGATGGCAACCGCGTCCGTCTCATAAGATCCCGCATTTCCGCCCCGGGCCGGTTCCCCGGTGAGCACGGCCGCGGCCGCAATCATGACAACCACCATTCTCCTGACGGTGGGGGAATGCACGGGCGGGCGGGTGAACCCTTGAAGAGGAATTAAACCGGCCGGCACGGCTCAGGGACCGGGCCGGTCGACCAGCGCCGTGACCTTGTCGTATTCGGGGGGACGGACCCGCTCAAGGCGCTCATGCGCCAGCGCCTCGAAACGAGCCTGGTCGGAAGACGGGACCGATTTCGCCCGCGGATTTTCCTCGCGCATCGGATTGATCAATCGGCCGTACTTGTAGAAGGAGTAATGCAGATGAGGTCCGGTCGACAACCCGCTGGACCCGACATACCCGATGATCTCTCCCTGCCGGACCGATTTTCCGACCCTGAGGTTGGACGCGTAGCGGGACAGATGCCCGTAGGCCGTGGCATAGATCCGATTGTGACGGATCTTGATCATGTTGCCCATGCCGCCGTTTCGAGCTTTGTAGACCACCCGCCCGTCTGCCGAGGCGCGAACCGGCGTCCCGTAGGGCGCCGCGTAATCGACCCCCAAATGGGGACGGTGTATTTTAAGGATGGGGTGGAGACGGTTCTTCGAAAAATATGAGCTGATATATTTGAATCGCAGCGGCGATTTGAGAAACTGCTTTTGAAGCGACCGCCCGTCCGTATCGTAGTAATCCTCGCCCCCGGGGTCGCCGTCGTAGTATACGGCGCTGTAGGTTTCTCCCCGGTTGATGATCTGGGCCGCCAGGATCCGTCCCGGACCGATATAACGATTGTCGCGCCATCGCTCCTGATACAAAATCCCGTAGGCGTCTCCCTTCCGGAGGTCGAGTGCAAAATCAATATCCCAGGCAAAAATGTCGGCCAGGTTCACGGCGAGCACCGTGGACTGACAGGCATCCACAAGGGACACGTAGAGCGAGTCCTCAATGACCCCCCGGACGACCCGTTCGCGTGTTTCGTATTCGATCGGATCAATCCGGGCCGTCCAGTTTCCGATTGACGCCGACAGAACCAATTGCCGGTGGTCATCGACCTCGTATTCGAAACCGACCGGGTTCTTCTCACCCTGCAATGTAATCTGGTATGGGCGCCCGGCCTTGATCCGTCTCAGATTGAAGACCGGCCGGGCCGCCTTGGTCATTAAAAGAATCTCGGCATCTCCCGTCCCGAATTTTTTCATGAGGTCGAAGAAGGATTCTCCGGATTCAACCTCGCCCGGCTCAACGACGGGGACCCCGGCCGGGCCCGGGGCCGCGCCATCCGCGGTCTCGGCGACGACCGGCTCCGAGAATTCCCGGAGAGAGTCCAGGATCGAGGGAAAAAAAATCGCGAGCGACGACAGCGCGAGGGCTGCCGGCAGCCACCGGATGAACCGGAAATGCGACCGGCGTTCCTGCTGCGACGGATCAGTACATTCCCGCTTTCGAATCCATTTCAACGCCATGAAGGATGATTATACGAAATGGAGCGACGCTTGTCGACCCCGGCCCTCCTTATTTCCGATATACGGGCACCCACGGGCCGGTTTCGAGCATCTTGTAAAAGGACATCCGCCGTGATATATTGGTTTTCCCTATCCCGACTCCAATGAAGACAAAGAATACTCTACATCAGGTTTCCTCCGGCGGCGTCGTATTCCGGTCGGGGCCCTCCCGATTCGAAATCGCGCTGATCCGGAAGTCGCTCCGGGACGGAAAGCAGATCTGGTGTCTTCCAAAGGGATGGGTCGAACCGGGAGAAACCCTGGAGGAAACCGCCGTCCGGGAGGTTCGCGAGGAGACGGGACTCGACGGTCGGATCCTCAATAAGATCGGTGAAACATCCTATCAGTTTTTCTCGAGAGAAGACCGGGCCATGATCGACAAGACGGTCCATTTTTATTTGATGAGCTACGCCGGGGGGACGACCGAAAATCACGACCACGAGGTGGAGGCCGCCGACTGGTTCCCCCTGGAGGAGGCCGTGGATTTCATGGCCTATCCCACGGAGAAAGACATCGTGCGGAAGGTCCGCGATCAGCTGGGTTCCGGTTAGGTTCTCCATGCGCGGGTCCGCGGCTAAACTCGGGATCGGATGGGCGTTCCTAATGGCCGGTTGCGTTTCGTCCTCCGTCCACGAAGCCGCGCTCAAGGATCTCTCGGAAACCCGAAATCGCCTCGAGGACTCCAAGGAGGCGAACGCCTCGCTGAGATCCGAGCTGGCGGCCCGGGATACTCTGATTCGGAATTTGCAACGGGATATCGCCGACCTTCAGACCAAGGACCGCAACCTGTCGGAGGATGCCGAGCGACTGGGCGATCGCAACCTGGAAATGGCCAATGAGATCTCCAACCTCTCCTCGCGGAATCGGGATCTCTCCCAGGTCCTCGAAGCGCGCACTCAGGAATTGGAAGAGCTCCACCGTCGCCTCGCGGATGAAGCGAAGGCGAACGAAGAAGAGGTCGACCGACTCAAATCGACGTACGACAAGCTCGTCGGCGAACTTCACGACGAAATCAAGAAGGGCGATATCACCGTCACGCGGATTAAAAACAAGCTCTCCGTCAATCTGGTCGAGAAGATCCTGTTTGACTCGGGCAGCGCCGAGATCAAACCGGCGGGCTTCAAGGTGCTGGATCGCGTCGGCGGAATCGTAAAGTCGGTCACGGATAAGCAGATCCGGATCGAGGGTTACACCGATAATGTGCCGATCGGGTCCCGTTTGGCGGATAAATTTCCCAGCAACTGGGAGCTTTCCGCCGCGAGGGCCGTCAACGTGGTGCGATACCTCTCGGGCACGGTCGGCGTGCCCCCCGACCGGATATCGGCCGCGGGGTATGCCGCCAATCACCCCGTGGCGTCCAACGAGACCAAGGAAGGCCGGGCCCAGAATCGGAGAATCGAGATCGTGCTGCTTCCTCCCGATATCGACCAGGTTCTTGAAGAGATCACAACACCAAAACCCGCTCAGTGAGGACACCCATGCCGAACAAACGACGCGCATTAAGACCCGAAAAGACTTCCGATAAACGGGAAGCGACCCTCCGGGACATTCTATTAAAGGAAAAGCGGGACGTCACACGAAATCTGGAGGAACAGATGGGGCGCCAGTTCAACGAGGACCTCCAAAAGCGCATCGACGATGTCCTGGACAGCGGCGACCAGGCCTCGGTCGACATGGCGGAAGAGCTCGACCTCTCCCTCCTGGAGATGAGGAATAAGAATCTCAAGGCGATCAACGATGCGTTGGTCCGGCTGAGGAACGGAACATACGGAATTTGCGAGGAATGTGGCGCCGAAATTCCGGAGAAGCGTTTGAAGGTGATGCCGTTTACCTCCCTTTGTGTGCCCTGCCAGCAAATGAAAGAAACGTTGGAAAAGGTTGAAAAAGAGGAAGATCGGTTCAAGTAGGAGGAACTCTTCGTGGCCGTTTGGTCGTTGGAATTCCATCTGCTTTCGTCCCATTTTAAGCCTCGCAGATGAAAAGAGCGATCCTGATCGCCGTCGTTCTGCTTCTGGGATGGGCCGGGTTTTCATATTTCTCGGCAGCCTGGGACCGCGAACAGTTTATCCGGGAAGTGGACTCCCTGCTCCAGTCACCGCGCGAGCTGAGCGAGTCAAACCTGATACCGTTAATCCTACACAAGGCTCAACAGTCCGGAATAGAACTGCGCCCCGAGGATATCCAGGTTCGAATTGAATCCGCGGATCGGGAAACCACCACATCGAAGTTACTGGAGAATAAAGGCTTTAAAGCGGATGTCCGCACCCTGAACCTTCGCGTACAATACCGCCAGTCGTATCTTGGCGCTTCCCGGTCTCATATTTTGAGCCGTGAACGGTCTTTCACCTCCTCCATCACCCCTTTAACGCAACCTCCTGCGGATACACCGATTCTGCCCCAAGACTGAGTGGGGCATCCAAAATCATCAAAAAATCATGCCGTTGACAATATTTCGGGCATTCACTACAATAAAATAGGATTCACGGGATGGTGTCCACAAAAAAATGGCTCAAGTTCAACTGCCACAATCAAAAACTGTATTTTCGAATCGTCCCTACTCACCCGGTGTCATCGATTCCTTATTTGAACTGGTCAAGGGCCAGACCGGGCCGACCGGCTGGGTCCTGACCTCGGAGGATTCCAATGACGTCCTGCTCCTCTACATCCTTCAGAACAGCCCCTATGCGGCGGCCAGGTGCGCGGGGAATCAATTCAAGCCTCTGAATATTCGGGATTATTTCCAGGCATTGGCCGGACAGGATAAACCCCACCTCACACTGCTGGCGAGCAATCCGATCCTGTTCAAATGCCTTCTGGTGTTGGCCCAGAGACGTCCAACCACCACGGGAACGACGGAACTCGTCAACATTGAACCCCTGTTGAAACAGATCAAGGCTTCGGGGAAGGAAGTGGTCATCAACCTCCGGCGCGGCGAACAGATCAATCTCTTTTATTTTATGAACGGGGACCTGAAGGAGGCCTTCTTCACGGACCCCGACTCGTTGTCGAAGGAGAGCTCGCCCGAGGACCAGCTGCTCGAATTTGCCTACAGCCGGAAGGCGCCCTCTCCCGTCGTTGTCGAGGCTTATTACGATGTCCAGACCCGACCTTCGGCCGATTCCGATCTGTGCTGGCAGGAATGGCCCGGAGGAGTGGTCGAATACTTTCTGAGGCCCCGTCCGGAACTCGTCTTTCTCGCCGGAGGCGAATCGGTCGATAAGAAAATCATCAACAAGAGCCGGTTCCTGATCGGTCGGAATCAGGATTGCGATCTCATGATCCATGACACCATCGCCTCCCGCGAGCATGCGATCATCCGGGAGACCCAGGGGAAATTCGTACTGGAGGATCTGAAAAGTCGAAACGGGACGCTGGTCAACGGGAAAAAGATTTCAAACATCGCGCTTGCGGACGGGGATGAAGTGCAGATCGGCGATTGCCGGATCATGTTCGTCGAAAAAAATCCGGAACCCTCCGCGCAGGATAAGACGGATCTCGAGCGACTGGATACCACCGTCATGAAGCTGGATGAGGCACTCCTTCAGCAGGCCGTCGCGGCCATGTCCTCTCCGGCCGCGAAGGTCAACGGCACGCCCAGGCTGGGCCTCGAGTTGGTCGAGGGAAAGGCGGTCGGAACCCGCTTCCCGCTCAAGGAGAAGACCGTCATCGGCCGAAGCAAGGCCGATATCAACACAAACGATCCCAAGACCTCCCGGCATCACGCGGCCATTGAACGCCGGGAAGACGGCTTCTATTTTATCGACTTGAAGAGCACCAACGGGAGCTTCATCAATGAACAGGAGGTGCGCACGCGGCGCCTCACGGTCGGGGATCTCATCAAAATCGGTGATTCGTCGTTCAAGGTCATCGAGGTAACTTCGTGACGGACCCGCTCGTACAGTCCTTCGATCACGAACAACTCAAACCCTTTGTCACCCGCCTGAAGGACATCTTCGCGGTCGCCAAGGAAACCGTCGTCACCTTCGATACCACCACCGTCATCGGTCTCGCCGCCGCCCTGATCGTCATGATCGTGGTCCTCCGCATGCTCCAGAAGCTGTTGAGCGGAAGCTACGCCTCCCACGGAGGATCGGCGGACGCGGCCTCGATTCGAAAGGATGCCAAGCGGGCCAAGCGAGGCCGCGAATTCATTCGCGCGGGCGAACTCTTTGAGCTGGCGGGTGATTACGATGACGCGATCAAGATGTATCGGGAGGGCCAGGCCTCCGGCCCCGTGGGCCGGCTTTACGAGCGGCAAAAGAACTGGGGACAGGCCGCGGTCGCCTATGAAAGCGCACGCGACTACGAGCGGGCCTCCGCGATGTATCAGCGCGCCGGCAATTACGGAAAAGCGGCCGAGGCGCTGCTGACCGGGAACAAGGAGCTGATGGCGGCGGAGCTTTTCGAAAAGGCCCGGAACTTCGGGGAGGCGGCCCGACTTTATGAAAAGGCGGGTTACTTTCAAAAGGCGGCGGGTTGCTACGAACATGTCCAGAATTACGGCAAGGCCGCGGACCTGCTTGAGAAACATTACCTTCAAGAGAACGTCCGTATCAAGGCCTCGCTATCCGGCTCCGATCAACGCCAGACCGTCAATGCCATCGCCCAGCAAAGCGGGCGGCTGTATTCCCGGGCGGGCGACGCCGTCAAGGCGGCCCGGATCTATTCCATGGGCGGATATCTGTCGGATGCGGCCGAGTCCTACATCAAGGTGAATGATGTTCAAAAGGCCGCTGATCTCTATTACGAGGGCAAACAGTATCTCAAGGCCGCGGAATTGTACCGACAGATCGGGAACACAAAAAAGGCCTACGCGGTCAGCGCCGAGCTGTATCTTGACGAACGCAACTACCTCGAGGCGGCGCGGATGTATGAGAAGGCGGAGGATTATCTCCAGGCCGCCGATCTGTACGAAAGGGCCTCGCAGATCAAGAAGGCCGGTGAGATGCTGATGAAGGGCGGCGATTTTGCCAGGGCCAACGAGATTTTCCAGTCCAGCGGCGATCCCTTGCTGGCCGCCCAGGCGCTGGAGAAATCCAAGCGGTTCAAGGAGGCGGCCCAGCTCTACCTCAAGGCCGGCGCCCACGAAGTGGCGGCACGGCTGTTGGAAGAAAGCGGGGACTTTTACGAGGCCGGCATGATCTTCCACAAGGTGGGGCGGATGGAGGACACCGTCGCATTTCTGCAAAAAGTGGATTCGCAATCCGGGAATTACTATTCGGCTTCGCTGATCCTGGGACAGATCTTCATGGAGCGCGGCATGCTGGATGCGGCGCGCGAACGCTACAAGAAGCTGATCAGCAAGAGGGAAATCGGCCCCGACACGCTCGAGCCCTACTATAATCTGGCCCTCATCTACGAAAAGAATCGCGAATATCAAAACGCCCTCCTCCTGTTCGACAAGGTCCAGGCCGAAAACTACAGCTACAAGGACGTTCGCAGTCATATCGAGCTAGTGCGGGAAGCCCTCCGGCGGGAAAAAGCGGCGGCCGCAAACAAGAAAACGACCGAGGCCAGCGGACCGAAGGGACGGTACAAGCTTTCGAAGAAACTGGGCCAGGGAGGCATGGGGGTCGTTTACCTGGCCGAGGACACGATCCTGAACCGGGTCGTGGCCTACAAGGTCCTTCCCCCCAGCGTCCGGAATAATCCGAAGGTCCTCGAAAACTTCCTCCAGGAGGCCCGGGTCGCGGCCGCCATCAACCATCCCAACATCGTCACGATTTTCGACACGGGCTCCGAAGGGGTCGAGCCCTACATCGTCATGGAATTCGTGGACGGCATCAGTCTGAAGGAGCTTCTGGAAAAGAGCCCCGCCATCCCCATGAAGGACCTGGTCGCCATCGCCCGGGAGATTTGCGAGGGGCTGGAGTATGCCCACAACAAGAACGTGATCCACCGGGACATCAAACCGGCCAATATCATGCTCAGCAAGGAGCGCCGGGTGAAGATCATGGATTTCGGACTGGCCAAGATCCTGTCGGAATCTGAAATGGAAGGCACGAGCGTGAAGGGCACGCCGCTGTACATGTCCCCGGAGCAAATCCAGGGAAAACGGGTGGATCATCGAACGGACTTGTACTCGCTGGGCTGCACCCTTTACCGGATGGCCACCGGGCGCCCCCCTTTCATCGAAGGAGATGTCTATTATCATCATCTCCATACCCCGCCGGCGCCCCCCCGCTCTTTGAATCCGAAAATCCCCGAGAGCCTGAACCGCATCATTCTCAAGTGCATGTCCAAGGATCCGGACCAACGGTATCAACGCGCCCGGGATATCCTGGCCGACATCGGCGCGAGCGCCTGACATCCCCTTCCGGTCATCATCCTGAATTGACATATCCACCGGGCCTCTGATAAGGTACCGCCATGCGGATCCTCCCTGTGTTCGTCATTCTCTCGCTGGCCTGGGTCTGGCTCGGTTCTGCGCCGCCGACGGCCGCGGAGGATGTCCAGGCGTTGTTTCACCGGGCCTTCAACGCGGAGGACCCCGCGAAAAAGACGGAGATCTACCGCCGGATCGGCGCGCAGGACCCGCAATCCGCCTATGGACATTTCGCGAAAGGGTGGCTGTCGGAAACCGTGAGGGACATCCGCGCGGCGCTCGTGGAATACACCAACGCGATTAAACGCAAGCCATCCTTTGCCGAGGCCTATTATTCGCGCGGCATGCTTCTCTACGACCAGGGCTACGCGGAAGAGGGAAGCACCGATATTCTGCATGCCATAGACCTCAATCCCCGACTCCCGGAAGCCCACAATGCGCTGGGCGTAATTTTGGATCAGCAGAACCGGTTTGAAGAAGCCGTGCGCGAATACCAAAAGGCGATTGACCTGCGGCCCCGATTCGCCATGGCCTACTACAATCTCGGCGTCGCCTATTCCCATCTGGACCGGGACGATCTGGCCCTCCAGGCCTTCCAAAATGCGGTCAAATTCAAACCGGGCCTGGCGATCGGATATTACAACATCGGGAAACTTTACTACGACAACGGCGATCTGGACGAAAGCCGGGGCGCATTCGAAAGGGCGGTCGCGGCCGATCCCCGCATGGCCGTCGCCCAGCTCAGCCTCGCGGTCGTGAACGAGGAATCCGGCCGAAAGGCCGAGGCCATCAAACATTATCGTGAATATCTGGCGCTGGTCGGCGACCGTTACTCGCCCGAAACCCAGCAGGCGGCCGAGCGCCTCAAGGCGCTTCTCAATACATTTTTTTGAGGGCCGGCCGCGCCGGTTCAACCGAGATCCGGGAACCATCCGGTTTATTGCCGTGTCCAATGGATCATGATGAAAAAGACGACCGCGAGTGGGTCCGAAGGGTCCAGGCGGGCGACACCGATGCCTTTGAGTTCCTGGTCCGCCGGCATGAAAAATCCATCTTCAACCTCCTCTACCGCTGGCTCGGCGACTATGACGAGGCGAGCGAGACAGCCCAGGAGGTCTTCCTCTCGGCCTACCGATCCCTCCGGAAATTCCGGGGCGACTCCCGGTTTTCCACGTGGCTCTACCGGATCGCCGTCAACCAGGCCAAGAACCGTCAACGGGGGATGGCCGCCGCGCGCCGTCGGGCAGCGCCGGTGGGTACGTCCGATCCCGATGGAGACGGCGGGCCCCTCGACCGGATACCCCATCCCGGACCGGATCCGGGCCGGGAGGCCGAGCAAAAGGAGCTTCACGATCGCGTCCAACACGGACTCGACACCCTCCGCTCCGAGGACGCGCTTGTGATTTTACTCCACGACCTACAGGATGTTTCGTATGAAGAGTTGGTGCGGATTCTCGATATCCCCATCGGAACGGTAAAATCACGACTGCACAGGGCCCGGCTTGCGCTGAAGGGAAAACTGGCCCCCTATTTCGACCCGCTCAGGACAAAAAATGAAGTGTGAAGAGGTCCAGGAAAGATTATCCGAATATCTTGAAGGGCTGCTGGATCGGGATGCCGCCGGCCGCGTGCGCGATCATCTCACCGCATGCGCCCGATGCCGGGAAGAGCTCGGGACGCTCACCGAGACACGTCGGGCCGTGAACGACCTTCCGGCGGCCGATCCCCCCGCCGGGTTTACGCAACGCGTGATGGCCCGCGTCCGGGAGGAGGCCGATCGCCCGAAACTTTTTCATCGTCTTTTCCTGCCGATTCATCTTAAGATCCCGATTCATGCGCTGGCGCTGCTTTTGGTCGGCGGGATCGCGGTCTATCTTTATCAGTCGTATCCGCCGGCCCAACCGGTCCTACCCGGTTCGACTCCTTCGGAACCGGAACCGATGGCCCGACGGGAACTGGTCGCTCCCGAGGCACGGGTTCCGGAGTCGGCCGAATCCTTCAACCGTCCGATGGCGGAGGAGAAACTCAAGAAGACGATCACGGACGAAGCCGCCCGGGCGCCTGCAATAGCCGGAAAATCGGAAGAGGCCGTGGGAGAACTCAAGTCCGCGACGCCTCCGGTTGAGGCCGTGGTAGATTTCCGATTAGGCATCACGCCCCGGGGGCCGTTCAAAGATGCAAAAGTGATGGATTCCAAACTCGAAGAGTTGGCCAAACAGATGGGGGGTAAATATATTCGGCCCAGGGAAAACATCGCTTCCTTGGAACGGGACGATCTCGATCAATCCGGGACCGTCTTGCTCGTCATTCCCGCGGATCGCTACGACCGATTCAAAACCGAACTGGCCTCGGTCGGAAAAATCGAGGAGGAAGTCCGCGCAGTTCCATCTTCCCCGGACGCCGGCACTTCCTCATCGCCCCGTCCCCCCGCGAAAACATCCCCATTCCTGAAAATTCAATTGATCCTCCGCCCTGCCGGAAACCCCTAACCGCTCTTTTATTCCACAACCGACGGAAATCCCGGCTTAATTTTCCCGGAACCTTTTTCCGCCTTCCTCTGTCTAATGGATCAAGAGACGTGAATCGTCCATTTCAAACAGCGGAGGGACAAGTCATGAAGTTAAAGACGATCCTTAAAGTCGCGGCGGTTGTACTGGTCACAGCGTTTTTATTCACGGAGTGGTCCGGCAGCATTGAGGCATCGGGTCGTTCCGAAAAAGCGAGCGAGGTCACGAGCCGGCTGGAAGATCAGGAAGGGGTTGCAGTCACCGTCTATAACAGCAATCTGGGGCTCGTCAAGGATGTTCGCCGGATCCGCCTGCCCCGGGGGTTGACGGATGTCAAATTTACGGAGGTTGCGTCGCAGATCATGCCCCAGACGGTGAATATCAAATCACTGACCGATCCCGACGGACTGGAGGTCCTGGAGCAGAACTATCGGTACGATCTGCTTACCCCCGGTAAGCTGATCGAAAAATTCGCCGGAAAGGAGATCAAGGTTCTAAAAGACGGGATTGAAATCCCGATCACGATCCTCAGCACTAACGAGGGTCTCATTTACCGCATGGGGGATCGCATTTTCACGGACCGCGACGGTTATCCGGGGAAAATGATCTTTCCGGCCATTCCGGAAAACTTAATTCCCAATCCGACGCTGGTGTGGCGATTGGATAATCGGACGGACCGCCCCCAGAGAATCGAGGCCACGTACCTGACCCAGGGAATCAACTGGAGGGCCGATTACGTGACGATTCTCGACAAGGACGATCGCGCCATGGACCTGACCGGATGGGTAACGCTCGACAACAAGAGCGGGACGGGATACCGAGACGCGAGCTTGAAACTGGTGGCGGGTGATGTGAATCGGGTCTTCGATCGGATGGGTTACGCGAACGGACTTCGGGCACTTGAAAAGGCCGAGAACAAACCGGCCTCCGTTGGATTCTCCGAGGCGGCTTTTTTTGAATATCACCTCTACACGCTCGAGCGTGCGACCACGATCCGGAACAATGAGACCAAACAGATCTCCCTCCTGACCGCCAACGCCGTTCCGGTGGCCAAGCGCTTTTATTACTACGGGGCCCAGCAGTATTATCGCGCCCCGTACGGAGTCCCGCTCTCAAACCAGAAAATCGGCGTCTATGTGGAGTTTGCCAATAAAAAGGCCCATCATCTGGGGATGCCCCTGCCGAAGGGAACGGTGCGGGTCTACAAAGCGGACACCGACGGAAGTCTTCAGTTCGTGGGCGAAGACCAGATCGATCACACGCCCAAGGACGAGACCGTCAAGATCAAAATGGGAGACGCCTTCGATGTCGTGGCGGAGCGGAAACAGACCGAATGGCGAAAACTGGCCAGCGATCTGTACGAGGTTGCGTTCGAGATCAGCGTTCGCAACCACAAGGATTCGCCCGTCACGGTCAACGTCATCGAGCCGATCCCGGGCGATTGGGAAATACTGCAGGCATCGCAGGATTATAAAAAGCTCGAGGCCCACACCGTCCAATTCGATGTTCCGGTCAAGAAAGACGGCGAGGTCAAACTGACCTACCGCGTGCGGATGAGGTTTTAATACGGCGGAACGAACGAGGCCCTCTTGGATGGGACCGCCCGGATTAGAAACCGGTCGGCGGCAGGGCCACGAGAGATACGGCGGGGTTGGGGGATGAAAATTCCCCGCCAGGGGAGCTTTCCACCATTTTCCATTTGCAATTGGCCTCCCTTGGCGGGGAATTTAGGTAAACAGAAAATCGAAAACCGTAAACGGGGAAACATCCATCCTCGAGACATTAAATAGAAGGGGTGCGTGAGCCCCCGTAAGATTATTGACCGGCGCCATTAAATGTCAATAAGTCCAGCCTGAGGTAGCCCCGATTCCATGGACAGATGGTTAAGCACCCGGTCGCCGCTCCTCAAACT
>Ga0055439_10000078_pt1 | contig 15027 bp, 15 predicted proteins | sample Browns_TuleB_D2_FD_57732 | JGI IMG/M metagenome (GOLD analysis project Ga0055439, IMG submission 57732) | Wetland microbial communities from San Francisco Bay, California, USA, that impact long-term carbon sequestration - Browns_TuleB_D2 | ecosystem: Environmental > Aquatic > Marine > Wetlands ...
GACGGCGATGTACGAACCGATCCACGGAAGCGCGCCGGACCTCGCCGGGCAGAACAAGGCCAACCCGCTCGCCACGATTCTATCGGTGGCGATGATGTTGAATTATTCTTTCGGCCAGGATAAGGCGGCGGCCGAAATCGAACAGGCCGTGCTCGCTGTTCTGGATCAGGGCTATCGCACCGGGGATATCGCATCCCCCGGGACGAAACTCGTCGGCACGAAGGAGATGGGCGATCTCGTGATTCAACAATTGATGAAAGCGTAAGACAAAAACCATGTTGAGGAAAAAAGACAGCTACGTCGTCGCCGTGGTCGGCGCCACCGGGATGGTCGGCCATGAAATGGTCGAAATTCTCCAAGAAAGGAAATTCCCGGTCAAGGAGTTGCGGCTTTTCGCCTCGGAGCGGACGGCGGGCGAGACGGTGGATTTTCAGGACCGGAGTCTGACCGTGAAACTCCTCGACCGGGAGGCCTTCGAGGGGGTCGATCTCGCGCTGTTCTCGGCGGGGGAAGAGGTCAGCCGGGCATATGCGCCCGTCGCGGCTTCGTCCGGAGCGGTCGTGATCGACAACAGCGCCGAATGGCGAATGAAACCGGATGTTCCGCTGGTCGTTCCGGAGGTTAATCCCGACGCAGCTCTCTCCCATCACGGCATCATCGCGAATCCGAATTGCTCGACGATCCAGATGGTCGTGGCCCTGAAACCGCTTCATGATGCGGCCCGGATCAGAAGGATCGTCGTATCGAGCTACCAATCGGTTTCCGGAACCGGCAAGGAGGCGATGGATGAGTTGATGGAACAGACCCGCGCGCTCCTTTCATTTCGGGACGTCGTTCCGCGCGTCTATCCGTTTCAGATCGCGTTCAACCTGCTCCCGCAAATCGGCTTATTCGACGAACAGGGGTCCTCGACGGAGGAAGCGAAGCTGGCCAATGAGACCCGGAAGATTCTGGGCGAGGACGGAATCCGGATCGCCGCCACCACCGTGCGGGTTCCGGTATTCCGGTGTCACTCCGAATCCGTCAATATCGAGACCGAAAAAAAACTTTCGGCCAACGAGGCCCGCGCCATCCTCGCGACGGCCCCGGGGGTGATTCTCTACGACGACCCTCAACGCAGGATATATCCGACGCCGGTCGATGCCTCCGGAAAGGACGCGGTCTACGTCGGGAGAGTCCGCGAGGATACCTCGGTTGAATCGGGACTGAATTTGTGGATCGTGGCGGATAACCTTCGTAAAGGGGCGGCACTAAACGCCATCCAAATTGCGGAGCGGCTGCTCCAGGCCGCCCCCTGACCAAGCCGTTATCATGCCGGAACTCAATTTTCTCGGTCGAACGCTGATTATCACCGGGCTCATCTTCCTCGTGGCCGGAGGCCTCCTGCTCTGGGGGGAAAAGGGGTCCGGGCTGGGCTGGCTCGGACGTTTGCCGGGTGATATTTTGATCGAGCGAAGGAACTTCCGCTTCTACTTTCCCATCACCACCGGTCTGATCCTGAGTATCGTCCTGTCCGTGATACTCTGGCTGATCGGCCGACGGTGACACGGGACCAGACCGGTCGGCGGCGACGAATGATTTTGAGGATCCGTTCAACGTGCATGGCGCTCATCCTGTTCCTCCCGTCCGTCATGATGTCCAGTTCCGCCCTGGCGGGCGAAACGATCCGGGTCGCCCTCGTTCCGGACCTCGTGTCCGTAACGATTTCGGGCCGCCCGGATCTGGTTTTGGCCTCCCCGGACGGCGGCCTCCTGGCCCAGGGCCTGACGTTACCGGTCCAGATTGTCCCGGGTCCCCGGGGACTGACGATTCAGGGTGAGCCGACCGACCTGCAGGAGGTCATCGCATCTTCCACGGGCGGCGTGGTTCGAGTCAACGATCAGGTGTTCGGCGGTAATCTGCATATCGCCCTGCTCCGGGACAAGCTTCGTCTGATCAACGAACTCGACGTGGAGGAGTATCTCAAAGGCGTGGTCCCGCTCGAAATTTCTCCCGATTGGAATTCGGAGGCCTTGAAGGTCCAGGCGATCATCGCCCGCACGTATGTCCTTCATCAAAGGGGAGCCAACCTAGGGAGGGAATACGATGTGCTGGCGACGACAGCCGATCAGGTGTACGGGGGGCGGACCGTCGAAAAGCCCGCGGCGACCCAGGCGGTCATCGAGACCCGCGGACTGGTCTTGACGTACGACGGGGCCTTGATTTTGTCCGCCTACCATTCCACCGCAGCCGGCCCGACCGAAAACGCCGCCGAAGTCTGGGGAATCGATCTGCCATATTTAAGAGGGGTAAGTTGTCCCTTCGACCACAATTCACCTTACTACGCATGGGATCGATCGTTCCCCATGGATACGGTTCAGGAATCGCTGGCCAAAGCCGGATATAATGTGGGAACCATCGCGTCGATAACTCCGTACCGATGGACCGAAGCCGGGCGGATCAGCCGGCTCCGCCTTCTCCATTCCCGCGGTGAATTAATCCTCCGGGCGGAGGATCTCCGACGTATCCTCGGTTACCGGGAGCTTCCCAGCACCCATTTTAAGATCGAGAAGATGGGGCGTAATATGGAGGTCCAGGGGAACGGGTACGGCCACGGGGTCGGACTCTGCCAGTGGGGCGCGAAGGAGATGGCCGAGATGGGATACGGATACGAAAAGATCCTAAAATACTATTATCCGGGCGTCCACGTGGAACCGTATGCCTCCATTACCGCGGCCGGGATTCGCCCATGAACACGCCGGCCCCCCCGCTCGAATATCAGCTGTGCGAGTACGATTACCCGCTCGATGAATCCCTGATCGCCCAGGGCCCGCGGGCGGATCGCGATCGAGCCCGCTTGATGCTTATCGACCGGAGATCGGGAAGGATTGATCATGGCCTCTTCTCGGACCTGGACCGGTATCTTCGGCCCGAAGACGTCCTGGTGATTAACAACACCCGTGTCATCCCGGCCCGTCTGCAGGGCCGCAAGGTTCCCGGCGGCGGACAAGTCGAACTCCTCCTGGTTCGAAGAGCGGACGACGCAAGGCAATGGGAGGCGCTGGTTCGCGGCACGGCGGCCGTCGGACAACAAATCAGGTTCGGCGTACCCGATTCCCCGACCGCGGTCGTCCGCCGGGATCTCGGGGAAGGCCGCAAGGTCATTGAATGGACCGGGGAGGCGCCAATCGAGGCTTGCCTGGATCGACTGGGCCTCGTGCCGCTTCCGCCCTACATCCGCCGGCCCCCAACGCCGGCCGACCGCGAACGCTATCAGACGGTCTACGCCGAAGCCTCCGGATCGGTCGCCGCTCCAACGGCCGGATTGCATTTCACCCACGCTCTCTTGGACCGAATCCGGGCCCGGGGGATAAAAATCGTCCCGGTCACGTTGCATATCGGTCCGGGAACGTTTCGGCCTATTCGGACCGAGGATATTCGGGGGCATCGAATGGATTCGGAACGGTTTGAAATCGGTGTTTCGGCGGTCGAAGCCCTGGAGGAGGCCCGCCGTAAGAAGGGACGAATCTTTGCGGTGGGAACGACCTCGACCCGCGTTCTTGAATCGGCCGCCACGCCGGGCGGAGGATTTCAAGCCGCATCGGGCTGGACCGATCTGTTCATTACACCGGGCCATTCGTTCAAGGGTGTGGATGCGCTTTTGACGAACTTTCACATGCCCAAATCCACACTGCTCATGCTCGTCGCGGCATTTGCAGGTCGCCGGAATGTTCAGAGGGCTTATGCCGAGGCGGTTCAGGAACGGTACCGGTTTCTGAGCTATGGCGACGCCATGCTGGTTTTATAGGAGGCTCCTTCGGAGGAAATGTCCCGGGTATCGAGATACAGGCGGCAGCGTTCGAGGTCGCGGGGTCGATGGCTCCTTTTCCTGGCCGGCGGCGCTGCAACGGCGATTCTGATGGTGGTGATCCTCGTATCACTGGAGGACCAAGCGCCCGTCCAGAGCGCGGCTCCCGAATCTTCCGTCGCGGCGACGCCCAAAAATGCGGCTCCCGGATCGCGACCCGGCCCCCAAGAAACGGAGATTCCGCCCGCGGCGCCCGCACCCGAGACGTTTACTTTTTATGACACCCTGGAGCAACGAAGCGCCCCATCCCCGGGCTTAATGGAGAAACCCTCACGCCCGGCGGTTCGACTCCCGTCCCCATCCACGACGTCTTCCGGCAAGATCGTTATCGTCCCTAAAACAAAGGCGACTCAGTACACGATTCAAGTTGCCGCGGTGAAGGACCGGGCCACGGCGGAGGCCCTGACCAAACGACTCAAGCGAAACGGCTATCCCGTCTTCACGCTTCCCTATGAAATTCCAAAGAAAGGGACCTGGTACCGGGTCCGGGTGGGACATTTTTCAAAGCGGGAGGCGGCCGAGGAAATGGCGAAACAATTATCCGAGCGGGAGCGGCTGACCCCCTACATTGCCAAGGAGTAGGTGCCCCGCATGCCGGCGTCGATCGCGTCGACCCCGACTGGCCTCTTTCCCCCCTACAATCGGATCTTCCGTTCCTTCGCGCTGTGCTCTAAGATAATTAAGGCGGAGTGCAGACGCTGAAGCCGCGCATTGCGGCCCCGGATCGCGAGGGTGTCGTGCATCGGAAATTTCTCGCTCCGAACCACCGTCTGCAGTTTTTTAAGTTGCTGATGGAGTCCCTTGTACCCATCCGAATCAAATTTTTTAAGGACCAAGGGATTGATCGTGAAAAAGCCGTCCGCGACTTCTTTGGCAACCGCCGAAATACTCTTCCCGCGAAGCTGGGATTCTGACATGGCCGGCCCTACTCCCGTCTCTCATAGGAAAGATACCGTATTTTGATCCCCAAGTCAAAACCCCGAAAATCCGGCCGGGCGCGCCAATTGCTTAAATACGGCACGGCATGTATAATGCAGCTGGGCTTCGGCCGAACTCCGCCAAGGTCGGATTAAAAGGCGACGACGGACTGGGAAGGGCGAGCGGCGGGCTCTGAATTTGGGGCGGACCATCGTTCACGATCGGGCTTTTACCCGGAATTTTGCCCGCCATGCACTATGAAATCAAAGGTACTGGTTCTGGATGTCAATCTGCGCGGAGGCCCGGACCCGGTTCAATACGGACATCATGGCGCGCTGCTGCTTGCGGGCCAAGGCATCCTCGACCGCCCGGTTTTCGGCTTCGAGTCGTTTTTCAGGGGTCAGCTTCGAGTCCGTCACGGAGGCCCGGGCCTCCGCCGTTTCCGCGTCCGTGAGAATGATCCCGTCCCGTACAACGGACTTGGCCCGATCGATCAGCAGGTCTTCCCGGACGGATTGCTCGAATTCATCGGCCGTGACATGGCTGCGGGAAAGAAAGAACCGGTAGCGGTCCGGATCGAACTCGCCCCTGTCGTCGTGAAAGGCGGCGTTTCGGGTGATGACGCTGCGTAGCTCATCGACACCGATCACCAGCCGCAATTCCCCGGCCAGCTTTAGCCAGAGGTGGCGCTCGACGAGATTGTTGATTACGAACTGATTGACCATTTCCTCTTTAAAATTGTCCTTGAGGAGATCGCGATAGTAGCGGTAGGCGTTTTCCTTATATCGGAGGTACTGGGCGCGGGTAATCCGGGTGTTGTCGATGCGGGCCACATAGGGATTCTTTTCCCCGGAGAAGCCCCACCATCCCATGCTGATGACGAAGGTGGCCGCGATGAGAAACATCACGCTTCGGTAGATCCATGGATTTTCGATCGCGCCTTTCCGTAGGAGCTTCAGCATCCGGTACCTCGGGTTCGAGAGAATTATGATAGCCCCTTTTTGGTCCAATTGCAACGGGTCTCCTTGAAAAAAAACGGCAATCTGCTATAATAAGTTGTGCTTGGGGACCCATGCGTGTTGCCCGAGCCCCTTCAGGAGAAATCGGATCGTGGTCGAGGTTGGCGAACAACGTCCGGAACCGACGGATGAATACCCGAAAGCGGATGTCGTTCACCGGTTCATTGCAAAATTTATCGATTTCCTCATCGTCGCCGCCCTCGCCCGACTGATCCCTTCGGTCGGCCCTTTTGCCGGTTTGACCTACCTCTTGATTGCGGACGGTTTGTTCGAGGGCCGGAGCGCGGGAAAATGGTTGATCGGTCTCAAGGCCCTCCGCTCCGACCAGGAATCGGTCGCCACCTTCCGAGAATCCATCCTCCGAAATATCCCATTTGCAGCGGGTTACCTCTGCCTGATCATTCCCTTTGTCGGCTGGCTGATCGCCGGGGGGATCGTTCTCGTCGAAGGACTTCTCGTGATCGGCAACCCGCAAGGAAATCGTATCGGAGATGAGATCGCCAAAACCCGGGTGATCGACCAAAAATCTTCCGTTCAGGCGGTGCCCCCGGAACGCACCATGAAGGCGTGACATCGGAGATGGGCGAAGGCGTGGGACAGAAAGTCATCGTCAAATCTCGGAGAGGAGGAGTGTGTGGGCGTAGTCGATAATTTTCTTGGATGGTTTTCGAACGATCTGGCCATCGATCTCGGAACGGCGAACACCTTGGTTTACCTGAAGGGGAAAGGTATTGTCATTAATGAGCCCTCGGTGGTCGCCATCGACAAAAAGTCGAGCAAGGTGCTGGCCGTCGGCGCCGAGGCGAAGAAGATGCTCGGGAGGACTCCCGGGAATATCGTTGCCATTCGGCCGATGAAGGACGGCGTCATCGCCGATTTCGAAATCGCCGAGAAAATGCTCAGCCACTTCATTACCAAGACGCATAACCGCAGCACGTTCGTCCGTCCCCGGATCGTCATCGGTGTGCCCTCCCGGATCACGCAGGTTGAAAAGCGCGCCGTCCGGGATTCGGCCCAGCTTGCCGGCGCAAGGGAGGTGTATCTGATCGAGCAGCCTGTGGCCGCCGCGATCGGCGCCGGCCTTCCCATTGCCGAGCCCTCCGGTAACATGGTGGTGGACATCGGCGGCGGAACGACCGATGTGGCCGTCATCTCCCTGGCCGGAATCGTATACAGCGAATCGGTGAAAGTTGCGGGAGACAAGATGGACGAGGCGATCATGAATTACATCAAGCGAAAATACAACCTCCTGATCGGCGAACCGATGGCGGAACAGATTAAATTTGAAATCGGCTCGGCCTTCCCGCTCGAGGAAAGGAAAACGATCACGATCAAGGGACGGGATCTCATTTCCGGAATCCCGAAAACTCTGGTGATGGATGACGGCGAGATTCGCGACGCGTTGTCGGAGCCCATTAGCGCCATCGTAAACGCCATCAAGGTGGCGCTCGAAAACACGCCGCCCGAGCTGGCCGGAGACATTATCGACCGCGGAATCGTCCTGACCGGCGGCGGGTCGCTTCTCCGGGGCATGGACGTCCGCCTTCGGGAGGAGACCAACCTCCCGGTTATTACCGTTGAGAATCCGCTGACCACCGTGGTCCTGGGTACAGGAAAGGTTTTGGACGAAATCGATCTGTTGAAAAAAGTTACCATCATGTCTCAGTAGACCCACAGACGCAAACCACCATCCGGCTTCGCCGGTGAATCAAGCGAGGTCTGGCTCGGCCGGACCGAGCGCGGGGGAGCGGGGGCATCGGAGGAGCGAAGTCCGCACGCGCCCCCACGGATCATCAGCGGCGACGCTAGCCCCCCCTACAATCGCAAAGGATGCGGTCCGCAAGGACATGCTTCGGCAAAGAGCAAACCATAGACGGATTTTCATTCTGCTTCTGATTCTGCTTCTTCTCGGTGTAATCCTATTTCCGGAGCTTCAGAAACGCCCGCTCTATTTCCTGGCCCGACCCGTGGTGCTCGTCATCACCGGTCTGCAGGCCGGATTAACCTGGATCGGCGGGGGCTTCGGCCACGTGTGGCAGAATTACTTCGACCTTGTCTCCGTAAAGCGCGAGAACGATCTCTTAAAACAGGATCTGGCCCGACTGCAGAACGAAAAGATCCAGCTTTTGGAAGCGGCGCAAGCCGCCGACCGCCTTCAGCAACTCCTCGACTTGAAAGAGGCGGTGTCCTACCATCTGGTGGCAGCGAGGATCATCGGGCGTGATCCTTCCAACTGGTACCGAACGGTGATGATCAACAAAGGAACCCGGGACGGCGTGAATGTCGAAATGGGGGTTATCACTCCGGTCGGCGTCGTGGGCCGCGTGATCAAATCCTCCGCTACGGCCTCCCAGGTGTTGCTGGCGACCGATCGGAACAGCGCGGTCGCGGCGCTGATTGAGCGCACCCGGGATGAAGGCCTGGTGGAAGGCACCGAGAACGGGATGGCTCGAATCAAGTACCTGTCGCTCCTGGCGGAATTACAGGAGGGAGACCTCGTTTTGACCTCTGGGCTGACAGGTGTCTTCCCCAAAGGACTTCAGATCGGAACCCTCGGCCGCACAACGAAAAAGGAGTCGGATCTTTTCCAACAGGCCGCGCTGGTCCCCAGCGTGGACTTTTCAAAATTGGAGGAGGTCCTCGTGATCACTTCCCTGGAAGAACGACCCGGTCCTCCCGGCCGGTCGGGGCCGTCATCCCCCGAATTGAAGGGAAGTCGAAAATGAACCGCTGGGTCTACGTGATCATCGCCTTGCTCCTGGTTCCGATTCAAACCACGTGGTTGAGCGCCGCAGGCCTTCACACCGTCCGGCCCGATCTGGTTCTTCTCTTCGTCTATTTCACGGGTTTTTACGCCGGGGAATGGGCCGGAATATTGACCGGATCCGCACTGGGATTGATCATGGACTTTGTTTCGGGAGGACCGATGGGTCTGAATATCGCCGCCGAAGGGATCATGGGTCTTCTATCCGGGCTGCTGGGCCGGTTTTTCCTGAACACCACGGCGACGCTCACGATGGGAATGGTCCTCCTCCTGTCCGTTGTGGATGGAATTGTCGTCTTCTCGTTTCATCAGTGGGTCATGAGCGGGATCCCGTTTATCGAGGTCTTTCGATGGACCATTCTCCCCGAAGCGTTGTACAATACGCTGATAGGCGGATTTATATTTTGGGCGGTCGTCCGGCGGCTCGACATTAAGAAACCCTGGGCGGACCCGGCCTCCTATTCGACCCCGATCGTTTAAGAAACCCTATGGACCTGTACACATCGTCCGATAATCCCCGAGAACTTCAAAATCGTCTGGTCTACATGATGATCGGGGTTGCGGTCATCCTCTCCGCGCTCCTATTTCGTGCCTGGTATCTTCAAATCACCAAGGGAAGCTACTACAAGGAGCAATCGGAAAATAATCGTGTCAGGGTCGTCTACATCCAGCCGCCGCGGGGGCTGGTCTTTGACCGGCACGGCGAACTTCTGGCCAACAATGTCCCGAGCTTTAATCTCTACCTGATTCCGGAAGATATCTCGGATAAAAATTCCGTGCTCAACGAACTCGCGCGACTGATCCACCTGGATCGGGCGGAGATGGAAGAAAAAATACAATCGCGCAAGGACAACGTACCGTACATGCCCGTTAAGATCAAGGAAGGATTGTCCCTCGAGGAGGTGACCCTGATCGAATCGCATCGCTTGGACCTGGCCGGAACCCTGATCGAGCCCGAACCCCAGCGGAACTATCTCTATGGGACGTTGGCGGCCCACCTGCTGGGGTACGTGGGGGAAATTTCCCCGGCGCAACTCCAGGAGTCCGGAAACAGCGACGTTCTTCCGGGGACTTCGGTGGGACAGAGCGGAATCGAGAAGACCTACGATCCCTACGTCCGGGGTGACGTCGGAGAGAAAATCATCGAAGTCGACGCCATGGGGCACGAGATGAAAGTTCTGCGCGTGGAACCCCCGGCTTCCGGGAGTGATGTCTATTTGACCATCGACCTCAATCTCCAGAAGGTGGCCGAAGAGGCCCTGGGAAAAGACGCCGGAACCATTGTGGCCATAAATCCCCGGAATGGGGAGATTCTTGCCATGGCCAGCCACCCGGCGTATGATCCCAACCAGCTCTCGCAGAGCCTGTCGACCGCCGAATGGGATGCGCTCTCTTCGGATCCGGGTCACCCCCTCACGAACCGCGCCACCCAAGGGCAGTATCCGCCGGGCTCCACCTTTAAACTGGTGGTATCCTCCGCGGCGCTGGAGACCAAGGAGGTGACTCCGGACGAGCAGATCAACTGCACCGGCGGGTTGTATTTCGGCCGGCGCCTCTACCGGGATTGGAAGCGAGGCGGACACGGACCGATGGATCTTCATTCCGCCATCGTTCAATCGTGCGACGTCTACTTTTACGAGGTGGGAAGACGCGTGGGCATCGACCGCCTAGCCGACATCGCCACCCAGTATGGATTGGGCCAACCGACCGGAATCGAGCTGACATCCGAGAAGTCGGGGGTGATCCCGTCCACTCAGTGGAAGACTCGCGTCAAGGGGGAGCCCTGGTATCCCGGAGAGACGTTATCGGCCTCCATCGGGCAGGGGTTTGTGACCGTCACGCCGATCCAGCTCGCCGAAGTTATCGGAACGGTTGCCATGTCCGGAGTGCGCTATCAGCCGCATCTGATCAAGGCCATCCGGGACCGGGCCACCCAGCGGTTGTATGAATTTCCTCCCGTGGAGGTGGGCCGGGTCGAGATGTCGAAAAAAACGTTCACCGTGATTCGAAAAGCCCTGGCCGGCGTGGTATCGGAGCCGCACGGAACGGGGGCGGCCGCTCAGTCCAAATTCGTCTCCATCGGCGGAAAAACCGGCACGGCACAGGTGGTGGAGACCCGGCCCGGGGTCCTGACCAAATCGCTCCCCAAAAAACTCCAGGATCATGCCTGGTTTGTCGCGTTCGCGCCGGTCGAGGATCCGCAGATCGCCGTCGTGGTCCTGATCGAACACGGCGGACACGGCGGAGAGACCGCCGCCCCGCCCGCCCGGAAAGTCATCGAGGAGTATCTTGGAAATGATCGACCGGAGGTTCATCAACAGCTTTGACGGTTGGTTCATCGTCGTTGTGCTTTTGATTCTCAGTCTCGGGGTGCTTTCGATATACACCGTCACGTATGCCGTGTCCTCAAAGGGACACCTGCCCATGTACACGAAGCAACTGGTTTGGATCGCTCTGGGGCTGGTTGTCTTTTTCCTGGCCGCCTCCATTGATTACCACGAAATCGCGCGATGGAGCACCTTCTTTTACGCGGCCTGCGTCATCCTGTTGGTTCTCGTCATCCTCTTTGGAAGGACCGGAATGGGGGCCCGGCGGTGGCTCTCCCTGGGCCTCTTCGACCTCCAGCCGTCGGAATGGGTCAAGCTCGTCGTCCTCTTCGTTCTGGCCCGCTATCTGTCGACCCGCTCCCGCGTTCACGGCTTAACCCTGCCGGAACTGATCGTCCCGGCCCTGTGGGTGGCGATTCCGCTCCTCCTCGTACTGAAACAGCCGGACCTGGGAACGGCGCTTGTGCTCGTGTTCATCCCGGGGGTCCTGGTTTCATTGATCGGACTTCGCTCCAAGACGGTCGGAATCTCGATTCTTGTTTCGCTCATGGCCTTTCCGTTTGTATGGGAAATCTTCTGGAGCGCCCTGAAACCCTACCAGAGGAACAGGCTCGTCGCCTTCATCAATCCGGCCATCGATCCCATGGGCCGGGGTTATCATGCGCTTCAATCAAAAATTGCGATCGGCTCGGGTGGTTTTTTGGGAAAGGGATTATGGGGAGGGACTCAAAGCCAGCTCAAGTTCCTTCCGGAGGGTCATACGGATTTTATTTTTTCCGTCTTCGCGGAGGAATGGGGTTTTCTGGGTGTCATGGTGCTTCTGGTGCTTTATTTTCTCCTCATCTGGTGGGGAATCGACGTGGCGTACAAGGCCAAGGACCATCTGGGCGTCTTGCTGGCGGTCGGGGTCGTCTCAATTCTCGTATTCTATCTGGCCGTAAACATCGGCATGACCCTGGGGATCGCACCGGTGGTGGGGGTCCCCCTTCCGCTCATGAGTTATGGAGGAAACTCCATCCTAACCACGATGGCCGGTCTGGGCCTCTTATTAAATATCAAAATGCGCCGCTTTATGCTATTTTACTAGTTTGCAGGGGGGCACATGGACCTGCCTCCTTTTGATCATGGGAGCGTCGGGTTCCCCCATTTACGATTTACCATTCTTGATTCGCACAAATTCCCGCCAAAGGCGGCAAATCGTAAATTGGGGGAAACTTCCGGCCCCCCGTCGCTCGCCGCGCTCGCTGGCGAATCCCGTGGGCAAGGCCGTGGGGGACTATATAAAAAGGATATTGTCATGGCAAACGAGATCGTAATCAACGCCGTGCCCGAGGAAACCCGGGTGGCGGTTTTGGAAAACCGTGTCCTGACGGAACTTTACATCGACCGCCTCAAGGACCAGGGAATTGTCGGCAATGTCTACAAAGGACGGGTCGTGAAGGTCCTACCGGGAATGCAGGCCGCGTTTGTGGACATCGGACAGGAACGGGCGGCCTTTCTTTACGTCGATGACATTACGGTTCATATGGATGATTATTCGCGGTTTCTCGAAGAGGTCGACGAGAAAGCGGATGAGGCGGCGGTCCTGGACGACGTCGCGGAATTCACGGGCGCGATCCCGGGTGAGGGTTCGTTGACCGAATCCCTCCCGGAAGGGGGTGGAGGAGGCGAGGAGGCCGGGGGCGTTGAGGAGCCCGTCGAGCGCGAGACTCCGGAAACCGAGTCGAGACCGCCCGCCCGGCCCCGGCCCCGGCGATCGGGGAGCCGCTCCATTGAGGACCTGCTTCAGGAAGGACAGGAAATCATGGTCCAGGTCACGAAGGAGCCGATGGGGACGAAAGGACCGCGGGTCACCATGTACATCTCCCTGCCGGGTCGTTATCTGGTCTTTATGCCCAACGTGAATCATGTCGGGGTTTCCCGTCGGATCGGCCGGGACGAGGAGCGCGGCCGGCTCAAGGATCTGATCTATCGGCTCCGGAAACCCGGTACCGGCTATATCGTCCGAACGGTCACCGAGGGCATGACGGAGGAGGAAGTTCGGGCGGACATGGCCTTTCTGGATCTCGTCTGGAAGAACATCCTGAAGAAGAAAGACACGGCGTCGGCCCCCGTCCTGCTCCACAACGACCTCGACCTGATCTTCCGGACCATTCGGGACCTTTTCACGAAAAAGGTGGATCGATTGATCGTGGACGCCAAGCCGGCCTATGAACGCATTCGGGAATTCGTAAACACCTTCGTGCCGGATCTGGGATCGCGTGTCGAGTTGTACGATCGTGAAGAGCCGCTTTTCGAAAACTTGGAGATCGAGATGGAAATCTCCAAGGCCCTGGGCCGCAAGGTCTGGCTCAAGTCCGGGGGTTACATTGTCATCGACCACACCGAAGCGCTCACGGTCATCGATGTCAATACCGGCCGGTTTGTCGGAAAGCGACACCTCGAAGACACGATATTAAAAACCAACCTCGAGGCGGTGAAGGAAATCGCCTACCAGCTGCGGCTTCGGAACATCGGCGGAATCATCGTGATCGATTTCATCGATATGGAGCGCGAGCGGAATCGAGAGAAGGTTTATAACGTGCTTCAGGAAGCCGTAAGCAAGGACCGGGCCAAGACCCGAATTATTCGAATATCCGAGCTGGGCCTGGTGCAGATGTCGCGGGAGCGAACACGCGAAGACCTGTTGAGGATCCTGTGCGAGCCCTGCGGTTATTGCGAGGGGCGGGGCTATACGAAGTCGGCGATCACGGTCTGCCACGAGCTGTTTCGCGAAATCCGGAAAATCGGGAGTTCACCGAAGAGCAAGAAGATCATCATCGGTGTTCATCCCGATGTGGCGAATCTTCTCTACGACGAGGAGCGTCCGAGCATCGAGGAATTGGAACGTGAATTTCACAAAAAGGTCATCATCAAGGCAGACGCCAATCTGCACATCGAACAGTACGATCTCGTGACACTCTGAATGCCATGGACACGACGATCATTATCTGGATCCATTTGACCGCCGCGATGACTTGGATTGGGGGCATGGTTTTCCACCGACTGGTGCTGCGGCCCGCCATCGCGAACATCTCCTCCCCGGCCAAGGGCCAGGAACTCCTGAACGCCATTCTCATCCGTATCGAGGCGCGTTACAAGACGCTCCGCTGGCTCAGCCTGGCGACGCTCCTCGTCACGGGCATGATCAATCTGCTCAACGAAGGGGGCTCCGCCCGGATGGAATCGACCTGGGGCGCGGTCCTCATGCTCAAACTGTTCTTCGTGTTGATCGTCATCGGACTGACGGCGATTCAAGATGTCGGGATGGCGCCGGCGCGCTCGGGTGCGACCGGGACGCCCCTGGCGCCGGCCGGCCGGGCCTCGGTTTGGATGGCCGACACCCTCCTCGCACTCGGACTGATCATTGTTCTCATTGCCGCCTACCTCGTGCAGTCCTAGGAGGTCACGGTTGACCGGTTCAGATCGATCTGGCCAGGACGGCAGCCTCGGTTTTTTCCTGTAATTCCTGAAGCAGATGGCGGTGGGACCGCGATCCGACGACTTCCTTGATCTGCGTCGGATCGGCCGGTTGGTAGGGCAGGAGGAATTTTTCCTTTACTTGAAGGATCCGGAGGAGGGACTGGTCGATCCGCGCTTCGCTGATTCGACGCTTCTTGACCGCCTTGATCACCGCCTCGACGGCAGAAAACTGTTTTCCCTCGTCATGACAGATTAAAATAAGATCCGCGCCGGCCTCAATCGCCTTCACAGCCGCCTCGCCGGTTTCGTGCGAATCGGCAATGGCCGCCATCTCCATATCGTCCGTCACCACGATTCCCTTGAACTTCAAACTATCCCGAAGAAGCGCCGTGAGAACCCGCCGAGAAAGTGTGGCGGGTTCATCCGGGTCCAGGGCGGGGTACAGGACGTGCGCCGTCATGACGGAGACGAGACCGTTGTGGATGGCATGAACAAACGGCCGCAACTCGACGTCCCGGAGCCGTTGGAGGCCGTGCAGAACCCGGGGGAGCTCCTTATGCGAATCGGCACCCGTTCCGCCGTGACCGGGAAAATGCTTTCCGCAGGCCACCACGTTGTTGTCCTGCAACCCGGCAATCGTGGTCAGGCCCAGGGTGCTGACGCGCGTGGCGCTTGCGCTAAACGCGCGGT
>Ga0055439_10000080_pt1 | contig 14928 bp, 15 predicted proteins | sample Browns_TuleB_D2_FD_57732 | JGI IMG/M metagenome (GOLD analysis project Ga0055439, IMG submission 57732) | Wetland microbial communities from San Francisco Bay, California, USA, that impact long-term carbon sequestration - Browns_TuleB_D2 | ecosystem: Environmental > Aquatic > Marine > Wetlands ...
TCGAGCTTCGGAAGGACGACTTCGTCTGTCGTCCCGGGATAGGTGGTGCTTTCGAGAACAATCAACTGGCCTTCATGGAGTCGGTCCCGGATATTTTCCACGGAGGCGACTACGTAATCGAGATCCGGAGCCTTGACTTTATTAAGGGGGGTGGGGACACAAATTGTAACCGTGTCCAGTTCCTTAAGAACTTCGAGATCCGTGGTGGCTCGAAACAGTCCCGCCTTGACCAGGCCCTGAAGTTCATCGGAGGATACGTCCGGGATGTACGACTTTCCGGACTGAAGCAACTTGGTCCGGTCCTGATCCACGTCGAGGCCGGTCACGTGATACCCGGCCTTGCCGAACTCCACCGCCAGGGGCAGACCCACATAACCCATGCCGACTATCCCCAGTCGGGCCGTCTTATTGCGGATCTTATCTTCAAGTTTTTTCGCTATGTCTTTCATCGGACCTCCATATGAATCGAAAAGGGATCAAATTAGATGAAAGATAAGCAATACTTATGCCCAAATGACGCCGGCCTGAAAAGGCGACCACGCTGTTATTCTGACAATCCTGGTGTCCGATTTTAAGAGGATTCCGCTGCAAGAATGACGGTTGTCGGGTTGTGGATAAAATTTTTCTCTTAAATACAAAAAGATTTTCGCAGATTTGCGTAAGGCTCATAAGTCTAAGGAAAGAAAAGGCGAGTGGATAATCCCTATGGCATAAAAGGACTGGCTTGCCCCAGGCCTCCGCCATTGGCCGTTCCGGGTTCGCCGGTTGCGCCCGATTCATCGAAGGGAGGTAGCAGTGAGAGGGCGTAACTGACCGAAGGGATTCGACTGTTTAGGCCCGCCTCTTCGAAGGCAGCGTGTATAGCGCCAGGACTAAGTCCGGATTGTTGGAGCACATCCTGGATGGTCTGCGGGCTGACCCCGGCATCATTCAAGGATAGAACCAGGAGAGGCCGGGACATATCGATCCTCAGCGCGGAATGGACGACATCGGCCCCATCAAAGTGGCAATTCTTGACCGAGTCATAAACAATGGCACGCTGGATGGATTGGTAGCTCTGGACGGTCGGTTGATCGGAAAAGGACAGGAAGAAATCGACGAGCGAGGATTCAAGCGACTTTCCCCCTTTCATTTCTTGGGACACCTTACTGCACACTTTCAAATCGCCCGAAAACCTTTCAGGGAAGGTTTGAGCGGCGGCGACCAGGTTGATTGGCATCAACAGGAATAATCCAACCAAGACAATCTGTTTTAAACGGATCATACCCGTATCCTATCGTCGGGTGGAAGTTGGCCTAAGTTTATGTGATTTTGAGGGCCGTGTCAAGTGGATTTGAGGATCGGAAGGATCGCCTTGAATTTGGGTCCGGCTTATGCTAGAGTTCGACTTCTGAACACTCAAACTCGGGAGTCCGGTGAATATGGCCGTCAACTCGAATGCCAGAGAAGGTTCCGAAGTGGCCGTCCGATCCATCCAGCAGCTCCATGACCTGGTTGAACAGCTTCAGTCCCAGATCTCCGATCTTCAAAAAGCCGTGGAAACCCTCGAGGCCAGGCTCTCTGATTCCACGGGACGTTATGTTGCCACCTGCCCAGGCTGCCAGGCCCGCTTCGATATGCTCGCGCATCATTATAGCATCGGGCTATTTGATAACCTCGTTTATGTGAAATGCCCAAAATGCAATAAGGCCCTTCCCGTTAAAGGCGGCAGCGGTGGGGAGGTTTCGGTTATTCAGGACTAGCCCCCGCAGCCCTCCTGCAAATAGGGTTGATTTCATATAAAGACCGTGGTATTATCGGGCCTTTCCGCCGGAGCCCCGGCCGCTGTTATCGGCAATGACGGGTGGCGTTTTCCGTTTGTTGACAGTATTGATTCACAGGGGGTATGCATGTACAAACAGATCTATATTCCAGTTGATAATTCCGACTACTCCAACATGGCCGTCGAAATCGGTGTCCGGCTCGCCAAGCAATTCGGCGCCAAAGTTGTCGGAAGCCATGTGTACGCGGCCAAGATGCACGATCGCCGGTTCAAGCAGATGGAGGCCGGGCTTCCGGAGGAATATCACGACGAACAGGAATTGGAGCGGCAACGAAAGATCCACGATTCCCTCATTACCCGCGGCCTTCAGATCATCACCGATTCATACCTGGACGTCATCGAAAAGAAATGCGCCGCCGAAAATATCCCCCTGGAAGAACGGTCGCTGGAAGGAAAGAACTTCAAGGTCCTTGTGGACGACATCAACGAAAACGGATATGACCTTGTCGTCATGGGGGCGCTGGGGGTCGGTGCCGTGAAGGACAGCATGATCGGGAGCGTCACGGAACGGGTTGTACGGCGGACCCGGTCGGCCGATCTTTTCGTCGTCAAGGACCTCAAACCGCTCAACGGCGGAGGCAAGATCACGGTCGCCGTGGACGGCAGCGCCCAGTCCTTCGGCGGACTCAAGACGGCCCTGACGCTGGCCAAGGCATTAAACTGCCAGGTCGACGCCGTCTCGGCGTTTGACCCCTATTTTCACTATGCCATGTTTAACAGCATTGCCGGGGTCCTTTCCGAGGAGGCGGGCAAGGTTTTTCGCTTCAAGCAGCAGGAAAAGCTCCACGAAGAGGTCATCGACAGCGGCCTTGCCAAGATCTACCAGTCTCACCTCGAAATTTCCAAAAAGGTGGCGGAAGACGAAGGCATTGAGTTGAAAACGGCGCTCCTGGACGGAAAGCCCTTTGACAAGATCCTTCAGTATGTCCGAAAGGAAAAACCTTGGCTGCTTATCCTTGGGCGCATCGGGGTTCACTCCGAGGAAGACATGGATGTCGGCAGCAATACGGAAAACCTGCTTCGTCTGGTCCCGTGTAACGTGCTCCTTTCCAGCCGTAAATTCATTCCCCCGATCGATGCCGTGGCCGAGTATACGGTGGCCTGGACGGAGGAAGCCCTTCAACGGATGGAACGGGTGCCGGTTTTCGCCCGGGGCATGGCCAAGACCGCGGTTTACCGTTATGCCATCGAAAAAGGATTCACGATTATCAGCAACACGGTGGTGGACTCCGCGATGGGCGACATCCTGCCGGCGTCCGCGGTCAACGCGATGAAGAACCTGGGCAAGCAACTGGATGCGGCCGGAATCGACCGGAACTCCATGACCGCCAGTGACGGGGTCGTCGCGGACCTGATGAGTCAGACGACGGCCGGCATGGTTTCGCAGGTATCCGATACCGACGCGCCGGCGATGCCCGTCGACTACTATGTCTGCCAAGGCTGCGGACATACCGCCAAGGGAGCCGAGCCGGTCAAGTGTCCCATCTGCGGCGCCGGGGCCGAGCAGTTCAAATATCTCGACCGGACAATCTTTGAAGCCGCCGCAAGGGCGGAGGGAGGCCTCGAAACCGAGACCGCCTATGACGATGTTCAACTCCAGTGGACGGACGAGGCCCGCAAGGTGCTGCGACTGATCCCTCCGGGGTTTCAGCGGCGACGCGCCAAGGCCAAAGTGGACAAATCGGGCCGGAAGAAAGGACTGACGGTCATCACAAAGGAGTTCGCGGTTCCGCTTCTTGAAAGCGAGGGGTTGAACCTGAACGAAGTACTCGCCATGGACAAACTGAACTGGACACCGGAGGCGATACAACGTCTGGAAAAGGTTCCGGCCGGCTACATGCGCGATTGTACGCGCGGGATGATCGAACAGCACGCCCAGAAAGTGGGCAGTGGAACCGTGACGCTGGATATCGCGAATTCGGGAATTGAGGAAGGGAAAAGGACGATGGAAGAGGCGATGAAGAACCCGGCCATGTTAAACGACCTCATCGCCAAATTCAAAGCGGCCAAGTCGGCCGAAGAACGGCCCAGCCTTTAGATCATCCGGTATCGGTTTGGTCCTGAAGGAGCCGGGCTGCAATCCGTCGATCCGGGGTGTGTTTCGATTTGTTAAAGTGATTTCCCGCAATGGCCGCCGCATTGCGATCCGTACGATCCATCCATCCAGCTTTTCGGTCAAACCGTAATGCAGTAAAGGAGGGGACCGCATGCGCGCTCTGGCTTCAATCAACCATTGGATTCACCTGACTTCGGTTGTAATCTGGGTTGGAAGCCTGGCCTTTATCGTGATGACGCTGACCCCGGCGATCCGGGGGAAGTTTCCGCAGGAATCCACGAAGGTATTTTTTGCGGACATCCGGAGGCGTTATTTCCGAATGTCCGGCATCCTCCTGGCCCTGATTCTCGTGACCGGAGGCATCAACGTCCATTTCGCACTTCAGGATACGGAAAGGGTTTCGAAGCTGTGGATCATTTTTCTGGGGATCAAATTGGCGCTGTTCACGGGCTTTGCCAGCATCTATCTCTTGAACGTGCTGTATAAATCAAATCCGCCCGAGCCCGGCGAGGAGATCGTCCCCTATTCCAGCATTTCATTGATGCTTGGATTTTTGATCATCCTCTGCGCCGCCTTCCTTCGATACCTGCATTAGATTTCGCGTTTCACATCGCGTGATGATCGTGTTTGAATTCTACCGGTATGGCATGAGGCGGTGGCAGTTGCGTGAGGGCCGCCGTACATCCCAGAACGGCCACTCCCAGAATCGCTTCGACCAATAGCATCCGAAAACACAACTGCCCCATGTTTTTCGGCCTTGTCCAAATCCTCTCGATTACCGACCGGGCCGCGCGCGTCAGCGCACCCGCGAGGCCACGGCCCTCACGATTCTCCAGGTTCGGAAGACCGTAAAACCGGTTCATCCCGCCGAGCAGGACCATCGGAACGATCAGCAACCATTTCAATATCAGAATTTTCCCGTAGTCGGTGCTGACCAAAAGCGTCCGCGAATGGACATGGATCCAGGTGTTATAAATCCCCGTCAATAACATCGCCCCTACAGCGGTCATTGCCACCGCCGAGAATCTTCGGAGGGCCACGGCCAGAAGATCTCTCCGTTCTTTCTCCGCAAACCCCGCCAACAACGGACGGAAATGCAGTTGCAAGGCGAACAGACCGCCTATCCAGCCCGAAACAGCCATGACGTGGATCCAGTCCACGAGGACCGTCCCGCTCCAGATTCCCTGATCGGCTGCATGGCCCGAGAGTGTGGTGGTCAGGGCCACGGCCGCCGCGCCGGCCAATGACGGATATTTCACGATCGTTCCGTTCAAGAAACCCCGCTTCTTGAGGAGCCAGAGCACGGTCAGAAGAATGATCGTCCCGAACTTGCAAATCCAGACGGGTCCAAATCGGGTCTCCGTAAGAACGATCGGAATCACGGACATCACCTCCATCAAGGGCCGACCGCTCATCATCATGGCCCGAAGGACCAAATCGATCACGGCGGCGGCCGCCAGAACAACCAACACCACCGCCGTCTCGACGGCCATCCCATTCCCGCGTCCGATTTGACGGTTCAACGGAGGCCAAACGAAGTAATAGTAGGATACGCCGCCCAGAAAGGAGATCAGGGCGACCAGATCGACCCACCGGACGAGCATGTGCAAAAACATATGGGGATGTGTCATTGCGAGGGCTCGATCGTAAAGGAAAAGTCCCCCTCGGTGCGGTGAGTGTCCACCGACACGGCAACCCAGTACACATGGTACTTCCCGGCCGGAAGAGAGGGGAGACTTACCTCCAGAATTGTGTTGTCCTGTGCGTCCACATGTCCGTCCCCCTTGTCCACCGGCTGGTTGTCGGAATTCATGACGTGCAGTGTGCTGAAAGCCGGCTCCAGGCCGCTGTCAAACCAGATCCGGACGCCCGCAGGCGGGGTCTTTTGCGCGGACCCCACCCGCGGCTCCGAATGATCCGGAAAGGCATGGGCCCATCCCGGGGTCGGTGTCCCTCCGAGAAGCAAACCGACCAAGAGGAAATATGCGCCCGTTGAAAAACGGCACGTCCGCGGATTCATTATCGGGTTTGTGTACCTCCCAGGTTTCCTGAGAAAGGCGTCCAGGCAAAGGATTTGGGCGAAATGTCGTCCAGGAAAAGATGGATCAACCCAATGACCCCGGTATGATTGCCTGTCCGGTTATTCAAAGGAATTTCGGCCTCCAATCCCAGCTCGACGTATTTTCCCGCCCAGAGGACTCCCGGGTACCAGTAACCGGTTCCGTCGTGGTGAGCCTGCGGTCCGCTCATCGCGTTACTGTAGGTCAGTTCGACAAACGGAAACATTTTATTGAACGGCCTGGGAATTCCCACATCCTTTACAAAGGACTGGAGGTACGGAATACTGTATTGTAGCGAAAGTCCGTAGTTGAAGTAGGTGGCCAGTTCGGCCGGGTCGTCGTTGCGTCCCCAAGGGACCTCCGCGCCGAACTGTCCGATGACCGCGAAGGGTTTCAGGTATTGCACCGAGTCCGGAAGGTCACCCAACCCACGGCCGAATTCGAAGGAAGGCGAGATACTCGACATTTCTTCCCTGACGTCTCTTGAACCGTATCCTCCCGGTGAGGCGCTGACCGACGCCGAGGCAATGTATTCATGTTCCGGACTGCGAAACATGGAATAGATCAGACTAAACTCGGGATTGGACCAGCCCCTCAGGGTCGGATCAGCGGAGTCTTCGGGTTTGGTGGAGCTGTAGTCCCCTTCAATGGAAAGTCCCAGATTCGGACTCAGGCGCTTTTGGTACTCGACCCCCACCGAAGACTCCTTCCCCTCCGGTCCGTGAATGTATCCGGGCTTGGCCAGCGTCAGCTCGTCGGCGGGAAATGGATCATCCACCGATAAACCGGCCGGGAAAAATCGTTTCCCCACGATGCCATGAGCCCATACCGGGTTTGATTGAGATATCAGGAGCGAAAACACCAGTGCCCCGATAAGGAATAATGCTAATCGTTGCATAATCGTTCCCCTTATTTAAGCCCCCATACGTCAGCAATGGATGGCAGACCGCACCCATCTGCAAGACGCAGGAGACCGAATCTTCTCGTGTGAACATAAGATTCTTATTGTCGATCAGCGGTGATTACGATCGAACAACCGGAGGGGGACGGATATAGTTGGAAAAAACAGGCAGACGGCTTGAAAGCCGAACCAGACGGATCGGCGGTTTCCCGATTACGGGATCGAACGTCTCGCGGAGGTCTTGATCGGAGCTATGAACAAACGTGGAGGCCGCACACATCCAGGCGCATACGAAGGAATTATGCTGCGATGAATGATGGGGACCGTGACCATGCCGGGTAAAATGTTCCGCCGCCCCGACCCCCATAAGACCGGTGACAAGGAGATGAACAAATACGAGGAGGACGGCGGTTCGATTAATCTTCTGTCGTTTCCAATTCATCATGACGGTTTGGAATTACTCATATAATCCTTTTTAAAGCCGCGGTCAAGTTTTTTTTAAAAGGTTGCGACCAGCGAGAACCGAACTTCCCGCGGCTCGGCCGGGTGCGTGTGGGTATCCTCGACTCCTGCCAGTGGCTCCCCCTGGAGCCTCGAGGTGTAGTAATAGTCAATATCTGACACCTTGGCGTCGAACAGGTTGAACACGTCAATTATGGCACGCCAGGATCTGAAAAACCGGTGCCCGACCCTGGCATCCACTAACGTGGATGACTTGGACCGAACGCTGTTGTCCTCGGTCAATGGACGCGGACCGAAATAGCGCATTCGGAGGCTTCCTAGGAATCCGGCCAACGTGTCAATCGAAATCCCGGCGGAAGCCACCCCCTCCGGCGAACCCGGAATGAAATTTCCGGTTCCCGGTTCCGAATCGGTAAACCGCGCCTTGGAATAGGCCAAGTCAGCATCGAAGGTAAGCCATGGGGTGGGCGTGTAATAGTTCGCCCACTCGATGCCATCCCGTCGACTGGGCCGGCTCGGCTCGGTTGTCCCGGCGTCGCCGACGAACAAGAGTTCGGAATCGATATCCAGGATCCATAACGCAAGGGAACTCTGCCAGTGCGGAAGAATCGCGGTTCGCACCCCGACCTCGGACCCTTTGGTGCGCACCAGCGGGCTCACTTTCGAAACCGGCTGCAAGGTGGCGGGATCCACCGTGATTGTCGATCCCCTCCCGTCGTTGCTGTGAAATCCGTATCCCCCGTTGAGGTAGTACTCGGTTTTGGCCCAGGGACCGAAGATAAAACTCAATTTCGGACTGGTAATGGAGTCATGGGCGGTTCCGGAATTGGCCTGAAGATCGCTGTTCACATCCCAGCGGTATATGTCCGTCCGCACGCCGGCCACGCTTCGAAATTTCTCGGCCCAACGGAACCCATTCTGGAAATACAATCCCACGCTGGTTTGAACGACGTGATCCTGGCTCGTGACATCAAGGACGTGCTGGTCCTGGGTGTGGTTGAGTGCGACATTCGCGATATTGTCGTTTCGGACCTGCAAGCCGATGGTGTTGTCCATGTCATGCCCGCCCAAACGCGTGTACCAGCCGCGACTGGTCTTAAGTCCGCTGACGACGCGTTTATCGGCCTGCTCGAACTGGTCGCCCGTCCCGTTTCCAAAGGGCGGCTCGGGATTATCCAGATAAAAGGTAAAATCCGAGAAGAGATTGAGTTTGTAATCGATCAGATAGGCGTCAACCTTGGTGACGGTAGTCTCTGCCGTCTGTTGCCATTGGCCGACGAGACTGTACCGGTAAGATCTTCCCCCGTCCGTCGGATTGATCGCGCCGAAACGCGAAATTTCGTTGTCGTGAATCGCCCGCAGCGGGACCTGGTCCGTGGAGTTCCAGGTTCCGTCGTAGCTCGAGGCGGTGACGCTCCATCCGTTCAGCACGTCGCCCTGGCTGTAACGCAAAACGGCGTTTAACCTCTTGAAGTTATCCGGGTTGTCCCAGGGCCCGTCGTTGTGGAACAATTCGACAGCCGTGAGAAAGTGGCCTCCCCAGACGCTTGGAGAGGCCGCCAAAAGGGCCCTCCGGTAACCGTCCGATCCCGCCCCGACCTCCGCGATGTTCCGCTCCAGAACATTTGCATAATCCATGTTGACCGCGCCGGCGGAAGAAAAGTCCCCTTCATCCGCATAATAGGGCCCCTTTTTATATTGGACGCCTCTGACGATCTCGGGAATTAAAAAGTTCAGATCGGCATAACCTTGTCCATGCGCATGGGTCGGCATATTGACCGGAGCACCTCCCACCGTCACGGATAAATCCGTACCGTGATCCAGATTGAATCCCCGAAGGTAATATTGATTTGCCTTCCCCTCGCCGCTGTGCTGACTGATCACCACCCCGGGAACGGTTTCCAGCATTTCTCCCGTACGTGAGATGGGACGATCCTCGATCTGCTTCGGCGTAACGCTTCCTTCGGTCGAAGAATCGGCCGTTCCGACCAGATTCTCGGCGGAATCGGTCACCTCGACCGTGTCCAACGTCTGGATCCCGCCCGAAATAGCTGCCTTCGGGATTAGTCCGAGAAGCGCCGCTGACACGACAAGACACAAATATAGGTCGGAATAACACATCCCCCGCATGATTTTTATCCTTCGCTGTGTCACTCAAGTCGGAATCGAATCGGCACATCGACCCACGCGGCAATACTCAAATTACCCTCTCGAGCCGGCTCAAACCGCCAGGCTCTCACGGCATCCAGAGCCGATTCATCCAGCAATAAATGACCTGAACTCTTTTCGACTCGAATCTCGGCAGGATTTCCATCCGGATCTATGAGGACCCGAACCACAACAGTCCCTTGGAGGCCGAGCTTTCGTGCCATCACAGGATAGTTTGGCTTTGGATTATGCAGATAGGCCGCGTCGAACTGGGGTGGGTCGAAGGATGGTTCCACCGAACTTTTGGATATGGACTGTACCTCCGAGGTGGCGGGAATGGAGATCGGCGGCGATGCACTTTGGGGAATGAATGGTTCCGGTAAAATCACTTTTTCCGGACGAGTCAGTGGCGGATTCTCCAATTTGGGCTGAGGCCGGAGGATGGGACGGCTCTGTCGTAATAATTTCGTTGGGCCGGACGTCTCGTTTGATCTATTCAGAGGCCACTCGGTCAAGATCACCTCGACAATCTGTTGCCGCGGTGGCATCGACCGGTGAACCGTGGCCAATACTAAGATCCCAATCAACGCCCCATGCAGCGCGAGCGAAAGCCAAAAGGCTGCTTTCATCGGATAAATCATCGGCACATGATTCATCAGGCTTGTCCCGAGTATTCACGGACTCTTTCCTGCCGGACCCGATCCGACAAAAAGTCCCGGAAGATCGGGAAGCGATTCGGCTCGTCCCGTCAGGAAATAAAGACCCACCACGAGGCTGAATACGCCCGCGGCCACGCCGACGCCGATATATATTTCCCGCTGACTACGGGCCCCCAGGAATCCGGCGGCCGTTACCACGGCGATGAGGCTGTTGCTCAGAATAAGACCCGTGACGAAACTGGCCATCAGCAACATGCCGCTCTCCGGGCCGGATGTTCCCCCCACCGCCGCGATCAGCAAGACCTGCGATCCGGTTTCGGCACCGATCCCGTGAATGATTCCCACCACAAATGCGGATACCGGGCTGTATCGCATGAGATGGTGTTTATGCTCATGGGCCCGCCCCTCCAACCATTCATGAAACCGATGCCAGAGATAAGCGACCCCGGAGAAAACCAGCATCCAGCGGCTGCGCAATTGGAAATCGCCCCGTCCGCGAAGATACTGAATCAGAGAATAAAAAACCCATGCCGCAAGAAGAAGCAGCGTGATCCCCACTACCCGCTCAAGAATGGGATCCACCCAGGACGGCAGGAGGGTCTGGGCCAGCAGGGCCGCCGATCCCAGGGCCACCACCATGGCCGCATGACCCAGCACATACATGGTCGAAAGGAACAGAACCGCTCGACTTCCAGTTGGCTGTCGTTCGGTGGCTTGTCCGGTACCCCGCGTGCGCTCTTTCCTCCCGGCGCCCGCCGTGCTGGTGATGTCCGTGATGGCCGCGACATGATCCCAATCGATCCCATGGCGAAAACCGTATAGAAACGTCGTGAGGAGTACGATCCAGAGGTGCTCCATCAGAGGTCTCCACGGCCAGAGCGGATCCGACCTCCCAGCTTCTCGCGATGCCGCGAGTTTGACCGGTCCATCCCGATTGACGTGGCCCCGTCCCGTCCGGCCGTCATCATGAAAGCGCCTTCCCCGTCGTCGTCATCGTCAGTTTTCCGTGTTTCACCCCTCGCGTCCCGATCAGCAAATCCGCGATCCTCTTGACCTCCCGACCCTTCCCGACCACGACCAGCACCTCCATGCAGTGTCGTTCGTCCAAATGGACATGCAGCGTGGATTTCACCGACTTGTGATACCGGTGCTGAAGGTGAGCCAGCGTCTCGCCCAGTTCGCGGACGTCATGATCGTAGACGATCGTAATCGTTCCGACGACCCGGTCCCCGAGCTTCCATTCCTCCTCGACCAGTTGATTCCGGATCAAGTCGCGAATCGCTTCGGATCGGTTGATATACTTTTTTTCCTGAATCAAACGATCAAACCCTTCGAGGAGATGGTGGTCGAGGGAAACACCGAAACGGGTCGTTTTCTTCATGCGCGGAGGCCTCTCATAATAATCGTGTTACGAATTACTGAATCGTAACACGCTTACCCATGCCCGTCAAGTGCAAACCCTTCCCGGCCGTTTGAACGCCTCGACAGGGGATTCTTGGGATATCTTGATCTGGCAGGACAAGGGCGCCGACACAGGGGGGACGTTTATCCTTCTTGCTGACGGTGATCGGGAATCGTCCGTGTCGCGACGATTCGAAGGACCGGCCTCGCCCCTGCGGCCAGCGCAAGGACAAGGCCAAAGGCACAGACGATCGTCGCCCCGGTCGGCAGGTCGAATCGATAGGAGGCCAAGAGTCCCAGCGCGCTCGAGGCGCCACCGACGCTCCACCCCAACGCAAGACGCCTTAAGATCCCTTGGGCGTAGAGAAGGGAGACGACGGCCGGCACCACCAGATAGGCAAAAACCAGGAGCACCCCGACCACGCGGACCGAAGAGGTTACGACGATGCCGAAAGAAAGATAGAACAGAAAATCCCAAAGAAAGATCGACCCTCCCCGTTTACGGAATTCCTCGGGCTTGAACGTAATCATCACAAACGGCTTCCGCAGTACCCAGTGGGACAGGCCGGCGAGCGCGCAGAGTGAACCCGTCGTCCAGAGATCCCGGGGAGTCACGGTGAGAATTTCTCCGACCAGAAGCGACCGGATATGCTCTGCCCCACCCGGGGCACGATCGAGGACCAGAATGGAGGCAGCCGCGGAGACGACATAAACGATCCCGATGATCGCCTCCTGGGGAATCCTTTCCCGTCTCTGTCGGGTCAAAGAAAATACCAGTGCGCCGGCCAGGGTGAATCCCATCGAAAAAAGATAAACCATTCGATCCGAGAGATCGTATCCGAACAGCAAGGCCGTCGTGGCCCCGAGCGCCGCCATCTGAGCGAGCGCGAGATCCACAAATATGACTCCCCGACGGACAATGTGCATTCCCAAATAGACATAGATCCCCGTCAAAATCAGACAGGCCAGAAACGGCAAACCCAATATGAGCATCGGTAATCTCTCCTCTTATTTTTTCTCCAACGCCTCTGTTATCTTTCCGATATCAAAATCAAAAATATCCGTATAATGGCGGATCCCCGCGCCGGGCGCCATCGAGGGATAGAGGACCAAAACCTGAATTCCGGTTTTTTGGGCCAGAAAGTTCGGGGCCCGATCGCTGAAGTAAGGTTCCATGATCAGGAGTTTTACCTTCTCCCTCGAAATCAAACCGACCAAATTCTCCAGGTATCCCGGCGCGGGGGGAATACCGGGCTTAGGCTCGACATGGCCGACGACATCCAGCCCGAACCGCTCGGCAAAATAGGGCCAGCTCGCGTGATAAGTTAAGATCTGGGTCCCGCGGTACGGGGCCATCTTCTTCGACCATTCAGAGATCTTCTGATCGACCTGATTGTCGAATGCCTTCAGGTTTTTCTTGTAATACTCGCACGATCCGGCGTCCAGCCCACAAAGCGTGGCCGTAATCTGTCCCGCGAGAATTTTCCCGTTTTCGGGGTCGAGCATGTAATGCGGATTTCCAAGCGGATGAACGTCTCCCTGCGATCGCTCGATGGGCCGGGTCGGGACCTCCAGCAACCGGACCCCTTTCGAGGCCACAATACGTCCCGGATTGTCTCTTTGGATCTTTTCGTTTCGGGAACTTTCCAAAAGCGGGGGAAGCCAGCCCACTTCCAAATCGACCCCGCCTTCGATGAGGACATCGGCCTGGTTCAGCTGCCGGATAAAACTCGGCTTGGCATCAACAAAATGCGGGTCCTGGATGCCCTTGGCGAGGCTGCTCACCGCCACATTGTCTCCCCCAATCTCTTCGGCCACCGAGGCGAAATCGGGGGTGGTCGTCACGATGATCAATTTGGCTTCGGCGCGGGCGGCAATGAGAAGAAGAAACAGAAGCCCGGTTATGAGAATTTTATTCATCTTATGCTCCTAGAATTTATGGGCGCCATGCTCGCCGATTAAGAACTCCCACTGCAGGAACACGGAATGGACCGGCCGGTCTCGATCCTGGATCTCATCGAAGTTATACTGCAGGCGCCATTTTGAGAATTCGCTGGAATAGAAAGTGAGCTCGGGTGAAGCACGAAATCGGCGGTCGCGCGACGTATCGTCCGCGGGATCTCCACCGGTTCCGGCCACGTAGTCGAATCGCAATCCGGTCACCCAGCGCCGTGTGAAACCCCATAGGAGCTGGGTATACCCGCCATGGTCTCGAAGGGTCTGTTGGGGCAATGGAGGCGGACCGGCCGCGGGACCGGCCTCGTAGAAGCGCGCCATGACCTCGGTCTGCCAACCGACAAAGGGCCAGCCCGCCTCGGCCGTCAACGGTTTCCACTTGTAAAAGAGATCCGCTCCGTAAATTGATGTCCGGGTATGATCGCCGCTTCCGTTCGCTCCGAATGCGCCGGATAGTCCCACCACGGCCGTTTGCGTATCGTTGAGATCGACAGAAGCCACCCAACGCGGGACGATGGTCATGTCGGCGATTCTTTCTATCGGGCGATTGATGATCGTACGTCCAAAGAGTTCATCTCCGGGTGTGTTCCGGAAGCTGTACCCGGTTTCGCCCGAGCCGTTCTGAATGCCGACCATCGCCTCGGAGTAGATGGGAACCGGAAGGAGGTAGGCGAGTTGAAGACCCGGCCCCCGCAGCCCGTCAGGCCCGAGGAACCGGCTGTTGACCAGAGGCACATCGACGAAATCCCAGGCATGGGGATGGGTGGCATTCAGTCGCCCAAACTGATTGAAGAACTGCCCTCCCTTCAGTTGTAGATTCCATGGAAGTGACGTGGAGGTCAGATAGGCCTCCTCCAACTCCACCGTGCTTTCCCCCTGTTCGTCGATCTGATAGACGATATTCGCATTTCCCGTAAAATAAGGATCGACGGCTGCGCCCAGGGTAAGTTCCACGTTTTGAACCGTAATGCCCCGTTGATTTGGATCGTGTCCCCCGGTCTCGACATTCTCAAGATCCTGGGCCGTCGAGGCCGCGGCCGCGAAGAGTCCGTCCAATGATATCTTGGGATTCATCGAGGCGATCGCCCCCCCCACCGCCCGTGCCGGGGGCGGGGTCTGTGCCATGTCCGGAGTCTCCGACGAAGTTCTGATCTGTGCCTTCAATTCGTCGATCTGTTTTTGCTGATCCTCCAGCCGTTGTTCCAGGTCCTTGACCTCTTCGGAATTTGAATTCTGTTTTTTTGGGGCCGAGTCCGTGCCGGCCTCCTGGGCCATCGCCGTGGAAAAAGCCCCGCTGAAAACGAATATCGATAATGCGACAAGAATCACGCGCATGGGATTCTCCCGTCAAAATTGCCGGTGCGTCGGCAAGGTTTCACTTCGAAATGGGAAATGTGGGTTGTGTTACAGGAGAGAGTACGGGGGCGCGCGCAGGGACGCGGTAGAAAAGAACGGTTTTGGAT
>Ga0055439_10000083_pt1 | contig 14663 bp, 11 predicted proteins | sample Browns_TuleB_D2_FD_57732 | JGI IMG/M metagenome (GOLD analysis project Ga0055439, IMG submission 57732) | Wetland microbial communities from San Francisco Bay, California, USA, that impact long-term carbon sequestration - Browns_TuleB_D2 | ecosystem: Environmental > Aquatic > Marine > Wetlands ...
CGCGGTCTTGGGAAGCGCGGTTTGGGCAAACGTGGATTGGGCAAACGCGGTCTTGGGAAGCGCGGTATCTAGTTCTCGATCCCTCGATCTTGGAATCTTACAAAAGGCCATCCTCTTCGGATGGTCTTTTGTTTTTTATGACCGATGTCAACTCTTTAAAGCGCCTGGGACCGAGGTGGGCGTTTGTTGTTTGAGGACGCGCCACAAGACGGGCAATAATTTACCTCCGTAGCAATGCAATAAAGATGAAAAATTCACCCCCAATCGCCTAAATCTACTCCTGGCCTCCTCGGTGAAGAGTGCCAGCTGCTTCTCGATAGGGTTGGCAAGCTGATTGCAATACGAGAAACCAGCAAAGATAAAAGAGGAGGAAAACGAAAATGTCAGAAACAAAAGGAACGATCATCGAATTGACGGATGAACAAAAGAGACTCATGAAACAGGTAACCGGTACGGATCATGATTCGATAAGGGTAGAAGTTGGAACTCACATTTCTTCGACCAACATGTTGGAGAGGCGCAGTCTTGGCAAACGCGGTCTTGGAAAGCGCGGATTGGGCAAACGCGGTCTCGGAAAGAGAGGCTTGGGAAAGCGCGGTCTTGGAAAACGCGGATTGGGCAAGAGAGGTCTCGGCAAACGTGGATTAGGAAAGCGTGGTCTTGGAAAGCGCGGTTTGGGAAAGAGAGGTATCTAGTTCTCGATTCGGAATCTGAAATTCTTACAATGGGCCATCCCGTTCGGGATGGCCTTTTGTTTCTTGACTACCAGACAATGGACTGAATGCCCCGGGCCAACTCGCGAATCATTCGGATGGCGATAGAATGTTTGCCGGCCAGGATTTTTGCAAAACCTCTCATACCGGGAATGAGTCTCCTGTCCTTATTGTCAATTACCACATCGACATCGAACGTCATGAAGTTTCCTTCAAGAGATTTCACGCGCCCTGCGCCGGCAGGTGAAATCTTTTCAACGCGGCCCACAAAAGTTTCGGCAGGGTAGCTGACAAATTTCAGAAGAACTTTCTGGTCCACCTTTACATCGTCGATATCGAATTCGCGTACAGGGATTCGAACGCGGACTTGATCCAGGTTCGCGACGACACAAACAAGGCTTCCCTTTGGAAAATATCTCCCGACTTTGTCTTCAAAACGGGGCGTCACCATCGTGCCTCGAATCGGCGTTTTCAATACCAGCCTGGCAACCTGCAAATTTGCCTGAGTTCTTTCTTTCTGGAGTTGTTCTTTCTCCCGGGCTTTCAATTGATATTCCGATCCGCCTTGTTCGGAAGCGGTGATCGACATCTCACGATCCAGTAGTTCCAGACGCGAATCAATCCGCCGAACATTTTCACTCAGCTCAGCGTTTCTGGTTCTTGCGAGACTTTGACCGGGCACTATGGAGTCATTTTCTTTAACAAGTACTTGTTCTACAAAGCCATCCACCTGACTTCGAATGTCGGCGCGTTGAAACGGCTCTAGAACAAACTCGCTGGTAACCTTCATATGGGAGGTCGGAACGAAGAGCAGCAAGGCCAGTCCAACCAGTCCAAGACGAACGGAAGTTTTTCTCGTCATGAGGACCTCTTTTTTATCAAGATAGAAGAACTTCAAGAATCCAACAATTTCTCGAAGCGTTTTCTTAAACATGAGATAGAAGGTCAGGAAGAACAGAGCCCAGCCAAACTGGCCAAAACTTTCCAAATAAATATTCCTGATCCATAAAACAATCAGGGAGTACAGGCTCACAGTATAGAGGAATGAAATCAATCCGTACGTTACGAAAATGCGACGCTTCCTTCTGGTTAACTCAGCGGGCTCCTCCGCGTCCAGGCGAAAGACATTCCTTTTGATCCAGCGATTGATGAAGCCGAAGGATTCTTCGCGAAGTCCCTCGATCCCCAGGAGATCTTCAAGAATAAAATAACCATCGAGTTTAATCAGCGGATTCATGTTCATCAGCAAGCCGGAGATTCCGGAGAACAAGAAAATAAGGAAGGCGAGATCGTGGACGGCTGTACCGGGGAGTGTGAAAAACCAGATGTAAGACGCAATACAACACACAAGCAATTCCGAATAGCAACCGGCGAGAGAGAACCAGATCCGTTGTTTCCGCTGTTCGAACGTATACGCATCTGTAGAATCCACAAAAAATGCCGGCGATCCGTAAAAAAGAAGGAAACCCATTTCATGACATTCGCCGCCATAGTTCTTTAGCGTCAGAGCGTGCCCCACTTCGTGAATCCCCAGCGAAAACGTGAAGAGGAGAAAAAATACGATTACGTCCCACAAGGATTTTTTGTTGAACGAATATAGCGCTACTGTTCCTTGCCAGAACTCATCCCAACGAACGACATTGATTGCGAACATCAATAAAATGGCAATGGTGGAAGCGATGAAAAACCAGCGCGTGTAAAGAAAACGCAAATAGGGAATGATCCGCGTCAGGAAGTCATCCGGATCAAACGAAAAAATAGTCATGTATTCAAAAGTCCATTTGCTCTTCTTCTCAACGCGGTTTTTCCTCTGTGATCGGATGCGATCCAGGAGCATCAAATTCCTTTCGGCGGAGGTAACATCGAGAAGGCCCATGCCTTTCAATTCCTCTTTGCAGGTTTCTACGAAATCCTCATCGATCGGTTCAAAGGGATATTTGGCGTTGTATTCTGCGATAATCTCTTCATTGGTGCGAAGGCCGTCGAAAAGAGAAATGAGATCCCACGTCAGGGGAGGGTATTTGTAGTATTCACGGGATACGGGATCTTTGATAACGTAAAACACTTCGTCAGGACCGTATTGGAGTTTCCGTACAACGAGGTCCGTTCTTAGTTTCGTTTCGCCGGGTTCAGGGTAGCCAAACCCAGAGCTTTTTCCATACGAATTGGATGGGTTTTCGTAATAAGACATAACCGATGCTTCGGTAGCCAATCTCGACTTTCGCTTTTCCGGCCATTCCGGATTTCAGCAGCATTTCCTGGTTTTCAACGCGGGCCTCAACTCGATAATGGGGCGCTTCACTATCCGCATTTACCTGGGCGCCCAGAAGTGACACGGTTCCATCAAATTTCTTCGTGGGAAACGCGTTCATTTTCAGCCAGACGCTTTGACCGAGCTTTGCGTATTGCAAATCACCTTCGGTGAGTTCCACCTCCGCTCGCGGGTTGCTCATGTCCGCAAGCTCACAAAACTGCTCGCCCTTTTTCAAAAGAAAGCCGACCCGTTCTTCAATTTTTGGAGTAATGATTACCCCGTCTACCGGTGCCAAAATTCGTGTTCGATTGAGTTCTTGCTGAGTGAATGCAATCTCGCGGTCCGTCTGGTCCAACTCAATCTGCTGCATTCGCAAAGCAGCCATATCGTTCAAGCTCTGACTGCGGCTAATCTGCTTGGAAAGCAAGTCCCGCCGCGTCTTCTGCTCTTCCAGGGCGAGCCGGTAATTGCTGTCTTCAAGGGCTGCTACCAGTGTTCCTTTTTTGACCTGAGCTCCTTCACGAAAATAAACATTCTTTACGATTCCTTCTACTTCGGATACCACAGGAATCTGCCTTGCGGGCATCACGGTCACATCACCTACAACTTTCATTTTCCATGGGACGAAGATTAATAAGAGTGCCGCCACAGCCATGCCTATCAGCCAGGTATTCCTTCTGCCTTTCGGCATCTTTAGCAGCATTTTCTTTTTTTCCATAAAAGGCTGCATCAGATTGAACAGCGGAACCTGTCGGTAAAGCTGAGCGTTCCGAATGGCAACCGTGGCCTGATTTGCAAGAATGCTGATGAGTTCCAAATGCCTTTCATCGAGGAAGTAAGGCGTACTGCTTTCAAAGATCAGAAGACCGAGCTCTCCTTCTTCGTCCTTGAGCGGAAGGGTAACAAAAGATTTCATTCCGGACTTTTCGAAATACGCTTTGAATTTTTCTTTCGTTTCTTCCCGGTCCGTCGCGATCTGGCCGTTAAACTCCGAAAGATAAAGACCCTTGCCAAGCCGAGCAGCCCACGCAGCTGTCTCCTGAAGATTTCTCAACTCAGGACTGCTTTTATCGATTTCCATTCGTCCGGAAACGGCGCTCAGCTCAATCTTCTGTCCGTCAATCAACACAACGGCTGCACGCTCGTAGGGTATCAACGTGGCAGACTGATTTACCAGCGTTTTCAACACGTGTTCCAGATTGAGTGTGGAGGTAATTTCATGGCTAATCGCAAGCAGTAGATCCAGTTCTTTTGCTTTCCTCTCTGCTCTCAGCAGATTTGCGTTGTGAATGGAAACAGCCGCTTGATGGGAAAGATCGTTCAGCAGAAACTGATCTTCTTCGTTGAATGGTTCGTCCACCGTGCGATTCATGACTTCCAGCGCGCCGAGAATTTTCCCCTTGCATTCCAGCGGCGCCGCCATGTATGTATAGACGGGTGTCTCTTCGAGGTTGGAAAACCTTTTCAGCAGGCGTTCCTCTTCTGAAGCGTCCTCCAGCAAAATTCCTTCTCCAGCCTGAATAACTTCTCCGGTAATGTCTTCTTCAAGTTTAGCCCGGTAAGAACCCAGGAGTTCCTCGTATCCGCCGGTACTCTTTCCGGTGTAGATCTCATCTCCCGCTTCGTTTAAGAAAAAGATTGTGCACGTTTCCGCATCCAGAATGTCGCGAATCTTTTCTGTGATGATGGGCAGAAGGCCGTCGAGTTCCAGAGTGGAATTAAAAATCTGACTGATATCGTAAAGCAGTGTCAATCGTGTAATGGCATTGAGCTGATTCCGACTCTGTTGTTCGTACGATTTCATGTTTCCTGCAGCAACCGAAACGAGATCCAGGCCTTTCGAGAGAAACTCGGCGTCTTCTTCTGTAAATGTCGCTGCGATATCCGATTTGTTGATGAGTTCGAGAACACCATGCAATTCGGGTTTGGATTTCACCGGGACACATAATGCCGTTTCCGGATTTATTTCTTTTGGAAACTGGATGTGCTTGTTGGGTTGCCTGAGGGTTTCTGCTTTCAGCAGGAGCGGTTTTCCGGAGCGATAAACTTCACCCAGGTAATCACTGCCAACTGAGACACTTTTGGTTCGTATGCCCTTTTCAGACAAAGTTGTAGCGGCCGGTTCGAGTGTGCCCTGATCCGCATCGAACATCCACAGAACAGCATTCCTGGCCTGAACGGATTTTGAGAGATCTTTTGTGGCAACGTCGAGGACCTCTTGCAGAGAACGGCAAAAAATCAACGAATAGGCCAACCGATATAACTGGTACGCTTTACTGGTTCCTTCTTCGGGCATTCAGAGTTTTGTTCCCCAGGTTCTTCTTTGATTTTGTCGGTGAGTCTAGCACTTTTCTCTCGAGCGTTCAAACTCGATTCTAAAACTTGTGCTTCCGACAAAGGTACTTCATTCGGTTTTTATCGATTCCAAGCATTTCGGCTGCCCGGACCTTCACGCCTTTCGTTTTATCCAGGGCCGTACGCAAGAGTTCACGCTCAAATTGTTCCACCGCTTCATCCATCCGGATGCCGCTTTCCGGAATGCCGGACAGCAACGGAAGTGACGCGGAATCATATCCTCGTACGGAAGGGGGGAGATGCTGCAATCCGATCATTTCTTCATCACTCATCAAGATGAGCGTTTGAACCAGATTTTCCAGCTCTCGAACGTTCCCTTTCCAGGAATAGTCGATAAGGGATTCCATCGCTGCCGGATGAAATTTCTTAACAGGGATTCCGTTTTCACGGCAAAACAGGCGGAGGAAGTGATAAAGAAGAAGCGGAATATCTTCTTTTCGTTCTCTCAGCGGAGGAACGTTGATTGGAAAAACGTGAATCCGGTAATAAAGGTCTTCGCGAAATTCTCCGCGTGAAACTTTTTCTTCCAGATTTTCATTCGTCGCGGTAATCAACCGCACATCCGTGGAAATTTGTTTCGTGCCGCCAACGCGCTCGAATTGTTTTTCCTGAAGAATCCGCAACAGCTTTGCCTGAACCATCAGGCTGATGGATCCGATCTCATCCAGGAAGAGCGTCCCCTCATGTGCAAGCTCGAACCGGCCCGTGTGTCCTGCGACAGCGCCCGTAAACGCCCCGCGCTCATGACCGAAAAGCTCGGTTTCTATCAGTGTTTCGGGAAGCGCCGCGCAATTGACGCTCACGAACGGCTGCTCGTTTCGCTTGCTGTTGTAATGAATCGAGCGCGCAATCAATTCTTTTCCGGTTCCGCTCTCGCCTCGAATCACAACCGCCGCGGTTGTCTCTGCGACGCGACGAATGGATTCAAAGACGCGAATCATTGCGGGACTGTTTCCGATCATGTTATCGAACGAATATTTCCGCTGAAGCTCATCACGCAGACGCAAGTTGTCGGTTCTCATTTCTTGCATCTCCAGCGCGCGATGAATGATCAGTTTCAGTTCTCCCAGATCGAATGGTTTTTTAAAATAGTCGGAAGCCCCCGCCTGTACGGCTTTCAAGGTCTCGTGCGGGTCCGTATTGCCCGACATTACGATGATTACGGTTTCAGGATGTTCCGCCCGGGCAGTTTCAATTAGGCTGATTCCTTCTTCGCACTTTCCGGAAGGCGGGAGGTTTAAATCCACCAGCGCAAGCGCGGGTTTTTCCTGTCTCAAAAGTAGTTCACCTTCGATGCGATCACCGGCTTCAACAATTTCGTGCTGCTTGCTCAAGGAAAGAGCAAGCTGCTGTCGCAGGAGCCGGTCATCTTCAATGATGGCTATCTTTGCCATTTGTTTCCACCGGAAGGAGTATCCGAAAGGTGGTACCCGAGCCCGGAGTGCTCATCACTCCTATTTTTCCGCTGTGCATCGCAAAAATTTGCCTGCTGGTAAAAAGCCCCAGGCCAAGCCCCGTGTCCTTCGTCGTTCGAAAGGCGCTGAACAATTCATCCTGGATGAAAGATTCGGACATGCCAACACCCGTATCAGAAATTTCAATTGAGATTCTTTTCTTTTTGCGCTGCGTGATCAATTTTGTGCTGACCGTCAATATTCCGCCACGGGGCATGGCATCGATCGCATTTTCAATGATGCTGTGAAATGCGCTATGCAGATAAAAAGGATCACCCCAGATCAAGGGAAGCTCAATCATGGAAAGCTCCATCTGCACATCTCGCGTCCTGCGTGCAGGTAATCCTTTGATGATTTTCATGAGAATCTGGTTAATATCGACCTTCAGTTTTACAACAACTTGCTCTCGATTTTCACGATATCGGTTCACGATGGCGTGCATTTTCTGCACGGTATCGTTGAGGATCTCGGTCATCGATTGTTTGAATAAAGGACTGTCGTAGTTATCTTCCATGTTATGCAACAGCGCGCCTAGACGGAAAGCCAGATTCTTCATGTCGTGAATGATGACGGAGTCTGCGGTTTGCTGAACCGAAACCCGTACTACTTTCTTTTTAGCGGACATTGCCTCAATAGAAGGTTTCTGCATTCGGATCCCCCGAGACTGCGTACCGGAGGATCAATACGGAGATATCGTCAGACTGTGGAGTCCCTGCGGAGTATTCTGCAATTCTGCGGAAAATACCATCGACAATTTCATCGGCAGGTCTGTGTCTGAGTTTGATCAGCAATTCCTTCAACTGCTCTTCCCCTAAAAGTTCTCCTTTCAGATTGCGCGCTTCTGTAACACCATCTGTAAACAAACACAGGAGATCACCAGGCTTCAGCAGAATGGTTTCTTGTTTATATGTGGCGAAAGGGAACGCTCCCACAATCAAACCCCCGGAAAAGAGTTCTTCGATCTGTCCATCGACATGAACAAGATAGGGTGGATTGTGGCCTCCATTTACGTATTGGAACTCCCCGTCCGGCGCAAGCGAACCGTAAAACAGGGTGACAAATTTATTGCCGCTCGTTCTTTGCACAAGATAACTGTTGACACTGTTCATGCAATCAGATGGTGCAGCGTGTTTCATCGCTTCTGCAAACAGGAGTCCCTGAACCATTGAACAGAGTACGGCTGCCGACACTCCTTTGCCGGAAACATCCGCTATCATCGGCCCGTATCTGCCATCTGGAAGCTTAATCAGATCATAGCAGTCGCCACTGATATGCCTGCTCGGGATATTTTGCGCGCAAGCTTCAAAGAATCCGTAGGCTCCGCGGATTCGGGGTAGAAGGCTGGCCTGAATTTCTTTTGCCGTTGCCAGCTCCATTTCCAAACGTTCTTTTTCACGAGATTCGCGAAGCAACCGTGCGTTTTCAATGACGGCCGTTGCATCTGTAGTCAAAGAATCCAGGATGCCCTGGCTGATCTTCGAAAATGTATCGGTGGCTTTCTTACCGTCCAGGTACAGGACGCCGATTACCCTTTGCGCGCCCAAAATATCAATTCCGGAATCCGTAAGGCTAAACTGTCGAAGCGGCAGACAGATGATCGTTCGTAATTCCAGGTTGAGCATACTCTCAGACACCGCCACCTTGTTGGGGCCCTGGACGTCTGAAAGCAAGACCTTTTCTCCGGATTCCATAACCTGCTTCAAAATTGTGTTGCTGATCTGGAAGGTTTCCGCGCCAAGAGATTCCTTGTTTGAATTCCGTCCACACTCAACCCTGGGTTCTCCTCCCGGGCCTTTCAGCACAAGAAAAGCGCGCTCAGCGCGTGTAATTTCAATCGCAGTGTCCAGGACCATATCAAGAACATCACGCAACGACGCACTGCCGCTCAGCAGGCGCGCAACTTCGAGCAGGTGCGATACGTTTTTCAGGTCATTACCTGCGACGGATAAGAATGTGGAAGGAGAATCAGCGACGAAGGGCGAGGAATTATGAGTGACATCGTCGTGAGTAAGAAACAAAATCTGCGTATCGTTTCCCAACAGGATGCGATCCTGATGCTTCAGCATGCACATCTGAATGCGCTGACCGTTAACGAACGTTCCGCATTTGCTTTGTTTATCGATCAGTTTATACGAGCCGTTTTCTTTCAAGATTTCCGCGTGGAAACGGGAAACTGAAGCATCGTTGGTCTGGAGATCGTTTTCCCCGCTCCTACCGATCGTGAACTTCAGTTTCTCGATCACGATAGCGCGCTCTTCGCCCGTGCTTTTTATGACTTTTAGTTTCGGAACTGACGAAGCAGAAAGGGCCATTCTATTTGCTCTTAGTTTTGTGGATTGATAAAAATGATTACTTTACCGGAAGTTCCAGGCCGCAAAATTCCTTTGCCCTTGCCGGGGCTGAGCTCGATCAGAGCCGGAGCTGTTCCGCTCGCCGGATCGATCGTAGAGCTGATCCATTTTACGCGCGCGGAAAATTTGAGATCCGGATGAGTCGTCGGAACAAATTCCGAACGTGCACCAGCGGAAAATATTCCCAGCTTCTCTTCAGGGACAAACACACGGGCAAGCAATGGCTCCAGCGCCGTAATCCGGAACAACGGTACATTTTCATCCTCAACCACTCGTTGACCAACTTTCAGATAACGTTCGCCAACCACTCCGCTAAAAGGGGCTCGAATGATGCTCTTTCCGTAGTTTACTTGAGCCAGCTCCAGTTCCGCAGCAGCGCTCTCGTAGCTTAGACGTTTCGAATCGTATTCGGAGTCAGAGAGCAATTTCTCGTCATGAAGGGATTTCGCGCGGTCATTTTCGACTTTTACTTCCTGCAGATGAACTTCCGCTTTGCGGATTTCCAGCTTTAGATCCCGGTTGTCCAACTCGGCCAGCGGGTCGCCTTTCTTTACCCAGGCGCCGCGATCCACGTAGATCTTATCAATGATCCCCGTCAGCCGCGTTTTGATTTCCACATCGTTTTCCACTACAAGAGCGGCATCGAAAGTGATGGTTGAATCTTGTTGTGCAAATGCGGTGACGCAGGTGAGTATCAGGCTGACGGCTAAAAGAATTTTCATCAGTTGTTCATAATAACACAATGGGTCTCGGCTCTAAATTCCGCGCTTTGCTTGAAATAACAATGGCAGTCGAATAGAATAGTGCTTACACTTATCGCGTAATAGAAACATCCGGTCAGGGTGAATTGGTTGAGGTAATTCATGAAGGTCATTTTGTTTGTGCCGCCCGGTGGCTATTTTGCCGAGCGCTGGGCGCAGGGTTCGACGATGCCGAACCTTGGCGTTCTGTACATCGCTGCTGTTCTCGAGCAGGAAGGCGTGGATGTTCAGGTTGTTCCCGCTGATGTTTTAGGCCTCACCCATGATCAGGTTGAAAAAATCATTATCGATGAAAAGCCCGATGTAGTTGGGATTACCGTTACGACTGAGAACCGGTTTCAGTCTTTTGAAGTGGCTGAGCGCTCGAAGAAAGTCTACCCGAAGGCAATTACAGTGTTGGGCGGGCCCCACTGCACTCATACAGCCGACGACACCTTGAAGCATCTTCCCTACGTTGACGTAGTTGTCCGGAATGAAGGCGAAGAAACCATGGCCGAGCTGGTGAAGGCACTGGAAGCCGGTAGCGACCTGAGCACAGTGACCGGGATTTCTTATCACGATCGTGACGGAAATACGATCCACAATCCAACGCGAGTTTACATTAAAGATCTGAACGATCTACCCTATCCGGCGCGACATCTTGTCCCCATGGACAAATACAATTTCACCATGGATGTTCCCGGTATGGGACACGTTCCTGCTGCTTCAGTAATCACAAGCCGGGGATGTCCGTTTTCCTGCACTTTTTGCGCCACTCCGGGAAACTGGGGGCGGAAGGTTCGTGCGCATACTCCGGAATACGTCCTTGATGAAATCCAGCACTGCATGGATAAGTACGGCGCGAAGGCGATCTGGTTTTACGATGACATTTTCAATTTCAATCCGAAACGCGTTCACCAGATTTGCGATTTGATTCTGGAACGCAAAATGAAATTCAAATGGTTTTGCGAAATTCGCGTTGACGTAATGACAAAACCCCTGCTGGCCAAAATGGCGGAAGCCGGCCTTTTTCATCTCGGTTTTGGAGTAGAAGCGGGTTCAGAGCGCGTACGCAAGCAGATCATCGATAAGAAGCTGGATCTCGATCAGGCACGAAACGTGATTGATTGGAGTAATGAGCTCGGCGTGGTGCCCAATCCATTCTTTATTTTCAGTCATCCAACGGAGACGTGGGAAGAAGCTCAGGAAACCATTCACATCATGGAAGAATTCCGTAAGAAATGCGAAATGAGCATTGCAATTATGCACGTGTACCCCGGAACACCACTCGAAAAAACAGCGCGCGAGATGGGATTGCTGCCGCCCGATTTTACATGGACGAAACGTTATGATCGCCGAATCATCACTCTTCCTGCGGCTCAAGGTGACGTGCCTTTGTTCATCGACCGTTTGAACTGGTGGCAGATTAGTGAACTGCTGTTCCGCTGGTCTGATTTCCGTCAGAAAAAGTACAAGGTTCTGAACAAAATTCCGAAAGCCCTCAAAAGCATACATAACCTGGGTGATTTTAAGCGTTACCTGATCATGTTTCTTGTCTATATGAAGGTAAAATTCTCCGGGCAGTTTTCCACGGATAGAGTTAGCGCGATCCCCAACGGTCCAGTTGCCTTCGGCCAGTAATTGAACTCTCCCCTGAAAAACTTGAAGAAATCAAAGAACCGTTGCTTTGCCTGCGGTGAAGCGAATCTTCACGGATTGCGTCTCAAATTTCAGTACGATTCCAAGAAGCGATCGGCGACCGCACGCCTGCGTCTCGCTGCACGCTACCAGGGAGCGACCGGCTTTGCGCACGGGGGAATCATAGCCACTTTGCTGGATGAAGCGATGGCCAAAGCAAATGGGATGACAGGCATTCGGGCCGTAACAGTAAAAATGAACGTTTCCTATCGGAAGATGGTTCCATTACAGCGATCGCTTCAATTAACTGGTTGGCGAACGTTGCGGAAAGGCCGCAAGCTGTATCTTAAATCCGACTTGCGCGACGCAAACAAGACGCTGTTGGCTGAAGCAACCGGCCTTTTCCTGGAAGTGTAGGAAGGTGATGCAACCATTAGTTTGTAGGGGCGCGATTCATCGCGCTCTGATGGCCCTGTTGCCCGGTCCTACGGGGCGTAATGAATCGCGCCCCTTCAGAATCTTTTCCTGATCTTCCTTCAAATGGTTTGCTCCGCCAAATAGTATCAGGCCTCCGATCGGAATCGTAACGCAGCCCAGCAACATTCCAATCGTCAAAGACTGTGTAAGATCCGAAATCTTTCCAATCAGCACCGGAGAAATAGCGTCACCCAGAAGATGAATCACGAGAATATTTATTGCCATCGCTGTTGCCCGCATTCTGGGATGAACGACACTGAGGATCGCTGCGTTGAGTGGGCCGGTATTGAAGAACAGGAAAAATATTGTTAAGAAAACAAAAGGGAAGGCCCATGCTTTACTTTCAATCAGGATCGATGCTACAGCAGTAGGCGCCGCAAGAAGCATTCCGATTGCTGACACGAGAAAATATGCTTTCCGGTTCTGCTTGTGCCAGCTATCCGCAAGAAATCCGCCGAACATCGTTCCTGTTACCCCCGCAATCACTGTCGTCGACCCAAAAAGCTGTGTGGCCTGGCCGACTTCCCAGCCACGGATACGGGACAAGAATGTTGGATACCAGTAAGCAAGTCCGCCAACGGCAAATGTTAATGCGGTAGTACCAAGAACATTGTAAACATAGGAAGGTGTTTTGAAGAGCTGACTCCATGTTTCGAGAATTGAGGGTGTTCGGATTGGATCTGCGCTTCTGGCCGGTTCCCTGATGAATAATGCCAGAATAGCAAGTATCAATCCGGGAATTGCGGCGACAAGGAAAGCCGTTCGCCATCCAAAGTGCTGTCCCCACTGGCCGCCCAGGATGATTCCGATGGCGCTACCCAGGGGTGTACCAATAAAGTAAATGGAAAGCATGCGCGAACGGACCTGTTCCGAGTAAGAGTCGGAAATAATCGTTGGCGCGACCGGACCGTAGCCGGCCTCTCCCACACCCACAACTGCCCGGATCGTGTGGAGCGCTCCGTAAGTCTGGGCCTTACCCGACAATGCCGTAGCAATACTCCACAGAAATACACAGGAACTGGCCAGCCACTTCCGGCTCATTCGATCGCCCAGCAGACCGAGAATCGGAGAGGAGGCAAGATAACCAATGGTGAAGGCCGTATGCAGCAATCCAAGCTGCGCATCTGTTAGATGAAGGTCTGCTTTGATGAACGGCAATAGCGCTGAGATGATGAAACGGTCGAGATAATTGACCAGATTGATCGCGGTAAGAACGAAAAGGGTGTAGATTTTCATCCTGCTGCTGATCATTTCCAAACACGTTACCACAAAGGAATGAAACCAACGAACGTTGCGCTACAATAGTCCCGCATGGAGAAAGCCTCACAGAAGCTCGCGCGGACTCTTAAAACCACCGAATACTTTACGCTCGCATTTGGAACCATGGTGGGAGTGGGCTGGCTCATACTGATTGATGACTGGCTCACGCGTGGCGGACCTGCGGGCGCAATGCTCGGGTACCTGATTGGCGGAATCTGTCTGCTGCCGGTTGCTTACGTTTACGGAAAATTCGTTCGCGCGATTCCCGATGCCGGGGCCGAAGTTGCTTATGTGACCGCTGTCTTCCCGCGCTCCATGGGGTTTGTTTCCGGTTGGCTCATGACGCTCGCTTATCTGATCGTTTGTCCGTGGGAGGCGGTCGCAATCGGAAAACTGGTTAGTTACATCATTCCGGGAACGGCCAGTATGCAGATTTACAGTGTTGCGGGGCGGCCGGTTTTCCTGCCTGCTTTAACCCTCGGATTTGGGTTAACAGCGTTAATTTTGTTTATCAACTACAGGGGAATTCGCCTCAGTTCGCGCTTCCAGAACTACACCACCTTTGCGCTATTGATCGGCTTTGGCCTGTTCACATTACTTGGCGCCTCACGGGTGCAGTTTGCGAACTATCAGCCTGCGTTTGCCCAGACATCTGCAGTTGTGTCGATTATTCTTGTTCTCCAGATCGTTCCATACTTTCTTACGGGGTTTGAGTCGGTTCCCAAGTGTGTGGAAGAAGCGCATGCTAGTCTGGACCCTCGCGGATTGGTGAAAGCAATTTTCCTTGCGCTGGGGGCCGGGGTACTTTTCTATGTTTTGATCATTTTCGTGGTGAGCGGATTGGTGCCGTGGAAAACGATAGCCTCCGAGCCTTATGGGACAGCGCTCGCTTTCCAACGCGCCTTTCATTCAGATCTGATCGTGCGATTGATCCTGACCGCCGCGCTTTTTTCACTGGTCAAAGTATTCAATGGAAATTTTGTTTCCGCAAGCCGCCTGATTTTTGCACTGGGAAGAGGAGAATGGATCGGTTCTATTTTTGGAGAGGTGCATCCTCGTTTTCAGACGCCTCATGTTGCCGTGATCCTTTGCGGCATGATTACTTTTGTTGGCGCTCTCCTTGGTGACGCCATCCTGGTTCCCGTAACCGAAGTCGGATCACTTTGTTCCATCCTGGGCTGGTTCATGACTTGTATGGCCTATTTGAAATGGCGGAAGGGAATTCCGCCCCGGGAAAAATTCATCGCTACTTCCGGCGCTATCGTCGCTTTTTTGCTGCTTCTTCTTAAGGTCTTCCCTTCAGTTCCTGGAAGCCTGGGGCGCTGGGAGTATATTGCACTCGGGGTTTGGCTGGTTCTAGGCTTTTCCCTTCGCAAAAGATGAAACCCATAGCTCGCGTAAGAAGGGGACAGGGAGATCAA
>Ga0055439_10000084_pt1 | contig 14566 bp, 10 predicted proteins | sample Browns_TuleB_D2_FD_57732 | JGI IMG/M metagenome (GOLD analysis project Ga0055439, IMG submission 57732) | Wetland microbial communities from San Francisco Bay, California, USA, that impact long-term carbon sequestration - Browns_TuleB_D2 | ecosystem: Environmental > Aquatic > Marine > Wetlands ...
GAAATTTTCATGTTTGCCGTTTGTAGCGCCCATCTCTCGAGGGCTGAACTCCAGCTCAAGAGCCCGCCAGAGGCGGGCGCTACAAACGCCAATCACGCTTTTTGCATCAACAACAAGAGATCTTCAAACGCCTGATCATTGCGTACATTCTTCAGATTTTTTTCATGCTGAAAATGATACGGGCAGCGCCAGCCCAATTCGATGGCGCGTTTCAGCCATAGAATGCTGTTCTCCTGATCACCGCGCAGCGCAAACACACATCCTCGATCAAATGCAGCATGATGATCCAGTGGATCGATACGTTCAATTGCTTTCTCTGAAAGTTCCAGCGCAACAGGCCAATTCTTCATTTCTGCGTAAACGACAGCAAGCCGTGCGGTGGCGAAACTGTTGTTTGGATTTATAGAAATTGCTTTGTTTAAGTAATCTTCTGCTAACGAAAGCTCACCACTGTAAGACGCGCACGTGCCATACAGGACATTGAGTAGCGGGTTGCCTTCATGTTTTTTCTGAGCCTGTTCAAGAACGGATCGCGCTATTGGAAAATCACCAAGAAGACTATGAATCCACACAAGATAAAAATAAGGGTAGATCACTTCCGGATTAATACGCATTTCCGTATGAAACGCCAGGATCGCTTTGTCCAATTCTCCGGTGTGAAGGTAGATTTCTCCGCTATGATCGTGTGCCACCGCGTAATTCGGATCGAGCCGGATCGACTTCTGAATCTCCACCATCGCTTGCTGATATTCGCCTCGTAAATAAAGCAGCGTCCCGAGTGTGCAATGCACTTCCGAAAGATGGTCGTTAATCGCGGCAGCGCGCAAAATGATCTCTTCCGCCTTTTTGAGCCATTTGCGATCGCGATCAAACCAGTTATAAAAACGCTGGACGTAAACTTCACTCAACGAAGCAATGGCGGCGGCAAACTGCGGATCCTCTCGTAATGCCTTCACAAGGAATTCTTCGGCCAGGAGGTTATCGTTTGCCGTTTGAAGAGTATAATGATGCCTTCCTTTCAAATAATACTCATACGCCTTCAAACTCTTCGTCGGTCGCCGTCCGACAGATCGCCTCTCCGTTTCCGTCAAACGCAACTGCAACGCAGCGCAAACGCTTTTCGCCACATGTTCCTGAAGTTCAAAAATTTCCTCCACGGTACTTCGGTATCGATCGTTCCATACATCGGAAGAAGAAGCGCGGTCGAAGAGACCTGCATTCACTTCAATGGAGCCGCCGTTCGTTCCCACAGATCCATGAAGCAGATAGCGGACCTGTAACTCCTGAACGACGGAAGGCAGAGATAAGGGGCGGTCCTTGTATTTCACTACAGCATGGCGGGATAGGACGCGGATGCCTGCAATCATCGAAAGGTCGGTAATGATATCTTCCGTGATGCCGATCCTGAGGTACTTACATTCTTCATCCGCATCAGACTGGTCGAAATAAAGAACGGCAATGCTGATCGTTCCGGCAATAGAAGTCCGCAATTCGGAAGTATCTCCCAATCTTTTGAGTGCTGTAAGGAAATCGCCGGCAGATTTGTAGCGAGTATCCCTGTCCTTGGATAATCCTTTTTGCAGAATGGCATTCAGCGTATCCGAAACATGAGCCAGCGGCGCGGCCTCTTCATTCAATATCGCCGCATAGGTTTGAATCCGTGTTTCCCGTTCAAACGGCAGGCGGCCGGCGAGCATGTGATACAAAACGACACCTGTTGAAAATAGGTCGCTCCGTTCATCAGACTCCTCCCCGCGCGCCTGTTCGGGCGAAAGAAACTCCATGGTCCCAGGAATCTGACCTTCCTTTTCCGGCCGATCCATACTCCGTGCAAGCCCAAAATCGAGGATCTTCACTTTATCCCGCGGAGTAATCATGATGTTCGACGATTTTATGTCCCCGTGAATGATTCCGCGTGAATGCGCCTCCTCAAGCGCTTCCAGGATTTGCTGCGCGAATTGAAGCGCCTGAGCCTGGATAAGCTGTCCTCCTCGAATCCTGCGGCTCAACAACTCACCTTCCACGAGTTCCATAGCAAGAAAAGGGATGGTTTCGTGCCAGCCGGCCTCGTAAACCACCGCGATACTCGGATGCAGCAGAGATGAGCACAACCGTGCTTCCTGAAGGAAGCGCTCCTGCGTCGAGTGAGATTCGGTCAGAGTGAGCAACTTCAGTGCCACGGGGCGGTGCAGAAAAACATCTTCCGCGCGATAAACTTCCCCGAACGAACCGGCTCCGATTTTTTCCAGTAATCGGAAATGAGAAAACTGCATCCCGGGAAGTATCAAAGGCATGCTTCAATTATAATTGTAGAGGCGCGATTTATCGCTCCCCAGGAATCCGAGGTAAAACATGCACAATTTATTTCAAACGCTGCAGAAATTTGAAGATGGAAAATTTTATTCCCTGCCACAGTTAGAAAAATCGGGTATTGGACCTATTTCCAGATTACCCGCATGCATCCGCGTGGTTTTGGAATCGGTTCTCCGCAATTATGACGGCACGAGGATCAAAGAAGAGGATGTGCGAGCGCTCGCGAATTGGAAAGCGAAAGATTCACGAACAGCGGAAATCCCCTTTGTCGTCGCAAGGGTCGTGCTTCAGGATTTTACCGGCGTTCCATTGCTGGTAGATCTTGCCGCCATGCGTTCGGTTGTTCATCGTATGGGAAAGAACTCCAAAATTATCGAGCCGCTGGTGCCCGTGGACCTGGTGATTGATCATTCGGTGCAAGTGGATTTTTTTGCAGTAGCGGATGCCCTGCAACGGAATATGGAAGTGGAATTTCGACGGAACCGCGAGCGCTATGAGTTCTTAAAGTGGGGTATGCAGGCGTTCAGCGGATTTCGCGTTGTCCCCCCCGGAATAGGAATTGTGCACCAGGTAAATCTTGAGTATTTGGCGCCGGGAGTCTTGAGCAAGAATGAAATCTTCTATCCCGACACGCTGGTTGGAACAGATTCTCATACAACGATGATCAACGGATTGGGAATCGTCGGCTGGGGCGTTGGAGGGATTGAAGCCGAAGCGGGAATGCTGGGACAGCCGGTTTATTTCTTGACGCCCGATGTTGTGGGCGTTCACATGACCGGGGCTTTGCGAGAAGGTGTTACGGCAACGGACCTCGTGCTGCACGTGACCGAAATGTTGCGCAAAGCAAAAGTCGTCGGCAAGTTTGTGGAATTCCATGGCGAAGGCGCTGTCTCGCTTGCAGTACCCGACCGGGCGACGATTGCGAATATGGCTCCGGAATATGGAGCCACAATGGGGTACTTCCCGATTGACGAAGAAACATGCAAATATCTGCTCGCGACCGGTAGAAAAGAGGAGCATGTTCGGAGCTTCCGGAACTATTTTCAGGCGCAGCAATTGTTCGGAATCCCTCAAAAAGGACAATGCGATTACTCTACAGTATTGGAGCTAAATTTGCAGGATGTTCAACCCGCGGTAGCCGGGCCCAAAAGGCCGCAAGACCGCATCAATCTCGGACAATTGAAAAACAAGTTCCACGATCTCTTGAGAAAGCCCCTGAGCGAAAACGGATTCAACATGCAGGGCGACCTTTCGAAGCGCATCCCGGTTAATCTGGACGGCCAAAAACCAATCGGACATGGATCTGTTTTGATTTCGGCAATCACATCCTGCACCAATACTTCGAACCCCAGCGTAATGCTTGCCGCCGGATTGCTTGCAAAGAAGGCAGTAGAAAAGGGATTAAGCGTGCCGGCTTATGTGAAAACTTCGCTTGCGCCGGGTTCTCGTGTGGTGACGGAGTATCTGGGAAAAACCGGACTTCAGCCCTATCTCGATCAACTGGGGTTCAATCTTGTCGGTTACGGCTGCACGACCTGTATCGGAAATTCGGGGCCTTTGCATCCCAGTATTGAAGAGGCGGTAACGAAAAACGATATTGTGGCCGCTTCTGTTCTGAGCGGAAACCGGAATTTCGAAGCGCGTGTACATCAAAGCATCAAAGCAAATTTCCTTATGAGTCCACCGCTGGTTGTTGCGTTCGCTCTCGCGGGCAGAATCGACATCGATCTGACCTCTGAGGCGATCGGCAAAGGCAAAGACGGCCGCGATGTGTATATGCGTGACATCTGGCCGCACCTGAGCGAAGTAAGCGCTGTCTTGCGGGAAGCGATGGATCCGGAAACCTACAGGAGACTCTACAATGATTTTGCCAACCTAAACCCGCTCTGGAATCAGATTCCATCCAGCACAGGAGCCGTTTACGAATGGACTTCGCGCTCCACGTACATCCAGGAACCGCCGTTTTTCCAGGATTTCAGCATGCAGCCGGGAAAAGTCATTGACATCCGATCGGCCAGGGCGCTTGCTATCTTCGGGGACTCCGTCACGACCGACCACATCAGTCCCGCGGGAGCAATCAAGAAAAACAGTCCGGCGGGAAAGTATTTGCTGGAGCATGGTGTTGAAGAAAAAGATTTCAATAGTTATGGAGCGCGGCGCGGTAACGACAGGGTGATGACGCGTGGTACTTTCGCGAACGTGCGAATCAAGAATCTAATGGTACAGGGAATCGAAGGAGGTGTAACAATTTATCAGCCGGATGGCGTCCGGATGGCGATTTACGATGCTGCCATCCAGTATCAATCGGCAGGCATTCCACTTGTCATTTTTGCGGGCCAGGAATACGGTACGGGCAGCTCGCGGGATTGGGCTGCAAAAGGAACAAGCTTGCTGGGCGTTCGTGCTGTGATCGCTGAGAGTTTCGAGCGCATTCATCGCAGTAATCTCGTGGGTATGGGCGTATTACCATGCCAGTTCAAAGAAGGAACGAACCCGCGCACGCTGAATCTGAATGGAACTGAAACCTATGATATTGCGGGTTTGGAAAGCGGTCTGAAGCCGCAGCAAGATCTAATTTTGCAGATTCATCGCGCAGATGGAACTACTGACCCTGTACCGGTTCGCGCAAGGATCGACACGCCGATTGAAATCGAATACTACCTGCATGGTGGAATTCTACCGTATGTCCTGCGCCAACTGATTCACGACTAAATATTGGGCACAGTCCGAGCGGTTGGAGGAAAATGAATAGCGGTCTGAAAATGAGACCGGTCGATCCGCGATCTCCGGATCGTATTCGGGTTCATTATGAAGTTGAAAAAGCGCTCGCACTGAGGCTTAAAAATGCCTCTCCAGAAGAACGATTAAAGCTCTATCCCCTTGTTTACGACGAGTTGTTTTCGCGCGTAACCGATCATCCGATGTTAACCAGAAAAGAAAACCCCACTTCCCGCGAAAAATATGTGAAAGATCAGGTTCATTTACTGCGGCCTTTTCTAAACAGCGATTCCCATTTTCTTGAAATTGGGCCGGGCGACTGCAGTTTAAGTTTTGAGCTTTGCAAGCTTCTTCGTCAGGTATACGGAGTAGATATTTCAGCCAAAATCACATCGGCTGCGGGTATTCCAAAGAACTTCAAACTGCTGCTTTCTGATGGAATACATGTAGACCTGCCTGCGGATTGTGTGGATTTTGCGTACAGCAATCAGGTGATGGAGCACCTCCATCCAGACGACGCCGGGGAGCAGCTAAAAGAAGTTTTTCGAGTGCTCAAGCCCGGCGGGCTGTACCTTTGCGTTACGCCTCACCGTTTCATGGGGCCGGATGATGTCTCTATGTACTTCGATGAAGTAGCCACGGGCTTCCACCTGAAAGAATACATTCACCTAGAACTTCGCAAGCTCTTTTCGGCAGCAGGTTTTCGGAACTTCCGCTCGTACGCGAGTATAAAGGGGAAATACTATTTCAAAATTCCTCTTTTCCCAGCATTTTTGCTGGAACTCTTCCTACGCCCCATGCCTTATAAACTCCGGAAAAAGTTGGCGACCAGCCCAGTCATTCGAAATTTTCTTTACATAAAACTTCTGGCAACGGCTTAACCGCGCAGCAGTCCGAACTTTCTTAGTTGCTGAATCAGAAAAAATCGAAGATTCCTGTAGGTCTTCCGGAACGAAAAGCCCACTTTCGTCGAATAAAATGACCGCCGCTGATCCAATCGCGCGAGAATTTCGGTAGTGCCCTCATCGATTTTCTTGCGGACATCATTGGGTAGGTTCTGACGCCCCCCGCTCTTATCGGTCCGAAAGAGATATACCCCCGGGATCTGAAAAAAATCGCAAGCTTGATCAAAAACTCCCGGGTCGGCAATTAGGTCCTCATACTTTACGATTCCTAAACGGGATTTCCATAACGGCGAAACATCGATAGCGAGAAGATTCCTAGTGTTCCATTGAGCGATGAAGTAATCCACGTCCGTATACTCCGGCCAGAGCTCGGTCTGCGAAAAGAACGCGTTCACGGGATCCCGGTAAATATACAGAATGCGCAAATCGTAATTTTTGTATTCCTCGAAAACAGAATCGATGCTTCTTTTTTTCGTTTCGTTTACAGGTTTTAGCAGGACTGGCTTCTGTTGATCCGTAAGAATTGAACGAATTTGGTGTTCCGCACGAAGGAAAAACTGATCGTATACATCGCTGAATTCAACATCTACGATCGGAATGCAGCCGCCACCTTTCGTTAAGCTGTTAAAAAGTGCGTTGGTTCCGGAACGCTGGTAGCCCATAATCATCAACAGATTTTTCACGATTTATTCTTGTCCGTTTGTCCGCAAAATATAGCACAACTCCGACGTCCCGTGGCTTGTAGCCGCGCGATTCATCGCGTCCTTGCATGTCCGGATAACCATGCGCACAGGGAAATAAATGGCGCCCCTGCAAACTCAAGAGCTCGCCGGAGACAGGCGTTACAAACACCAACGAATAGACGTTACAATGAGCATATCGTGGGCAGAAGTGAAACCACCATAGTCATCGTAAATTGGAACGGCGCCGCATTTCTTCCCCGCCTTTTGGATTCTGTTCGAGAGGAACAGCCGGCGAAAACGATTGTGATTGATAACGCTTCCTCTGACGACTCGCTTCAAATTCTGAAAGACCATACCGATGTTATCGTTGTACCAAATGCCGAAAACCGGGGTTATGGATCGGCAGCAAACCAGGGCCTTGAGCTTTGTGAAACACCATACGTATTGCTGTTGAATGTGGATGTGAAGATCCTTCCTCGATCGATCGTTCTCATGGAAGAATATCTGGGCGCGCATCCCGATGTTGCTCTGGTTGCGCCACAATTGCTTTTTGAAGATGGAAGACTACAACTTTCGATCCGTTCGTTTCCAACCATCCGTTCGATGGCGCTTTATTTATCATTTCTGGATCGTCTCGTGCCTTCGGGTTATCGCCAAAAGGCATCCGAACATGAAAACATCCAGGAAATTGATCAACCAATGGGTGCTGCCATGATGTTGCGAAAAACCGTTCTGCAGGAAGTCGGATCTTTTGATGCCCGGTTTTTTCTATACATGGAAGAAGTCGACCTGTGTTACCGCATTAAACAGAAGGGTTACAAAATCGTATATCTTCCTCAAGCGCAGATGATTCATCATGCCGGGGGCAGCTCGGGGCAAGACTGGGAACGCGCGCAAACTCAATTTCTGCATAGCCTTTTTTTGTATTTTGAGAAGAACTTTCCCGATCAGCTACGCAGTTTGCGTTTGACTTTGCCGCCGGCTTTGTTGTTGCGAGCACTCGTACTGCTCTGCTTCGGCCGCTTTCGCCAAAGCAACTTCTATTTTCAGCATGCATTCTCATTGCTCATCGCTCGTAGCTCATTGCTTTAAAAACGGAGTAAGATACAGAATTCAACTATGTCGGTTGCTCTCAAAATTTCGAATCTGTCGAAAATTTATAAAACGGGATTCATCCCAAAAAAAGTTGTCGGGCTTGAAAACGTTTCACTGGACGTTGAACAGGGGGAAATTTTCGGCCTGCTCGGTCCTAACGGCGCCGGAAAAACGACTACCCTCAAATGCATTCTGAGCCTGGTGAAACCGGATTCGGGAACGATTGAACTTCTTGGAGACCGCGTTCCATCGCCAAAAGCAATGGGGCGGATTGGATTCCTTTCGGAAAATCCTTACGTATACGACTTCCTGAACGGCCTGGAGTATTTGATTTTTGCGGCCAAACTCCACGGAATGGATCATAAGCAGGCACAGCGAAAGGCAAAGGAGCTTCTGGAGTTTTTTCATCTGGATGACGCGGCGGCGCGTCCCCTGCGGAAGTATTCCAAAGGAATGCTGCAGCGGATCGGCCTTGCCCAGGCTCTAATCAATGATCCCGATTTCCTGATTCTCGATGAACCCATGTCGGGATTGGATCCTGTCGGCAGAAAAGAAGTCAGGGATCTCTTGCTCTCATTCAAGCAAAAAGGACGCACCCTTATTTTTAGTTCACACATCCTTTCAGATGCGGAAATGATTTGCGATCGAGTGGCGATTCTCGTGAAGGGAAAACTGCAAATGATCGGAAAAGTACAATCGCTCATGAAGCAGATAGAAGCCTACGAAGTCACGATCCACTGTGAGGGTGAATTGCAGATGAACGGCATTAACCACACCATGATCACACGCGCCGAATCCGTTTATCTGTTGCGTGTTCCGTCCATCAGGGAATTGCATTCCATTCTTTCGCGTTCTGAAACCCAGCGTTTTGAAATCGAATCGATCATTCCTCTTCGCCAAACGCTGGAAGACTACTACCTGAAAAGGATCCAGGAATAACGATGCGGGCGGTTCGAGCAATTGCAATGTTGACGTTCAAGGAGGCAATCCGCAGCAAAATCCTTTATCTGTTCTTGGTTTTTGCATTAACGCTGATGTCCTTTTCCTGGATACTCGGCGAGCTCACGGTAGGCGACGAGATGAAGATTGTGAAGGATCTCGGCATCAGCAGCATCCATTTTTTCGGCGTTCTCATCACAATTTTTATCGGCATCAACCTGGTTTTTCGGGAAATGGAAAAACGTACGATCTATCTGGTTTTGAGCAAACCGGTTCGTCGCTACCACTTCTTGCTGGGAAAATTTCTGGGCCTTGCATTCACGTTGCTGCTGGTATTGTGCGGTCTTGTTTGCATCTTTTATGTAATCCTTGCGATGAAAGGCGAACACCCCCCAAGATTGCTCCTTTCTTTTTACATGATCTACCTGGAATGGTTGATGATTGCGGCGATTGCCATCCTGTTCTCATCTTTTTCAACGCCGCTCCTCAGCACGATGCTGACGCTTGCCTGCTTTTTTGCCGGTCATTTAACAGAGAGTCTTTTGCTTCTGAAGGGACGGATCGCATCCGAAACGGCAACCGCTGCTCTGACGGTTCTTTTTTACGCTCTTCCCAATCTGGAGATGTTTAACATCCGGGCTCAAATGGTTCACAATACTCCGCTTCCTTCCTTTTTTATCGGTGAAGCTACGCTTTACTGGGCGTTATATCTGTCCACTGTGTTGTTATTGTCAATCCAGATTTTTCAAAAGAAAGATTTTGTATGAGCCGCTTTTCCATCGTCACTTTAATTCTTGTCTTTTTTCTACTTGCGTCAGTCGTGCACTTTGATCTGTACAAGCGCTACAGGACACAGAATGTGTTTCTTTCGCAGATGCTTTATCTTCCCTCGGGAAAATATCTGAAACCCGCGTCCTTCGGGTACTATGCAATCCTGGCAGACTTCATCTATCTGTGGTCCATCCAGTATTATGGTGATCCGGGTTTTCATCCAAGAATGGAATATCTAAAACATACTTACGACATCATCACCGAACTGGATCCGCCATACCTGGACGCATATCAAACCGGCGCGCTGTTCATGTTTTACGAAGGGCGAAATCCGAAAGGTGGTCTTCAACTGCTCGATCAGGGTCTTGAAAGGAATCCCGAACAGTGGATTCTGCCTCTGAATGCCGGATTCTATTGCATGATGCGGCTGAATGATAAAGAGCTGGCTGCCCGATATTTCGAAAAAGCAGCGAAAATTCCGCGAGCGCATTCCCTTGCGAAGCGCGCACTGGCCAGCATGCGATTCAAGTTGGGCGACAAAGTCAGTGCACTTCAACTTTGGAGTGAAGTTTTTGAATCGGCAGAAAGCGCGACCATCAAGCAGAGCGCGTATCAGCAAATGCATGACCTTCGCATTCTGATCGACCTGGATAATATCCTTGCCGCCATTCGCCAGTTCCGGAACCAATCCGGGCGTTACCCTTTAAATCTCGAGCAACTCGCTTCACAGGGGTACCAGATTCCCTACGACCCGGACGGCAATCCCTACGAATACGACGCGCGTACCGGTGAGGTTCACTATTCTAAACAGCTAACTCTTTACAAGAAATACCAATGAACAAAATTCTGTTAATCGAAGACAAAGAGAGCCTTCGAACCATGCTGAAGCGCGCGCTGGAAGAAAATCGATTCGAAGTGGATGAGGCCCGTGATGGAATTGAAGCCGTTCGCAAAATCCGCACGCAAAAATACTTCTTGATCCTCTCGGATCTACGCCTTCCGCATGTTGAAGGCCTGGAATTGCTGAGAACGGCAAGAGACGTGGATCCGGACAATGTAATGATCTTCATGACTGCGTACGGCTCCATTGAAATTGCTGTCGAGGCCATGAAGAACGGAGCTTATGATTTCCTCGTCAAACCGGTAGACATTCACTACCTCTTGATCCTGGTTAAAAGAGTGCAGCAATCGCAACAAATGCGATATGAAAACATCATTCTAAAAGAGGAATTCGCCAAACGCCTGGGCTTTCCCCGAATCATCGGAGAAGATCGCGCGTTCCGCGAAGTGACGCTGGCGATCCAGAAAGCAGCGCCTACAGATGCAACCGTTCTATTGACAGGCGAAAGCGGCACGGGAAAAGAACTCTTCGCGCGAGCGATTCATCAGATCAGCGACAGACGCGACGCTCCTTTTGTGGCCGTAAACTGCGCAGCGATCCCCGAAATGCTTCTTGAGAATGAACTCTTCGGGCACGAGAAGGGCGCATTTACGGGGGCTACGCACAGAAAACCCGGAAAACTCGAAATGGCTGCCGGTGGAACAGTTTTCCTGGATGAAATCGGTGAGATGACTCAACCTTTGCAAGCGAAGCTCCTCCGCGTCTTGCAGGAAAGGACTTTTGAACGCGTAGGCGGGACTACACTGATCCAGGTAGACATCCGGATCATAGCGGCAAGCAACCGGAATCTCGATCAATTGGTCGTCGCCCGCGAATTCCGCGAAGATCTGTACTTCCGACTCTCCGTCTTTCCGATTCACATCCCGCCGTTACGACAACGCAAAAAAGACATACTTCTTCTTGCCGAATATTTCTTGCAAGTATTCAGCAGCGACCTCAAAAGGGGGAAAATGAAATTGGCTGATTCCGCCGTCCAGAAACTTCTACAGTATTCGTGGCCCGGAAATATTCGTGAACTGCAAAACTGCATAGAGCGCGCAGTGATTCTCTGTGATCGCAAAGTGATTGAAGAACAGGACGTGCTGACCAGTTCACCTGCAATCTCAGGAAGCATCGCCGACTATTTGAACCTGCAAGCGCCGCTTCCCGACATACGGCGCCAGGCCGCTGAAGAAGCGGAAAAATGCGCCATACGCAAAGCCTGGAACGACAACGGTGAAGATATAGAAAAGACCGCACAGGCACTGGGCATTACCTCCAAAACCCTGGCATCGAAACTGAAAGACCTGTAAAACGTTCGGTAGGGGGCACCGCGCCCTCTGCATCCTGCTTTTGCACCACAGAGAGACAGAGTCCACAGAGAAAATCTAGATCCTCTTTTCTGTGCTTGAGTGTCTCGGTGGTTCCTTCAGGGCGAGATGAATCGCGCCCCTACAAACGCTTGCCTTTCATGGACACAGGCGCAGCCAGGGGAGCTATTTCCTGCAAGTGCGTTTCGATAAACCAGGAATAAACTTCCGGATAGGTATGCTTCCACTGGTAACGCGGGCTGAAATAGTCAAACGTATCCAGCCACCTCCATCTCCAGTTTTTGTGCATGCACAACCGGAAAACGCCTTCGAATATTTTCCGAAATGGTTTCAAATAGTAAAGAGGAATGGAAATCGTTGAAGAATAATAAACAATACGTTTGGGTAGCCGGGTTGAGATTTTTCTGATGCCGTCGGTTATTTTTTTGAACGGCGTGTAACTGTCATATACCCAGATCGCAATTTCACCACCTGTTTTTAAATGAGGAACCAGAGCCAGAAATGCTTCTTTCGTGTTCGGGGTGTGATGCAAAACCCCAATGGAGAATATGAAATCGAAAATTTGCTCTTTGAACGGAAGATGGAAAATATCCGCCTGCACGATATGAACATTCGGCCGGGAACCGATGCTCTTGTAAGATGCTTCCACTGAAAGCGAGAGGTCAACGCCGATGACTTCCGCGCCGAAAGCTGAGGCTACATCGGAAAAACGTCCGGCTCCAACCCCCGCATCGAGAATCAACTTGCCCTTCAGCTCAGCGAGGCGAAATCCAGTCTTCTCAAGAAATGTTTGCTCCGATTCTTTGGTGTTGTTAAACGAGTCGAGTTGAATGTGCGAAAACCGGTTCCACTGAAAACTGAAACTCCGGCTGTAGTGGTCTGATTCAACGAAACGAGGAATCCCTCGGATGATTTTGAAGACATGATGCTCGGAACATCGAAGCTCTCCCTCCAGTATTTCTTCTTTTCCCTCAAGAATTGTCAGCGCTAATTCTTGCCTGCATTCCGGACAGCAAAGATACTCCACGAGATGTTTTTTCATTTTGAACCACAGTGTATCGGGGATAAACGGATGAACGCAACAATCATGGGTCTGCCGCAAAACCACTTCCGAGATCATCATCTCTTCGGAGTCTTAGTTTCCGGTCCGGCGCGCCGGTGCAAGGAAGCGGGGATTCCCAGCAGGAGGATGATTCCTTTGGAACGAACAGGAGTACTCCGGAGTCGGTCACAAAATGTGTGAGCCGGGTTTTGTAAGATTCTACCGGTCCGGTTCGAACAACCACGGGCGCATAGTAAACGCGGGACACAACAAGACAAGCGCTGAGAAGTAACAGACATAAGTATCGGGGTTCCATGCGCGCCCGATGAAATGCGGGCGCCCAGATTGCTGCTGCGAGATACCAGAACGACACCCCGGCAAACCTCGGGCCGGGCGCAAGAATAAACCATAAGACGATCGACAGGATCGCCGGAGCAAGAATCCACAGCAACTTACGCTCTTGATTCCGTGCGAAGAATATACCGGCAACGAATAAACAAAAAGGAACAACAATTTCAAAAAGATTCTGACGGGTCTCAAACAAGCTCGTTGCCCATTCTCCCATCCAGTTCCAGCCGCGCAACAAATGGAAAGGATCTCCGTGAATATGTGGACCTCGAGCCGAAATGCGGATCCAGCTTCCCAGATTCGTAACACTCCGTGCCGGCATGGCCCAATCGACATTCACCGCAAAAAGATGTGAAGGATAAAGCGGGTGGCCCGTGAGCAATACATTTCCGATGATCCACACACCGAAAATGCAAACCGCCGGAACCAACCATCGCAAGCCGGATCGGCACCGGATCAAAACGATCAGGGAGGCAGCTCCGCCAAAAGCAATGGCGCTGATCTTAATTGAAACGGCAGTGGCGGTAAGCAACGCTATATGGAAAATATCAAAAGCGTGAAATTTTCTATTCTCGAAAAACGAATCCACCAGCTTTTCGCCAATCAAGACTCCGAAAAGGAAAATGACAAAGTCCGGCGATGTATCCTCGGCATGATCCAGTAATTGCCCGAAGGCGGCAGGTAGTAAAATCAGAAGCAACCAGTCCGCAATCCGAGCTTCCCTTTTCATTGCGCGGAAGAAGGAAACAAGCATTCGCAAGAACAAGAGAAAAATGAGCAAACCGTTTGCCAGATGGAAAGATCGCAGAACAGGAAAAGGCTCCAGTAATGCGTGATAGAGAAAATACGCATTGTTCATTCCGAATCGGTCCATGAGATTTCCGAGGCCCGGCACAATCGCGTAGGTGGAGTTCCATTGAATGACGGCTAGATGATAAAGGCCTGCATCGTACAATTTGATCGGCGCCATAGCCCGATTTGCAACAAACAAGGCCAGAGCGGCAACCGATAAGAAACTGTAAATATTCAGACATTTTCTTAGATCAGCGAGGCTCTCGCGCGCAGTCAAAACAAAACCGGCGACGCCGAATATCAAAACAATCAAAAGCGTTCGCTGGTTTACCGGTAAAGCAAAATGCCAGAGCTGAAGAAAAAACAGGACAATACAAAATCCGGTCCAAAATGCATCAAAGAATCGTTCTTCTCCCCGCTCGAACCGACAGACGCCAAGCAGTAGATTTCCAAGGCCGCAAAAGACTATGATGAGCACGCACCAATAGAGAATTACGATGCCTATCGCCGCCAGCATGTAGACTATTCTAGCAGCAGAAAGCGCAGAGAAGACGCAGATACACAAATAAGACTTCTTTTTCAGAATCTCTGCACTACTAGCACTCAAATTGTTGTTTTCTTTATAGGGATGCCCTTTATGGCGCCCTGCAAGACCTTGTACCCCGGTTGAGGTCGAATTGTTGGATCGAATTCGTTGCTCGAAGCTCCCCCTCTCCCTTCCACGGTTGTTATTACCGTCTGGGATAAAG
>Ga0055439_10000086_pt1 | contig 14435 bp, 20 predicted proteins | sample Browns_TuleB_D2_FD_57732 | JGI IMG/M metagenome (GOLD analysis project Ga0055439, IMG submission 57732) | Wetland microbial communities from San Francisco Bay, California, USA, that impact long-term carbon sequestration - Browns_TuleB_D2 | ecosystem: Environmental > Aquatic > Marine > Wetlands ...
CACCGACACCGACACCGACACCGACACCGACACCGACACCGACACCGACACCGAACCGGAGAGAACATGAGCCACAGCATCGATCCCAAGACCCTCGCGGAGGCCCTCAAGGGCTGCCCGTTCTGCCTCGACCTCAAGACCCGCAAGACCCTGGTCGGCGTCGTCGAGGTCGTCGGCAGCAACCCGAACGGGGACCCGGACAACGACGGGGCGCCCCGCACCAACCCCGCCGACGGGCACGGCGAGATCTCCTGCCAGAGCATCAAGCGCGTCGCGCGCGACTACGTCGCCAACCTGGGAGTCCCGCTCTTCATCGCGCGCGGCGCCGACCTGGGGAAGGTCGTCGCCGCGTACACGACGGGTGGGAAAGAGGTCGATGTCGACCAACTGCGCCTGGACCACTGGGACCTGCGCGTCTTCGGGGGGGTCATCCCCCGGAGCGAGCGGAAGACCCGCGGCGCGTTCCAGATCACCGAGGCCCTCAGCGTCGACCCGGTCGACCTCCAGGACATCGGGTGCACCCGAGTGAGCGGCTACGAGCGCGACGCCGCGCGTCCCCGGCGGGCGGAGGAGCCGGTGGACAAGATTCGCGGCGCGAACATGGCCAGCTACACCGTCGTCCGCTACGGCGTGTACGTGTTCTCCGGGTCGTACGACCCGGTGGATGCCGAGGAGAACGGCCTCACCGAGACCGACGCGTTCTTCCTGTACGCCGGGCTCATCGGCGGCTGGGACGGCGCCCGCTCCGCGCACCGGGTGCGCGTGAACCTGCGCCGGCTCTACGTGTTCGACCACGGCAGCCAGCGCGGCATCGAGCCGACCTACCTCACCCACGAGCGGGTGCAGATCGTCTCCGGCGGTCATCCGAAGCGGTGGGAGGACTACACGATCACCGTCGACGAGCAGCACATGCCGAAGGGCATGACGCTCAGCCGGTGGGAGGACGGCAGCCTGCTGCTGTCCTGATCGGCTGCGTCGCCGTTCTATTGACATCCTGCGAGCGGTCCGGTGGCGCAACAGCGCCTTAGAGCCGCTCGCAGTCCATAAGCGTAGGTGTGTTGAGCACAATCGCGAGCGGCTACTGCGCCGGTGGCGCACGACCGGAACTGACCCGGGAACCCGCTCGCAACCCACCCCGAGAGCCGGCCGCGGTCCATGGTCGACCTCGGACCTCCGGCCACACGGAGCACCGTGTGGCCCGTGTTGAAGCGCCGCCTGCGAACTCCCGCGCACGACGGAATCCGCCCGGCCACACGGAGCACCGTGTGGCCCGTGTTGAAGCCAGGCGGCGTCCGCCTCTCACCAGCAGGTGCAGGCCCGGCCACACGGAGCACCGTGTGGCCCGTGTTGAAGCTCTCGTGGTCGCCAGGTGCATGTGGCGAAGCGGGCCCCCGGCCACACGGAGCACCGTGTGGCCCGTGTTGAAGCACGAGGACGTAGGCGAGGCCGCCGACGGCCGCCGCGGCCGCCCGGCCACACGGAGCACCGTGTGGCCCGTGTTGAAGCTTCGACATGGTCGTTCCTTGGGGTTTGCGGCGGCTCCGGCCACACGGAGCACCGTGTGGCCCGTGTTGAAGCGGGCGCAGGTCGCGACCAGGCAGCAGCACCTGGCTCCCCGCCGGCCACACGGAGCACCGTGTGGCCCGTGTTGAAGCGGCGTGCTCAAGCCCGCGGGCGCGGTCACGGCGCTCCGCCGCGGCCCGGCCACACGGAGCACCGTGTGGCCCGTGTTGAAGGCACACGAACACCCCGACCGACATCCTGCGCAGGGCCATCCGCGGCCGGCCACGGAGCACCGTGTGGCCCGTGTTGAAGCGACTCGACGTCCCGGCTGACCGTTACCGATGAATCGCCTTCCGGCCACACGGAGCACCGTGTGGCCCGTGTTGAAGCCCCATCGCGGGGTCGTAGGGGCGCCCCCGCATGCGCTCCGGCCACACGGAGCACCGTGTGGCCCGTGTTGAAGCTCCGCGATGCGGCGATGCAACCCGTCGAGGATCCCCGAGCCGGCCACACGGAGCACCGTGTGGCCCGTGTTGAAGCACTGCGAAGGGCGCGTCGCTCACCGGGCCGCTCGCGACCGGCCACACGGAGCACCGTGTGGCCCGTGTTGAAGCGACCATCCTGGCACGCGGGTCGCGCTGGATCTGGACCGGCCACGCGGAGCACCGTGTGGCCCGTGTTGAAGCCACGTCCTGCGCACCGTCAGCGGCAAGTCCTTCGCCGCCCGGCCACACGGAGCACCGTGTGGCCCGTGTTGAAGCCGCAAGGACTCGTGCGGGGCGTGGATGCAGTGGTCCCCGGCCACACGGAGCACCGTGTGGACCGTGTTGAAGCTCGATGTCGACCACCTGGATCACTCGTGGGCGGAAGCCCGAGCGATGCGCCGGCCACACGGAGCACCGTGTGGCCCGTGTTGAAGCCGGACGTAGGCGGTCACTTGTCCTCCTCATCGCCACGCACCCGGCCACACGGAGCACCGTGTGGCCCGTGTTGAAGCCACCACTCATGCGCTTTACGTCCTGCTCTCAAGACCGGCCACACGGAGCACCGTGTGGCCCGTGTTGAAGCGTCAGACGCCGGAACGAGCCGACCGTGCGCACGTCGTCCGGCCACACGGAGCACCGTGTGGCCCGTGTTGAAGCTCGACCACCCACCGGGCCAGGCTCTGAAGTCGCTGCAGCGGCCGGCCACACGGAGCACCGTGCGGCTCGTGTTGAAGGGGCGGGTCGGCGGCGTAGCGGATCTGCTGAGTCGCGAGACCGGCCACACGGAGCACCGTGTGGCCCGTGTTGAAGCCTGGAGGAGGCGTTGGCCGTCAGTCCCATGCGGGCTGGAGCCGGCTACACGGAACACCGTGTGGCCCGTGTTGAAGCCAAGACAACGCTGACTATCTGCGCGCCGCCGCAGCCTGGCTCCGGCCACACGGAGCACCGTGGCCCGTGTTGAAGCGCCATCGAGGAGGAGGACGTCGAGACCGTCGTCCGCTTCCCCGGCCACACGGAGCATCGTGTGGCCCGTGTTGAAGGATGTCGGAAGCGTGCCTGATGGGCCCCCGGCTACACGGAACACCGTGTGGCCCGTGTTGAAGCAGGACCAGGGACCAAGCTCGCGCGGTGCTCGATGTCCCGGCCACGCGGAGCATCGTGTGGCCCGTGTTGAAGCGACGCAGCGGACTCGCTCTTTGCCGGCCACATGGAGCATCGTGTGGCCCGTGTTGAAGCATTAGCGCCGGGTCGTGCCCGGACCGAACCGGCCACGCGAAGCACCGTGTGGCCCGTGTCAAAGCAAAACCAAAGCAAAGCAATCGAGGATCCGACCATATGACTGATCGCGAAGTCATCATCGACATTGCTCACACCCTCGGGGACGTCGTGGCCCCGCTCGCCCTGACCCTGGAAGGCATCCAGCGTCGGGGTGGCGTGGTCCGCGACGACCATCGGGAGCGCCTCCAGGTGCTCCTCGCGAGGCTCGTAGAGGCCCAGAACCTCGTCACGCTCCACCTGCGGGAGTCGTTGTGAGCAACGAGATCCCGCGCGTCTCTCGCCTTGTCGAGGCGCTCAGCGCCGCCGGCATCACCTGCCGGCACCGGGACGATCTGCGCTACGCCGTCCACGAGGCGTGCCACGCCCTCGACTGGAGCCTGGAGCATCCCTGGACGAACAGCCGCATCCGCGCGGCTAGCGAGCAGCGAACGCACATGGAGAGGTGCCTCTCCGAGGTGCGGGTGCGGGTGGTCGAGGGGCTTGTCTGCGCCAAACTGGGGGTCGAGATCGAGCCCATGCCCGAGCGCATCTCGATCGCCATCCTGGAGGCCGTTAAGGGCAAGTACGAGCTGCTTGGTGGCAGCCAGGGCTGGATCGCTATGGCCACCAAGTCGGAAAAGAGCCTGGAGGTGACGAGCATGGCCGCGCGGATCCTGGCGATGGCCGAGGAGAAGCCTTGACCGACAATGAGGAGAACGACATGAGTGAGCGGTGCCAGCGCTGTGGTGTTTTGATGGGACGAAACTGGCACATCGACGTGTGGCTGGAGCCTGCCGAGAAGTGGATCATGCTCGTTGGCAGCCTCGATCGGAAGACCTACGTCCAGGGGTTGTGGGAGGGGCTGACCAACTACACTCGCTGCTCGGATGTCATGAGGCTTACTGACTCGGCAGGGGAAGTTCGTGCCTCTAACGGCCCGGGAGGGTTGCAGATCGGGATGGAGTCTATCCCGCACCCGAAGCGGTTCGACACCAAGGGGGAGGAGAAGTCTTGAGGTTCGACCAATTGATGGTTCTGGTGGCGCTGTTCGGTGTTGCTGCGCTGTGCGGGTTCTACGTGGGCCAAGCTGATGGCCTTCGCCGGCAACCCAGGTTGGTCTCCGTGGAGTGCCCACCGTGTGAGTGCATCTGTAGGCCCTTCGTCGAGAGTGATGCACCATGACCGTGATTGGTCCGGAAGTCTCGATCGCTGGAGAGGGGACGCGTGCACTTCGGGTGGCCTTCGGCCCGGGCATCCTCGATCGGTGGTGTGTGGAGCGTCGAACGGGCAATACTACCTCCTGGGGGGGCTGGAAGTGCTTCGACCAGGAGGGTGTTGAGGTCCCACCTGGCACTTCTTGGCAGGAAGTCTACCGGCTCCTATGGTTGCCCGTCCCTGATGTTGTCCCACCCCCCTCCCTCAGAAACGGTGCCTCTCTGGAGGAGCAGATTCAGCATGCCGAGCTGATGTTCGACTACGCCAGGCTCCAGCCCGAAGGGAAAACCAGGACTGAGTGGCTAGATCGAGCGTCGCTGTGGCTGCACGCCCTGCACGGCCGTCGTTATGCACTCAAGGGGCCCAGTCGCTGACGGTCGCTTCGCAGCTCAGAACCCGCGCGCCATCTCCTCTTCCGCAGGGATCCTTGTCGTCGACTCCTGTGGTTCTCCTGGATGGCGCGCGGCTTCTGGCCTTCGAGGCCTGGGAGGCAACATGAAGAACAACAAGAGTGATTACGATCCCGAGAGGGACAAGGTTCTCGTCGAGGTGGCGGTGGTGGAGGTCGAGGAATCGAAGACCTACCTCTCGGCGTCCATCACCACCTACCTCGACGAGGAGGGTGAACCTGGCCAACTGAAGCTCTCGATCGTCAGGTGCCTGCCGACGCAGAAGCGGGGGGTGCGCATCCTGCCCGTGGGGCGGCTGACCGAGGCGGAGGCGCAGGGTCTCTTCGCGGCGCTGACTCCGGCCGTGGTGGCGAAGGCGTTCGAGACGGCGCGGGGAATGCTCTGATGGGCAACACGACGATCGACCCCGCCTGGGGCGTCCCCGGCGTCATCCCCTCCACCAGCCCGGGCTGGTGGGGGGCCCGCGCCATCGCCACCCAGAACGGCTACAGCCTCCTCCCCGACCGGCAGGACTCCGGCGGCCACGCCGTGGAGGGCCTCATCTCGTGGCTCGGCAGGGGAGGCGGTTCGAAGCTGGAGGGTTTCAGCGTCCGCGTCCCGCAGGACATGCGGTTCCTCTGGACGGACAGGGACGACCCGAACCAGCCCCCGGTCCGACTCGAAGCCGTCGGTGAGCGGCCCAGTTCCAGCATCAGGGCCGTCATTCGCAAGGCGGGTGGCTACGTGTACCTCAGCGTCTGGATCGTCCCGGACGCCGACCACTGGGCGGCGGCGACGTGGAGCGGCCGCCCGCCGGTCGACGGGGCCACCCTGCCCCGTCCGATCGGGGAGAACCCCAAACCGTTCTCGGGCAACATCGGTGGCGGTCGCATCCCCGGGCCCGGGGAGACCGTCGAGGTTCGGATGAACGGCTTGGGCTCGGCCATCGTGCTTCGTCGCTTCGTGGAGGACGGCTTCACCGGCCTCGTCGTCCTGCTGACCAATCCGCCCGACTGGCACAGGCGGCAGAACGGGAACGGGGCCGTCTGCCGCGTCTTCGGTGCCGAACTCGCCCCGATCGGTCCGATCTAGTGCACTGCCCCTTCAGCGGGGGCGAGGGGAGCGCGTCGCCACTGCGATGCGACTCCGCTCGCCCCTCTCACCGACCCTGACCACAACCACAGGAGCCACCATGCCTTCGATCGAGTCCATCGCCCATACCGCGGTCGACCTCCTGCCCCTCCCGGAGGGGCACATGCTCTACGTCCTCACGTCCGGCGAGGCGATCGTCTCGCCGTGCGCGCCCAGCGAGCCGTACGTGTGCTGCTACTCCGGCGCCGTCGCCGTCGCCGACGCCGACGACCTGTGCGAAGCCCTGCTCGACGATCTCGCCGAGGCGATCGTCGATGTCGAGGCGACGCTGGACCTCGACGATCCGGAGCAGGATCCGACCCTGCTCGCGCACGTCGATCTCGCCTTCCTGACCGCCGGTGGTGCCACCGGCGGTGCGTCCGGATCGGTCGGCCTGCACGAGTCGGAGCACGGCAGCGCCGTCGCGTCCGGGTGCTACCAGGACTACGGCGGCGCCGGGCTGTGGGCGGACGGGCCCGGTGATACCGTCATGATCGGCCGCGTAGAGGCTCGGCTTCACGACCTCAACGGACGGACCGAAGTCCTCCACGACGCCGCGACGGCGGCGTGGCGGGCTGGCCCGGACGGTGACGACGTCCGGCGGCACGTCCGGTCCGGATTCGAGTGGACCGAGATCGGCCGCAACGGTCGCCACGGCCGCGTCGGTGTCGTGCCCGCGTATGGCGGGTGGTGGTTCCTCGCCGACGGCGTCCGCGGCCTCGTCGACGGCGGCGTCCGTCGTAAGCTCGTGGACTCCGGACCGCACACGCAGGACGACGCGCGAAGGCAGCTCGCCGCCGCGTTCCGGGCGATCCGGGAGGGTGGCGACCTCACCGGTGCGGACTTCGCCGAGTTGGCCGAGGACAGCGACGGGCCGTCGTACGCGTACGACGACGAGCACGGCGGCGGCATCGTGTACTCGGTGCCCATGCTGGGGGCGTGGGCCGTGGTCGACGTCCGCAGCGACAGCGTGGAGCCGATCGGCGGCTGGTACGACTACGCGAAGTCGGCTGCCGCGGCTGCCGAGGAGGCTGCCGAGGACCGCGACGAGACGCCCGACTATGCCGCCGTGGTGTCGGCGGTCGGCTGCTCGGAGGAGCGCGCCGAGGCCATCGTGGAGGAGGTCGCCGATCAGGCGTCCGGTGGGAGCCGGCCGCTGGTCGTGTGGGTTGACCGCGCCGACGGTTCGGTCCACACCTCGGAGCCGGACTGGCTCCTGGACCTGATGGACTGGCCCTCGTCCCGCGTCCGGGTCTGCGAGTCTCGGCAGTACGAGGTCTCGCACGGCGAGGCCGCGCGGCTGATCCTCGATGCGCTCTCCGCCGACGCCGACGACGACGACGACGACGACGACGACGATCTCTGATCGCCAGGGACGCCGGGTAGCCGGCCGAGCGCGGTGCAACTCCGCGCGCCCCTATGGAGGTACCATGATGCGTAAGGATAGCTCTCAGCTTCGTGTCTATGGCAACAAGGCCTCGATCGTGTGCGGTGGTCCGAGGGTGGAGGGGTGCGGACGTGAAAGCCGGCGGGTCAAGCCGCCTAGCCCGGCAGCCCCTACGCTTACGATCGTGGCGGCTCTGAAAGCGTCCGGTGAAGCGTGGGAATGCGACGTTGGCTACTGGCCGATGCTCCTCGGTCACAGCGTGCTCTGTCCTGCGTGCGCGTCCCGCGACTGATAACCGAGAACTACTGGGCCTGGTTCGCCCCGGCCACCGGGCTCGCGACCCGGGTGCCCTCTTCCTGTCCCGTACCACCCTGGAGTCTCCGATGCACCTGCACTTCGCCTCGTCCTCGCCCTCCGGTGTCCTCCTCCGCGACAGCGAGGGCCTCTTCGGCCACTGGCGGCCGGCACAGATCGAGGATGGTCGCCCCGCGTGGGCTCTCGACGTGGCCGACGGCCACGTCCCGGTCCTGATCGCCGAGGGTGACGCGCGCCGCGGCGGGTGCGTCGTGCGCCGCGTGGTCGTCCTCGACGCGTACGAGGTCGGCTCGACCTGGGCGCTGTGCGCCGCCACCTCCGACCACGAGCGCCTCCTCCGCGAGTACGCCGGATCGCCCGAGCGCCACGCTGCCCCGATCCTCGTCGGGATCGACTGGTCCCCGTGGCCGACGCGCCGCATCGTCGGCGAACTCCCTGTGATCGACGCCGCCCGAGCGTGGCGCCGCACCACCCCGGTCGCCGTCGACCCGGACGGGTCGGTGGTCTACCTCGTCGGCGACTCTGCACGAGCCGTCGACGGCTGGGCGACGCTCGCCGACGACCTGCGGGCCCGGGTGCGGCCCGTCCGGTCGCGCGCCGAACGCGTCCGCGAGCTCCAGGTCGACGGGTTCTCCCGGGAGCGCGCCGAGGCCATCGTGGCCGAGGGCGACGGCGCCGAGCTTTAACCCCCAGGGACGCCAGGTAGACGTCCCTCTCTGGACGATCCTCGTGTGGGGGGTGGACTATGCCAGCGACACGCCGGAACCGGGCTGGCTCCTGATGGACTTCGCCACGCGGGTATACGTGCCCCAGGGCGTCGGCCTGCGCGAAGCGGCGCGGCTGATCGTCGAGGCGTTCGACCGCCGCGCTAGGGGCGCAGGGTAGCCAGTCCAGTCGGGTGCGATCCCCGACGCCCCTCTCTCCCTGACTGACCTCACCCGCGCCGGGCGGTTTCCCGGCAGGAGGTCCAGATGCGGAACAAACGCGAGATCGAGGAACTGACCGCGGAGGTGGGAACCATCCTGTTCCCGCAGCCCAGGGGATAGGTCGTGATGCTGCTCTGCCTCTGGTGCGACGATCCCACAGGAAGCGAAGACAAGCTGTGCCCTGGTTGCCGGGCGGTCCACGACCACCCGCCGTTCCACTGCACCGTGCCCGGCCACACGATCCCCACCCTCGGCCCCTGCTGCGCGGAGTGCGAGAGCATCCGCCTCGCTGAGGAGCGCCGGGCGGCGGCCAACGCGCCCCTCATCGAGGAGCTGAAGGCCATCCTGAACGTCCACATGGAGAACTGGCACAAGCCCTGGCCCGGGGCCGAGTTCGGCAAGTCCATGGTGGGCAACATGATCGTGAACGCGATCCGAGACCTGGGCGGGACTGTGACCATCCCCAGCCCCGGCCCGCGCGACGAGATGAGCCGACTGCTCCGGGACGACCCCGCGGAGTACGCTCGCCGCGCCAGCGAGATCCTGGCCGAGCGCAGCCGGGCCCGCGCAGCCGAGACCAGCTACGGCGACAAGTAGTCTGGCTCCTCCTCGTCAAGGCTGAACTTGAACGGCTCGCTCGTCGAGATGACCGTGATGCCGCGGGATGCGAGCTTGGCCATCATCGCTTCTTTCGCAGCGAACCTACTCGCATCGTCATCATCATCACTCAAAGGACGACCATGAACAAGCTCAACAAGAAGCAGATCGAACGGTTCGAGACCATCCAGAAGGAGCTGAACGCTGCGCGGGAGGCCGTGAACGACGCCCGGGAGCAGATCGTGGAGCGGATCGTGCTCGTACTCCAGGGGTACGGACAGCCGCTGGTCGAGGCCAGCGAACGGTGGAACGCCGCGCTGAGCGACGCGGAGTCCTTCCGCGACGAGCTCGTGGCGGAGATGGAGGACTACGAGGGGGACCGGGCCGAGTCCTGGGGGGAGAGTGAGAGCGGCGAGCGGTTCGCTGCCTGGAAGGCCGCCTGGGAGTTCGACATCGAGTGTGGGGAAGAAGACGCCTGGGAGGCGATCGCCCTGGAAGTGGGCCAGCAGGAGGGCGCGTTCGGCGTCGACCTGCAGATCCCCACCATCATGGACCTCGCCGATGAGTGGTCTTACCTGCCCATCGAGAAGGAGTAATCGTGGAAGAGCTGACGTCGGAGTGGGTTCGGGATGCGACCCGAGCCTTCATCGAGAAGCGGTCGAGGTGGACACAGTCCACGGCCGTCCATCCTGGGGACATCTGGATGGATCATCAGCACTCGGTCCCGGGCGGGGACACAGGGAAGGCGGCCGCGCTGGCAAGGTTGGCCGAGGTGATGCTCCGCATGGCTCAAGCTGGCGACACCTTCGACCGGCGGCAGGTCTACCTCTATTGGCCCTGCCCTAACTGTGGCGAGTCGCTGTACTCCTTTCGGGAGTGGCCCATCCAGGACCCGGGATGGACGTTCTTGGAGTGCGACTGCGGTTTCGTCCCCCATGAGCCTCCGGGCTCGCTCGACGCGCTGGAAGCCGAGTTCCATGTCACGACCACCCAGCCCGAATCCAGTGCACCCAAGCCTGTGAAGTCGAAGTCGAGCTGGGCCGAGCGCCAGTTCAAGCAGGCCGAGAAGGACGCGGCTCGGCAGTGGGGGGCGGGGTGGGCCCTACTCTCCGACGAGCAGCAGAAGGGCGCCATCGCACTGCGAATCATCGCGGCCATCTTGGCCTGCGACGACGAGGCGACCGACAGCGCTCACCGTGCAGCGCAGTTCCGTGCGCTGGCGGAACTGCTGTACAGGTCGTCGTGATGCTACACCGCGCTGGCGGTTCCCGGCATGGAGGCTCCATGGACATCGTTGACGCGACCGAGGCCATTTACGCGGCGGCAATCGCAGCCGGGCTGCGGCTGCACAAGGCTCACAGCTCGTCAGGGAGGCTCTGCCTCCAGTGTGGCTACAGCTACGTGGACTGTGGTGGCGATGGGATCTTCGCTCGCCGCGAGGGCGAGGACGACGTCGGTAGCCGACCGCTCCGCCACGACTACGACGACGCCGGAGCGTTTGTAGCTTGGGCCGTCGACGTCCTTTCTGCCGGCCGCACCGTCGAGTGCGGCAAGGGGGTAGACCTGCGGTCCATCAGGGACTACGTCTCCTTTCAAACGGTCGACTACCCGCTTCAATACCTCGCGGGCGTGATCCGTAGGCCCGACGACCCGTGGAACCTCGACTCGGACTACCAGCGTGGGCACGTCTGGACCGACCGGCAGGCCGAGCAGTTCATGGGACACCTGCTAGAGAACGGGCGCACGCCGCTGATCTTCCTCTGGGAGCAATGGGAGTTCCCGTTCGAGGTGATCGACGGCAAGCAGCGCCTGACAGCCTGCCTTCGCTTCCTCGACGGGGAGATCGGTGCCGAGCTCTCCGACGGGAGGCGCATTTTCTGGCGCGACTTCGACGAGGTCGACCGGCGCTGCGTGCCGAGCATCACATGTGCTCGGGTGAGGCTCAAGAACCGAGCCGAGGTGATGCGGTTCTACATCAAGCTCAATCGGGGCGGCAGCGTGCACACGGACGCGGAGATCGACCGGGTGAAAGCGCTGCTCGCTGCCGAGGAGGAGAAGTCGTGAACTATCGAGTCAGGTTCCCGGACGGCGAGGTCTGGAAGATCAATCTCCCGAAGGGGGTCAAGGCTGCCGATGCACCAAAGGTGGCTTTCACTCGTGCTTCGGCCGCCCGGGCTGCGGAAGGGAAGACTGGCCCTGTGGCCTTCGAGGACGTCGTTGTCCAGAAGGTCACGGCGAAGCTGCGCGCGGAGCTCAAGGGCGTCGAGTACATGGACCGTGAGCGGATGCTGGAGGCCTGTCAGGAAATCGGCCAGGAGTACAAGGATCGGGGGATGGCCCTCACCTTGAGGGGGATGTACTACCAGCTCGTCTCCCGGGGACTTCTCGCCTCGGGCCAGGAGGAGTACAACCGTGTCAAGTCCACCCTGTCTCAAGCTCGCCTGCGAGGGACATTCCCGCTCGACTTGCTCTCGGACTCCAGTCGTGACTTGCGGGCAGGACAGAGTACGCGCTACGACCTGAACGTCGAGTCTGCCGTTCGGCAAGCGGCCAACTGGGTCCCCCAACTCGACCACTTCTTCATCCAGGCTGCGCGCTGGTACCGCCAGCGCAACCTCCCCATCGTCCTCTTCGAGAAGGAGGCGCTCACGAACGTCTTCGGCCCGCTCTGCGACGAGCTTGGCGTGCCCTGGATGGCAACGAGGGGCTACCCCTCGATCTCGATCCTCTACGAGGTTCACAACACCATGGTCGCCGCGATGGACCCGGCCCTGTTCGACTACGATCTCTCTGAGGACATCGGCCGCCTGGAAGGCCTCGACCCGAGCAAAGAGGCCGATGCGGCAGAGCTGGACCGTATTCATGAAGACGTCGTCTACAGGCTGATCTCGATCACCGAGGACGGGGGCTACTGGACTGACAGGCAGGAGTTCGACGAGGATGACGACCGCGACGACCAGCATGACCTAGGGAGGAGGTGGCGTTACAGGTACGGTGACCTCGAAGCTAGCCAGTGGCATCAAGGCAGTGCGCAGACCGTGCGGATTCTCTACTTCGGGGACCATGACCCCGACGGGATGGAGATCCCCCTTGACCTGGAGCGGCGAATCCGGGTCATCCAGACCAGGACCGAGCAGATTGTCCCCTTCACTGTAGAGCGGCTCGGTCTGAACCGCGATCAGATCGAGCAGTACAACCCGCCACCCTTCTTCGCGAAGGTGAGCTCAGCCCGCTACGAGAAGTACATCGACGAGCATGGCTGGGCCGGTGAGCGGGCCTGGGAACTGGATGCACTCGACCCGACCGTGCTTCGCGACATCGCTCGGCAGGCGGTGAACGGGTACTTCGACGAGGACATCTGCACCCGTGTCGCCGCTCAGGTGCAGCAGGCACGTGATCGATTCAACCACCGAATGCGCTCTGAGGTCCTCCCGAAGCTGCTTGCAGGTGGGTCGTGAGGAAGAAGACCAAGAGCCCGGGCGCTGTGTCGTCGGGGTTGAAGTCGACTCCTACCCCCCCGCCACCTCAACCACCTCCCTGGTACCTGGGCTACTTCGAGCACATCCAGACTCACCGCAGCCACATCCACGAGCTGGCCGGTTCGAGCTGGACTCTTCCGCCATTCCAGCGTGGTGAGGTCTGGGACGTCGAACGTCAAGCCGCGTTCGCCAACAGCGTCTTCAGCGGACTCCCTACGGGGCCGATCCTCGCCTGGGAGCGTTCGAGAAGGGTGAATGACGACCGGTCCGAGGTCACCCGATTCCTCCTGGACGGCCAGCAGCGCCTGACCGCCCTCGGGGTGCCGATCGTTCGTGCTGATGGGACCGCGAATCGGATCCCCTGCCTCGACTTCGACATAAAGACGGGCCGATTCGTCTCGTCGCCGGCACCTGGAGTGACTCCAGCACGCCTTGTCGACTTCGAAACGGTGTGGGGACGCAAAGACGAGCTTCCAGAGCCGGAGTTCTGGGGACTCTGCTACGCCCAGGCACAGCTCCAGCGGGCCGAGCTCGTGGTCTATGACCTGAGCCCGTACACGTCCCCAGCACGTGCCGTGGAGGCATTCCGGTGCATCAACCGCCCCGGGATCGCGTTCGACGAGGCAGAGATCGAAAAGCTCATCGCGTCGATCGATTCGACGTGGGATGGAGGTGCGCAGTGAACCAGAAACCGTTCAGCTTCAAGGCAGAGTTCTACATCGCCAGCGAGCCGCTCGGCCCGACCGCGGGGAATCCGGAGCTGAACGACATGCTCCGATTCGACGGTGCATATGTCAACCTCAACAGCCCGGTCCTCGTCATGTTCCCCGGGCGCGTCAGCCACGAGCGGTGGGGCACCTTCGGCGTGAAGCTGCGGCCAGCGTCGGAGGGCGTCGGCAAGACGTGCGCCGCTCGTGTGCAGAAGTCGCCTTCGGGCTGGGTCACCTACAGGCACGACGCCAACGGAGCGCTCGTCCAGCACTCGCTCTACGACGTGGTGATGACGATTCCGCCTTGGACTAAGCTGCCTTGCACGGAGTGCGGTGTCGAGGGGCTGGCGACGCGGGTGGAGCCCGGGCTCCACCCGTACGTCTGCGACTCGTGCAGGGCGGGGCAGGCCTACACCGACCCGGACGAGTACGACGACGAGGACGATGACGAGTACGACGACGAGGACGAGGACGATGACGAGTACGACGGCGTCGACCGGCGACACGGTCTCCCGACGAGGTCCGCCGACTGGCGCGATCCTGAAGTGCGCTCGAAGCTGCCTGCCGAGGTCCACGGGCTGCTCGACCAGATCGCAGACGCCCTGGACGAGATCGAGCGCCGCAAGGCCGGACCGATGGACGACTACGACGGAGTTCGGAAATGAAGGACGAGGTGGTTCACCACATCTGGGCCTATGACGTCCCCCGCACCGACTGCGGGGCTGTCGGTGTAGCTAACGAGAGCTGGTCGCAGGTGACCTGCACCCGATGCCGCGAGGTCGTGACGGACGCGCCCCGGCGTCTGGCCGTTGGAGACACCGCCATCCTGACGCGGCCCTATGCCGGGCTCGCGCAGGGTGCCGTCGTCGTGATCGGCGCCTTGGCCATCTGCGTCGGGGGGGAGCTCACGGCGCACAACGTCCATACGACCGGTGGGGCGGTCCTCCCCGCAGAGTACGTCGTTCGTCGACCCGGGGTCGGTGAGGGCTTCGTCGAGCGCATCAACCAGGGCGATCGGGACTGTGAGGTCATCCGCGTCGA
>Ga0055439_10000087_pt1 | contig 14425 bp, 16 predicted proteins | sample Browns_TuleB_D2_FD_57732 | JGI IMG/M metagenome (GOLD analysis project Ga0055439, IMG submission 57732) | Wetland microbial communities from San Francisco Bay, California, USA, that impact long-term carbon sequestration - Browns_TuleB_D2 | ecosystem: Environmental > Aquatic > Marine > Wetlands ...
CATTGTTTTTCTATGGTTAGACTAAACAAAATTACACAAACTGATTACTATTTATCAACGCAATTTAATTTTTCAAAATTAATTTTGATCGATTTTTTTTTGATTGAATGCTTTATTTTTATGACCGTCTTTATGTAAAATTATTTTTTTCATAAATGATGCATTTTGCCAAATTTCTATGCCTATAAATCGTTTTTTCAGGGAACAAAATAACAATGCATCAGATTATTTTCTTTTTTATTTTCTTTATTGTTTTGATTCTTGATCTATTTTACATTATGAAATTAAAAATTAGACTCCACGAGTTTTGATTATTGTCAAAACATCTTCGTCTTGCAAAATGTGATCTAATCCGACTCGCTGTCCTCCAAATTTTACACTTTTCCCCCATACCAAACCGTATCGGAATTGTCTTTTCATGTTTCTATGCAGTTTGTTGCAGATATCTTCAACTGAATCTCCCTCTCTTGCAATTAGTGGTTCTTTGAAATCCGTTTCTCCACCTTTTGGCCTCATGTATATTCTTATGAAATTAAGTTTTTCATAGATTTTTTCTTTCAATAATTCTATGTTGATTTCAGAATTTGCTGAAACCTCTATTACTTCAGATTTAATTTTAGTTTTCAAATCTTCTAAAAACTTTCTATCTACTAAATCGATTTTATTTAAAACAGTAAGGGATTTTGAATAACTGATATTTCCTGCGATATAATCTGCCAATTGTTCTGAGGTTAGGTCCTCACGAATAACAACTCTGGCACTTATTATTCCATAAATGTGAAGAATATCTTTTAAATGCTGCTCTGAAATTTTTGTAAGTTTGACTTGTTGCGCGACAGCTATTCCGCCCATAGGTGATTTTTCAATCGTAATATTTGGTGGCAATGTGTTTAATCTGATACCAATGTTTCCTAATTCGTTAACTAAAACATCTTCATGAAAGGGTTGAAAAACGTCCAGCATAAGCAATACAAGATCTGCAGTCCTTGCAACCGAGAGAATTCTTTTGCCTAATCCTTTTCCGCTTGATGCCCCTTTGATAATGCCTGGTAAATCGAGAACCTGAATTTTAGCTCCTCGGTATTCCATCATTCCTGGAACGACTGTCAATGTGGTAAATTGATAAGCTCCTACAGCAGATTTTGCATCAGTTAATTTATTTAGTAATGTTGATTTGCCCACGCTTGGTAATCCAATAAACACAACTGTTGCATCACCTGCACGTCTTACGTCAAATCCATCTGTCTTGACACCGCTTTTTTGGATTTCTCTGTCTTCTTGCTCGCGTTTAAGTTTTGCAATTTTTGCTTTTAGTAAACCAATATGGTGGTTTGTAGCTTTGTTGATCTGTGTTTTTGCCATTTCATCTTGAATGGCTTTGATTTTTTCAGGAATTCCCAATTCTATTCAATCTTCTTATTTTTCTTTTCAAATAAAATCCTATGATTTTTCTTTATTATCTTTATTCTACTAATTGGAATGTTTTGAAAATTATTTGATACTTTTATGAATTCAGTTAATGTCTTTGCTTTCACTCTCTCAAAATCTCTGTAGAAAATTTTGTAATTATTAGGATTATCCGCAAATATTGCTCTACTCAAAATTTCTTCAATAATCCCCTTTTTTACCATATATTGTTTATGTTCTTATTCGAATGAATATCTTTTTTTATATTATCGCTCTAGGAAAAATCATAATTAATTACAAATAGGACAGGTATTTATCATCCAAAAACACATGAATGGTCTTGGTTACATGCAACAAATGTTATAAAGAATATCATGGTCAATGTATGGGAAAGGCTGGCATGTTTGATTGTGATTGTATTTGCAATAAAAAACTGTAACCTTCAAAAGTTACCTCTTAAACTGCGTCTGCCTCTTTTAATCTTGTCTGATTGTTTGATCGTTAGTTATTTTCTAAATCCTAAAATTATCATTTTCAAATTCTGTATTCCTATCTACTAGATTTCCCTCTTTTCAAATGTTCCAAATTTGACCTGTTTTCTTTGATTTAAATAACAATACCTAGTTAGTAATGTATGCCCCAATTACAAATTTCAGCTGAAACAATGACTAGAATCAAAACAATTACTGGTATAAGCCACGTACGTGATGGAGATTACATGGTTAATGAGCTAATAGACATATTAGAACAAAAAATCAGAACACGACGATAACTAATTTGATTTAGTTCAAGTTTGAAATCTTACAAGGTTTAAACAAACACTTCAAACAAAAGTTTTTTCACTATTCTTGATTTTATACAAATGCGATGGTACTTAAGAGACCACAATCGTCTTAAAACATGTTAGAAGAACGAAAAATGTATCCGATGAAATGCGCAGATTGCGGCAAGGATTCAACGGTACCTTTTGAACCAAAACCAGACAGACCTGTATATTGCAAGGAATGTCTGCCAAAACACAGTAAAAAATTTTAAGTTAATTTTGTTTAAAGAAATTTAAATCCAATTATCTAGTTATAGTTTTTTACAGTCTTTCTTTTTTTATTTTTTGAAGTGGATTTCTGTCTCTTTACATCTGATTGTGTACCTGTTTACTGCGCAGCAAATATTATTCGGATACAATAACAGATTGTATGAAACAAAAAACTTTTGCTGTGGATATTGATGGAACGATTACGGAAAATGGTGGGGGCAGAATCAATTTGGATGCGCTTGCCGCTCTACGACATATGACGGATATTGGTCATAAAGTGATCTTTGTAACTGGAAGGTCTTCAGTTGAGGCATTTTTATTGGCTGTATTTGGTGGTACTACAAAAATTGCTGTTGGTGAAAATGGTGGGTGTATCACCCTTAATACGCATGAACATATTTTATTGGGGGACAAGCAACAATGTCAGGCCGCATTTCAAATTATTCAAAAAGAAATTGCAAACGTTAAAGAAAAACATGTCTTTCCTAGAATGACTGAGGTTGTATTAGAACGTACATTTGATTTGGAATCTGCCCAAAAAATAATTATGGAGAAAAATTTAGATGTTTTACTTTCAGACAGTCAATATGCATATCACATTAATTCTCGCGGAATTGATAAGGGCAGAGGATTTAGCGAACTAATGAAAAAATTATCCATTTCTAGAGATGACGTGATCGCAATAGGTGACAGTGCAACTGATATCCCCCTTTTCAAAGTTGCAAAAACAAGCATTGCATTAGGAAATTCCTCTGATTATGTCAAATCCCATTCTACCATGAATGTATCTGCCGATGCAGGTGATGGTGTAATCGAGGCTCTTGATAAATTAGCACCAAAGCTATTTGAGGTATAATATTGTCGTTTAAATCCCTTATAGACGAAATTGAAAATAACCTCAAAAAAATTTTGGATGAACTTTCTGTATCTGATATTTCGTTTTTAGTTGAACCTGCAAAACCCGGATTTGGTGATGTTAGCTCAAATATTTCTTTTTTACTTGCAAAAAAGCTAAAGAAAAATCCAAAAGAAATTGGAAACATGCTTTCTGAACATTATATGAAATTTAAGCATACCCTTGTTTCTAAAGTAGAATCTCATCCTTCTGGATACCTTAATTTTTCTGCTAATTGGGAAAGATTAAGCCAATTAATTTTATCTGAATCTTATTTAGATACATTTGGTTGCATTGATTTGGGAAAGAACTCCACAATTATAGTAGAACACACCAGTATTAATCCAAACAAAGCATTGCATATTGGACATATACGTAATGTTGTAATTGGTGATACTATTGCCAGAATTTTAGAGAAATCAAATTACAAAGTAAACATACTCAACTATGTAGATGATTCTGGCTTGCAGGTGGCAGATATTATAATTGGCTTTCAACATTTTGGTTTTTCTCAACAACCTTCTGATGGAAAAAAATTTGATCATTATTGTGGTGATGATGTTTATGTTAAAACGACTGAAAAATATGAAACTGATCCTGGATTGGAGGAAATCCGAAAAAAAACGCTTAGAGAACTTGAAGATGGAAATTCCGAAACTGCTAAGTTTGCAGATAAAATAACTCGCCAAGTTTTAAAGAATCAATTAGAAACTTGTTGGAATTTGGGGGCGTTCTATGATTGTCTAAATTTTGAATCCCAGATAATCCGTTCGGGATTATGGAAGAAAATATTTGAAAAACTCAAAGAAATTAAACTCGTAGAATTTGAAAAGGAAGGAAAGAATGCTGGATGTTGGGTTATAAGGGGAGAAAATAATGAAGAAGACAAGATCATAGTTAGAAGTAATGGGACTGCTACCTATATTGCAAAAGATATTCCTTATGCTGCATGGAAATTGGGATTATTGCCTGATCCCTTTAATTATACAAAATATGAAAAATCACAGCCTGGCTCTCGTATTCTTTGGCAAACTACTTTGGAAGAAAGCAAAGAATCCAAACAAAACTTTTCTGGTGAAAAAGTAATTACTGTTATTGATTCAAGACAGGCAAGATTACAAAAAATCATAACTACGCTTATGGCCAAATTCACATCAATTGAAAATACATATGTTCATCTTGCCTATGAGTCTGTTACTCTAAGTTCTGCCACTGCACAAACGCTTGGTTTACACACCGATGGTAAACAAGCTCAGATGTCTGGTAGAAAGGGATTATATGTTAATGCTGATGATGTTTATGATTTATTAAAAAATAAAACCATTGAAGAAACATCCAAAAGACATCCCGAAATGTTTGAATCTGAAATTCAAAAAATTGCACATAACGTATCAGTTGGAACACTACGTTATGAAATGATAAAGCAGGATTTGGATAAAATTATTGTATTTGATTTAACTAAATCATTAAGTTTGGAGGGGGACACTGCCCCATACATACAATATACACATGCCAGAGCATCTAGAATAATTGAAAGATCTGCAAGAACTCCTTCAATTGACATTGATTTTTCTTTGTTATGCGACAGGTCTGAATTGGATCTAATTAAAACAATTGGATTATTTGATATGCAAATTTTGAATGCTTCAAAAAATCTTTCACCCAAAGTTCTGGCAAAATACTGTCATGATTTGGCAGTTGCATTTAATTCGTTTTATGAACATATCAAGGTGTTAGATCTTGGGGATGAAACATTAGAAAATTCTAGATTGTGCCTTGTTAATTCCTTCAAGATGACCCTTGTAAAAGCTCTTGGCTTACTTGGTATTGTAGCCCCCAACGTAATGTGATTTTCTGATCACAGGTGTTATGATAATTCACATCTGTTATAAATTTAAAACGTTACCAACTTTTGAAAAATTATTTCTATTGATGATATTTACAAATTTATTAGAATTATTAAAAAAAAGACTGGTGGCTATGTCCACAACCACAAGAATCATGGCCTGCACTCCCATGAGATTCCTTTCCTGAACATCTGGAACATTTATCTGAACCTGTAGGGGAAAAGAAACCAATTCCACAGGATACACATTTCATATTTGTCATGATCTATTTGTTAAATTGCTATATTTATTGAATACGGATGTATTTTTTTGTTGCCTTTAGATTAAACTAGTTTCGTTAATCAGTGATTTTGAAACTGAAGATATTTTACTAAAAGTTATTTGGGGGATTTGATTGGAATGCATAATCTTGCATAATTTTATGATTTTGTTCATTTTGTAATATTGAATCTTAAACCAAAGCCACTATACGTAAGGGCGCTCCACTTCCCCCTTTAATCTTCATAGGAAGTGCCACAATGAATGCACCTAAAGGTGGGAGTTTGTTCAAATTGGCAAGATTTTCAAAAATTGGAATTTCACTAGAGCATAAAATTCTATGAGTTTCAAATGTTGTTGATTGTCCATGATCAATACTCGGCGTGTCTAATCCTACTGCATTAATTTTGCGATTCTCAACCAACCACTTGGCTGATTCAGAGTGTAATCCTGGAAAGTGTAATTCCTTAATTGCACTCTCTCCAAAATTTTTGGTCCCAATATATCTGGCACGATCTGGCCAAAATCTTCCAAATCCTGTATGGCAAAGAATTATTGAATTATCCGGAATTCTTCCAAAAGATGATTCCCAATTTTCGAAGTCTTTCTTTGTTATTTGATAATCTGCATTACTCAAGGATTTCTCAGACACGTCAATTACTATAGCTTGAGAGATTAGTTTCTCTAGGGAAATCATTTCCACTGTATCTTTATCTTGAGCAAAATGGATTGGAGCATCCATATGAGTTCCACCATGTTCAGGGGAACAAAATTTGTTTGCAGAGTAATAGTATCCATTCTCTGTAATCCCATCAAATTCTTTTTCAATTTTGAAACCTTCTTCGGTAGGCCAATATATTGTCTCATCTGAATAGCTATGGGTAAGATCAATAATCTTTCGATTTGGTTGGATTATTGGAATCATAGATAAAGGGAAATAATTTTTCATTCAGATAAACACTTCTGAAATTGGGTATTGAGTCTAATCAGTAGATTCTTATCCAAAATTTTTAGGAATAGTCTTGTGACTAAGATTAAACAAAACTCCCCTGTTTTATTTTACTATAACCAATCAAAAAAATGGCTAGTCAAAATATCCAAAAAAGAACTACTTCATACTCACATAGGTGTAATCAAGCATACCGATGCTATTGGAAAAGAATATGGTTCAAGATTAATTACAAACAAAGACAAGTATGTCTATTTAGTCAAACCCACAATGTATGATTACGTAATGAAACTTCAACATGGTACCCAGATAGTATATCCAAAGGATATCGGGTATATTGTTGCGAGAGCAGGAATTGGTAGTGGTCAAAAGATTTTAGAAATTGGTACCGGAAGTGGTTCTTTAACTTCGTTTATTGCTAGCGTAGTAAAACCACGTGGTCATGTCTACACTTTTGATGTTGATGAGAATTTTATGAAAATAGCAGAAAAAAATATCAAAAAGGCGGGAATGTCTAAATATGTTACACAACAAAATTTGGATTTAAAAATTGCGAAAAAAGTCCCATTTGATGACGCAGACGTAGCTTTGATAGATCTAGGTGATCCATGGACTGTGATCCCACAAGTTCGAAAGATGCTTAAGGGAAGTGGCTCTGTTTTTGCAATTTGTCCTACAATGAATCAATTAGAAAAATTAACAATTGCACTAGTTGAAAATGAATTTACCGATATAGAATCTACAGAACATATCATTAGAACAATTGAAGCTCGGGAAGGAAAAACTCGACATTCTTTTCAAGGAATTGGGCATACTACATATTTATGCTATGCTAGAAAGGCATTTTTTGGAAGAACTTCAAAAAAAATATCTAATACTCCTCATGCTGAATCAAATGAGTCTGAAACAGACACCATCAACAAAACAAGCTAATTTTACCTCATTTTAAATTAAAAACAAGATTTATTCATCTATTCTTTCATGTCTTGTGTATTGATTAGAAAATCACTTCAGATTACTTTGGTAAAAAAGTTCATACCTGCAAGAAGATCAAAATCTCGGAAAGGTCAAAATGGAACAGTTTTGGTTCTTGGCGGTAGTTATATCTATCATGGAGCTCCAATATTGTCCTCGATAGCAGCATTACGATCTGGAGTTGATTTAGTTTATACCTCTGTTCCAAAAATTAATGTAACTCCTACACGAGCGATTTCTCCGAATCTTATAGTAATCCCATTGGTTGACCAGAAATTAACTCGAGGGGCCGTTAACAAATTGCTTGGTGCATTGCCACACAAACTCGATTCTGCTACAATTGGAATGGGGCTTGCTGTTCAAGACAAAAACTCTCTAACTCTTTTGATAAAATCTCTTCTCGATAAAGATGTAAGACTTTCGTTAGACGCAAGCGCACTAATTCCTGAGGTATTGCCTCTTTTAGCCAACAAGAATGTTGTTGTGACTCCTCATGCTGGAGAATTTACTCGATTATTTGGAATTACTCCCTCAGATTCTAAAAAAGAAAGAATAGCGTTAGTTGAAAAAAACGCTAAAGATAATGGAATTGTGGTTCTACTCAAGGGTTCTACAGATATTATTTCTGATGGTAATACAACTTATCTCAATGAAAAAAAAACTCCCGGAATGACAGTAGGAGGAACTGGTGATGTATTGTCTGGATTGGTTGCTGGAATGTTGGCAAAAAACCGTAATGCGTTAGAGTCGGCTGCTGCTGCAACATTTATCAACGGAATAGCTGGAAAACTGACTCAAAAGAAATTTGGATTACATATGACCTCCATGGATCTCTTAGAAGAAATTCCAAATGCTATGAAACCCTTTGATAAAATTGTGTAATTGAAATGCATCCACTAAAACACATAGATGCGCACATGGATAATTTAATTTCTGAATTGCAAACATTAATTCAGCAACCAAGTGTTTCCGCAAAAAATGAAGGTATTCAAGAATGTGCTCAATTGGTTAAAAAAATATTGGAAAAGGCAGGAATAAAATCTGAAATTCTGAGGCTGAAGAATTTTGCGCCAATTGTTTATGGGGAAATAAAATCAAAAAAAAATCCTAATCGAACTTTGTTATTCTATAATCATTATGACGTACAACCTGTAGAACCTTTTGAACTTTGGGATGATCCGCCTTTCAGTGGTAAAATAAAAGGAAATAAAATTTTTGGAAGAGGTTCGTCTGATGATAAGGGGGAATTAATCACTAGAATAAAGGCAGTTGAAGCATTGTTGAAGACTGCTGGTGATGTCCCATGTAATATCAAATTCGTGATTGAAGGAGAGGAAGAAACTGGGAGTGTTCATATTGAACAGTATTTGAAAAAATATCAAAAGAAATTTTCTTGCGATGGCGTAATATGGGAATTTGGATATGTTGATTCAAAAAACCGACCTATTATTGGTCTTGGAATGAAAGGATTACTTTACGTTGAATTATCGGTTAAAGAATCTATACGTGATGCCCACTCAAGCTTGGCAGTTTTAATAAAAAACCCTGCATGGAGGTTAATCGAAGCCGTTAACACCTTGAGAGATTCTGATGGAAAAATTCTCATTAAAGATTGGTACAAAGAAGCTGAACCATTATCAAAAAAAGATTTGGAAATAATCTCTAGAGAACCTTTTGATGAAAAATCTTTCAAAAAAGAATTTGGTGTGAAATCTTTTGTAAGTAATATGAATGGTTTTAGCGCAAAAAAAGCTTTGGTCGGAAATCCAACTTGTAATATCGCTGGATTTGTTTCTGGTTATACCGGAAGTGGTGCAAAAACGGTGTTGCCTAAGGACGCGTTGGTAAAAATTGATTTTAGACTAATCCCAAAAATGGAACCAAAGAAGCAAATTTTTCGATTAAAAAAACACCTGAAAACTATGGGATTCAACGATGTTTCAATCAAAATTTTTCATGGTGAAGCTGCCGCACGAACCAATCCTTCTGATTCATTTGTATCTAAAGTTAAAGAGGCAGCTGACCAAACATTTGGAAAATCAATTCTTAATGTTTCAAATGCTGGAACTGGACCCATGCATTCTTTTGTTAAGATTTTAAATGCTCCATGTGTTTCAATTGGAAGCACATACATGTTCTCTCGCATTCACTCTCCTAACGAATTTGCCAGAATTGATCTATTACGAAAAACAACCAAATGCTTTTGTCTGCTGATAGATAAATTTGGAAATAATTAGATGCAGTTTTACCTTTTATGAATAATGGATATCCTGTCCGATCTTTAAATGATATTTGCAACCACATCCAAATGAAATTGAGAGTGTTTAGGGTCCTAACATGAGAAAGCCCTTTATTATGCTCCTAAATTATTTGGATCATGTCAATGTACATGCCAGGAGCTACTGCTGTAGGTATTACTTTTAATGGTGGCATAGTTTTAGCAAGTGAAAAAAGGATCGCCTTTGGTAACTTCCTCGTTAGCAAATCCTCAAAAAAGACCTTTCCAATTACTCCAAAGGTTGGCGCTACATGTGCCGGTCTGGTTGCAGATATGCAGATTTTAACATTACAAATTGCCGCGTTGGCAAAAATAAGAAAGATGGAATTAAAACGAGATGTTCCACCAAACACCGTAGCAAAAATGATGTCAAATATGATGTATGAAAGAAGGTTTTTTCCGCTTTTGACACAGGTTATAGTGGGAGGTGTAGTAAACCAACCTATGCTTTATACTCTTGATCCATTAGGATCTGTTCTTCCAGATGAATATGCTGCAGTTGGAACAGGTGCTGAAATGGCATTGGGTGTATTAGACCCACAGTTTAAACCAAATATGACCCAAGAAGAAGCGATAGATTTAGCCAAAAGGGCAGTTCGTTCTGCAGCCCTCAGAGATTCAGCAAGTGGAGATGGTCTTGATATTCTTGTAATTACTAAAGATGGTACCAAAGAATTTACTGATAAAATAAATTAATCATAAATCGTTTTTCCTATCTCCCAAAATTTATCTGAGATGAAATGCAGATTTTTTATTACTTCTCCCCGCTCCATTTTTTCTAAATCCGAACTTGAAACAAGAGATTTTCCAATAGCGATGAATTTTCGTTGTGATTCTTCAATTATGCAAATGATCTCTCCTTTTTTAAATTCATTATGGTTTTTAATTCCTGGTCTCATCACATTTGCGCCCTTGCACAAGAATTTCACTGCGCCCATGTCTACCATTACATGGGGAAATTTTTCAAGAAGATTTATTTCTGACAAAAATGGGAGATATTCGTCATTATTTTTTAAAATCTTTACACCATTTCCAACAATTATTTGAGCATCCTCTGTAATCTGATGCACTTTAAAATTTTTTATTTTTGGAAATTCTATTCCCCATTTTTCTGAAATTATTTTTAATAGTGAAGATGTCTCACTTTTTGATATTAAATTGGATTTCAATTTTTTGCAATCTCTTGTCTGATGTCTAAAAGGTCTCTGAGAATAGAGCTTGCAGTTTCAATCCCTCCAGCTCCCTTTCCAATTATAGTTTGGGTGCCAGAATGTTCCGAAGTGAAGGCAATTGCGTTTAGAGTTCCATTAACACATAATGGATCATCAACTGGCACTTCTCTAGGTTTTACAACTAATTCTTTGTTACATGAGGCTATGAGTTTGATCCTACAATTGTTTTTACTTGCATTTTTAATGTCATTTAATGTTACATTGCGTATGCCTATACAATCAATATCTGGTAATGTTACTTTCATTCCCATTATCCAATTTGCAAGAATCACTAATTTTGCTGCGGCGTCCAAACCGTCTAAATCTAGAGATTCGTCAGCTTCCACATACCCTTTTTCCTTTGCATCTTTTAATGCCGAATCAAAAGATAATCCGTTTGCCATGTTTGATAAAATATAATTTGTTGTTCCATTCAAAATTCCTGCAAATGATGTTATTCTTTCACCTCTGAGACTGTTTTTTGCATAATCTAAAATTGGTGTTCCTCCCCCAACGGTTCCGCTAAATTTGAAAATAACCTGATTGTATTTTGCTAATTCCAAAAGCGATGGAAATGCAAGGGCCAAGGGGCCTTTATTTACTGAAATAACATGCATTCTTTTTTTCATCGCATTGGTAATGTGACTCATTCCAGGCTCGGCATCTTTGTAATTACTGGCGGTTGTTTCTATAACTACATCTGCATCCAAATTTCTAATCATTTCAATTCCTGATATGTTATTTTTTGTTTTACTATAATTTTTTACAGTTCCATACTTTTTCTTTATTTCTACCAATTTTTCTAATTCCAGTCCTGATGTATCAATTGCACTACCCTTGCTATCAAATACACCTACGACCCGTGGTTTCAAGCCATATTGTGCATAAAGGTCTTCTGATCTTGAATTAAATAATTTTACCAAACTTTGGCCAACTACACCAAATCCGCAAAGTATTATTCTCAATTCTAGTCATCCTCTGATTTGTAGTAATGATTCATTTTTCTCCATCTTTGGTTTTCTCTCCATTCATTGTGTTTTATTAATAATTTTTGCATATCTGTGAAAATATTCATTACAATCTAAAAAAATACATGTCGCAATCTGATTTATTTCACTCATTATTCTTGTCCAGCTTGAGTGAGACTGAATTTATGCAATATCTGAGATTAGTTGGTTGTGGTCCATCATCAAAAACATGGCCAAGGTGAGCTCCACACTTTTTACAGTTTACCTCGGTTCGGACCATACCAAAAGTTGTATCTGATACGTATTCAATTTTTTCATCTGAAAGAGCTGCCCAAAAACTTGGCCATCCAGAGCCTGAATCATATTTGGTATCTGATTTGAACAATGACTCTCCACAACATACACACTTGTACAAGCCCTTTTCTTTGGTGTTGTAATATTTGCCTGTGAAGGGCGGTTCTGTTCCTTTATTGACGCATACTTCAAATTGCTCTGGAGTCAGGATTGATTTCCATTCGTCTGTGGTTTTTACAATTTTAGGTGCCATAGTATTTTTCTAAGTAATTTCTTTAAATTCTTTTTTGGTTTTTAATGTCTTTCTTTTTTCTTCAGATCTTTTTTCTGATTCAAATCGCTCTAAATCATATTCCTTCAAATCTACAAATTTCATAATTTTACTTAAAGTGGGATGGACTCTGTATATCTCTTTGAACATTTGTTGAGCCACTCTTCTATAATCTGCATGACCCTGAGGCACAGTTCGCAATTCTAAAAGATGGCATGCTTCGCGAAGATTAAATTTCATAAAATAATGATAGTTGTAAGCAAAATTAACCACGTATTGACCTTGCTCAGGATATTTTTTTCTGATTTTATCAAATGCATCTTTTGTTTGTTTCATACAATCTCTGAAATCTTTATCCATTCCTAATGCATTTATTTCGTTTGGAATGTTATATCCGTGATCTGTTGTGAGCAATTGTCTTTCAAGTGTTAAGGTTCTATGTCTGTGAAAATCTCTGAACATTCCAAAATTATTAAGTAAATCAAATGTATAGTAAACATTTTCAAATGCCCTGGCAGGTTTATGTCTTCTATTGTTACGCAATTTTGTAAATGTTTCAATAATTTCTTTCTTTCTTTTTTCTGGTAATTTTTTTACTTGATTGATCAAATTATTGTACGATGTACTGGGAGATTGTTCATACATAATTCCAGTAATTATTTTGTCTATTGCAACTTTCTCACGTTCATAGTCTACTAATTGTGTCGTTGTACCAAAAATCTCCTTTGATTTTATTTCTTTCAAAGTTATTAATTTTGATGCTTTTTTAATTTGTTGTAAGTAATTTTGATACGATTTTCCGTATTTATCATCAGCTCTTTTGATGAAAGATTTGATAGTTGTATCAAGCTCTTTTTTGATTTTTGAGGCTAAATCTTGCTCTTCTTTGAGTTCTGATGAACCAAGAATTGTAAGAAGATATTCAAAAGCTCTTCCGTTTCCTGTAATTCCAACATTTGTTAAGGCAGATGCTGGCAATAGTCCTCTCAATATGTCTAGGGCTTTTGCCTTTGTAGATCCATTGTAAATAATACCAGCGGATTTGATGTCCTTTTCGTCAGTTAATTTTGAAAATGATTTTTCCTTTCCATCCTTTGAATCTTTAAAAGTATATTTTTCAATAGGAAATTTCTCTCGTATGTATCTTATCATCTGTTCAATATTTTTTGAATATACATCAAAGGAAAAATCACATGCCTCCAAATACAAATCCCTAAAATTTGAGGCTAGCAATGTTGGTTCTTTATAGTATTTGTATTGGCCGTCCACTTTTTTGTCCCATGTTACATATCTGGAAGATTTTTCTAAATATGATAAACCTATTCTTCTATCTTCTATTTTTTTTACCGCGATGTTTGATAGTCCCTCTATTGCAATTTGTGCCTCTCCTAATTCAGCTACCGAATCATCCCCATATTCTAAAAGTACTCTGTTGTAAAATTCATCTCCGCGACCTTCGTTTTTAAAAAATTCGTCCAAAAATATTCTGCGCATACTTTTATCTGTTCTACTATATCTGGACATTAATGCGCCACGATCTACTTGTCTAGGTGTAGTTATGGCAAAAACATTTTCATCGACATTTGAAAAATGCTTTGATAAAATATTTTTTTCTTTATTTGAAAATTCAGACAATACAATTGTGCTTATTTTCAAATATTAATAGTCTATTTCTTTTTTCCAATTTGGATTAGATCGGGCGTTTGATTTTTTTCCATACCTTTTGTCTGCCATCTGAGCAGTACTTCTTTGAATGCATTTGCATCGGATTCGTTTTCTGTATACATTAAAGCTGTTATCCACATTCCCTTTCCAGCTTTTCCTCCTACTGAATTCATCCAAAAATTGCTTGGCAATGTTTCTAGTGCTTTACTTTGTGGATCCTTTGCAACGTCGTTCCATCTTTTGGATACGAAATACAAAATTTGTTCTAATTCCTCTCTTTGAATCATGCCTACTCTTGTTTTTCTCTAAATTTTAAAATTTCTAAATTATTCGTGGTTTCAAAGTTTAATTATTTGAAAAATCTTGAAATTTTA
>Ga0055439_10000092_pt1 | contig 14312 bp, 16 predicted proteins | sample Browns_TuleB_D2_FD_57732 | JGI IMG/M metagenome (GOLD analysis project Ga0055439, IMG submission 57732) | Wetland microbial communities from San Francisco Bay, California, USA, that impact long-term carbon sequestration - Browns_TuleB_D2 | ecosystem: Environmental > Aquatic > Marine > Wetlands ...
GGCGCCGCCCGTCGTGGAGAGCGCGGCAGGACCAGACCGGCGATCGTCGTCTCCGTCGATGACCTGCTCGTGGGCGCCGAGCACGAGTTGATCGCCGTCGTGCCTCTGTCCAGCTCTCTTCCCCATTCGGCGCTGCGGCCCCGCCTCGGTCCTGAGGCCGGCATCGACGTGGATAGCGCCGCGGTTCCTCGTGCGATTCGCGGGGTAGCCCGCCGCCGTCTCCTCCGTCGCCTCGGTGAAGCGAGCGCCGACACGCTGGTCGAGGTGGAGGCTGCCCTGGCGATTATCCTAGGCATCGATCGGGCGGCCGCTTCTCCAACGTAGTCCCATCCCGCCGGGTATCCTCGGGGGGATGGTAGATGGGCGCAGATCGGACCGGCTGGCAACGGTTGGCAATCGGGCTCGGGTCGCAGAGGCGCGGGGGGACGATGCGATGGCGGGCGAGGAATGGCGTCGCTACCGGCTCATCCGGGATGCAGGGCGCGATCCAGACGAGCTGCTTGCCGAAGGCGTCGCCCTGAGTGCGCAGGCGGCGGAGCTCGCAGTCGATCGGTGACGGGCTTCGGCCGGATTCTGGATGACCTGAACGGAGCCGGCGTCCGCTACGTCTTGATCGGGGGGATTGCGCTGATTCGCCACGGAGTGGTGCGGGCAACCCGGGATGTCGATGCCGTCTTCGACCCCGACCCCTCCAATGTTGAGCGCATTCGCGCCCTGGTTGAGCGATGGGGTGCGACTCGTCCCGACGGTTCGCCGATTCCCGAGGGCAGCATCGTCGGCAACCGGACAATCCACCTGGCCACGCCCCACGGCGATCTCGATCTGCTTGCCGAGAACGTGGCAGCTGGTGGTTTCTCCGATCTCCTGTCTCGTGCGGAAACTCGTCGCGTCGATGGTGTGGAAGCGCCAATCTGCTCGCTGGCCGATCTGGTCGCGCTGAAGCGCATCGCAGGTCGCGAGCGAGACCAAGTCGACTTGGCCGATCTGGAGGCCGCTCATGGCGAGCTCCCCGACAGTCGCGATCAAGGAGCCTGAGATGAGAGCCGACGCCCGGATTTGAACCGGGGACCCCTTCATTACGAGTTGAGCGCTGGCCGATTCGGCCTGGCGTAGCTATTTCGCAACCACGATGCTGCCCTTTCGGGACTGCCTACGTGCCTCGCGTCCGAGTGGCGACCCAGTCCACGAACTTCTCCTCGGAAAGCTCTCGCGGCGAGTGCCGACTCCGCAGAGCCGAGCTTGGCCGTTGATTGCAGTGCCTTGGCGTCAATGCCCAAGACGCGCTCGGCGACGAGAAGGAACTCGGCAAGATCAATCTGCTCGCTCATGTTGCCGGTATCAAGATACCTTGACATATTTCGAAATGGCATCTAGCCTTTGAAAATGGTTGACGCGCGGCAAGGTTTAAGACGATGACCAAGGCATTCACGATGCGAATCCCAGAGGACAAAGCCGCCGAGCTTGAAGCAGTCGCTCAGGCTGATGGCGTGCCCGTCTCGGAGGCGGTGCGCGAGGCCATCGACCATCACATCGAGGCGCGGCGCAAGGATAAGGACTTCCAGGCACGCGTCAGCAAATTGATTGAGGACAACCAGCGCGTCCTCGACCGTCTGGCTCAATAGCTCGCGGTCGGGTTGAGAGCCGACGCCCGGACTTGAACCGGGGACCCCTTCATTACGAGCGCGATATTTGAGGCTGGTCTGGGTCGATCCAGTTCGATCCCGTCCAGTTGACTCGATCTGGTCGAGTCCAGAATTGCCGAGTTGGGGACATATCTCGGGACATGGATTCCCGGCGCCGTTCCTCCGTCCCGACCGCTACCTTTCGTCCGAGCATGGTTGACGAGCCCACGATCCGAGAGGCTGGGCGCCGGCTGTCTGAGGCCGCCGGCAAGGACGCCCGCGTGATTCTGTTCGGCTCCCACGCCCGGGGTGAGGCCGGCCCGGAAAGCGATCTCGATCTGATCGTGATCGAGCCGAAGCTCGAGCATCGAAACGCGGAGTTCGTGCGCCTCCGCCGGGCGATCGGAGAAATCGGCGCACCCGTGGATCTGATCCTCTACGGCGCCAACCATGTTGAGAAGTGGGGGGGCGTGCCGGGCACCCTGATCCATGAGGCATTGAAAGAGGGCCGTGTCCTCGCCGGAGCGTGAGCCAGACGAAGTCTCCGAGATTCTCGCTCGGAAGGCCAACGGGGATGCGAAGGTGCTTCGTCTGCTCGCACCGAACGGCGAGATCGGCGACGACGCGGTCGGGTTCCATGCTCAGCAGGCCATTGAGAAGTGGCTCAAGGCCGTGATCGCGAGCCGCGGGGAAGACTTCGAGTTCACCCACGACCTGCACCGCCTCGTGATGCTTGCATCGAACGGGACCGGTGAGCTCCCGTTCGATGTGGACCTGGTCCTCACCTTGACGCAGTACGCGGTCCCTCTCCGCTACGAGGATCTCCTCGATGCCCAGGCGCTCGATCGCGACGCTACGGCCACCCTCGTCGAGGAGGTCGGCCTTTGGGCTGAGGCTGAGCTATCGGCAGCGGGCTGAGAGCCGACGCCCGGATTTGAACCGGGGACCCCTTCATTACGAGTGAAGTGCTCTACCAGCTGAGCTACGTCGGCGGGCGCATGGGCATGGTAGCGAGGGGGCACCCTTGCTACTTGCCGTCAACGGACGGCTAATTGTCGAAATATCCCGTCTTTGCTACACTGTCGGAAAATGCCGACAGAACCGGACAAGGGCCTCAGCCGTCCCGCGGGGCCGTTTCGCGTCTACACCCCGGCTTCGATCGGGGATGCGATCCGCCACTACAGGAAAGAGGCCGGCCTGACTCAGGAGCAGCTGGCCGAGATGGCGGGTCTGCAACGGAGCTACCTCTCCGAGCTCGAGAGTGGCAAGGAGACCGAGCAGGTGAAGCGGGTCCTTCGGGTGCTGAGGCAGCTTGGCGTGCGGATGATGCTCGACAAGGCGGACTGGTAGTGGCAGACGCGCTGGCGATCTGGCTCTACGGCGACCTGGTCGCGCTCGTCGAGCAGGAGCGCGGGCGCCCCCGGCTCGTCTACACGGATGAGGCGCTCGGCCGCTATGCCCTGGGCACGCCGCTGTTGTCCCTTTCTCTCCCCCTGGCAAACCGTCGCTATCCCCAGGGCGTGGTCCGGGCGTTCCTCGATGGCCTGCTTCCCGAGGGCGAGCTCCGGCGGGCGCTCGCGCGAGACGTCGGAGTCAGGGCGGAGGACACATACGGCTTGATTCGGGCGCTCGGACGCGATTGCGCCGGCGCTCTGGTGGTTCAGCCAGCCCAGGACTCGCCTCCCCCTCCGGCTACCACCATCACCGCCGAGCGCCTGGAGCCGGCCGACCTCGAGGGGCTCGTCGAAGACCTCCGCAGCGCGCCCCTCGGCGCCGGCGGGCGGGTCCGGGTCTCGCTTGCCGGCGTCCAGGAAAAGCTCGTCCTCACCAGAATGCCCGACGGCTCGTGGGGGCGGCCGGTGGACGGGACGCCCTCGACGCACATTCTCAAGCCTGAGATAGCGGCGTACCCACACACCGTGGAGAACGAGGCGCTCTGCATGCGGCTCGCCAAGCACCTTGGGCTCGGGGTGGCCAACGTCGAGACGACCGAGGTCGCCGGTCGCCGGCTGATCGTCATCGAGCGTTACGACCGGGTCGTCGGTGCCGATGGCGCCGTCGAGCGCATCCATCAGGAGGACTTCTGCCAGGCGACCGCCACTCCGCCCGAAGCGAAGTACGAGGAGGATGGCGGCCCGTCGCTGCGTCGCATCGCCGAGGTCCTGCAATCCGCGGGTGCGTCCGGTTCGCTCGAGGAGCTGCTGCAGGCGGTCACGCTTAACGTCGCGGTCGGCAACAGCGACGCGCACGGCAAGAACTTCTCTCTGCTGCACGAGGCTGCTGGCCCCCTCGTGCTGAGTCCGTCGTATGACCTGATGTGCACGCTGCACTACGGGGAAAGCAGGTTGGCGATGTACGTCGACGGCATCCAGCGCACGGACCGTGTGAGCGCGCAGGACATCGTCGCTGAGGCCGTCGGCTGGGGCCTCCCCGACGAGCGCGCCCGGGAGATCGTCGGCGATCTTCTGGATCGAGCCCCTGCGGCGCTCGCCGCAGCATGCGAGGAGACGCACGGGGCTCCGGACGAGCTGGTCTCGACGATCGAACGCCAGCTTGCACGGCTGCGCTCAACCGGCTGAGCGGCCGTCAGCCCGCGGTGAAGGAGTCGCCGCCCCTCAAAGCGTCGCCGTCCCCTCTCTTAACTCGCGTAGCTTGGCGTGGCCGAGCTTTCCGCAGACGGGGCAGTCGGGCTCGGGGACGACCGGCTCGCGCTGGACGGACATCGTGCGCAGGTCGTAGATGTGGCCCATGCCCAGGGTCGAGGGCTGGGCCAGCCCGGTCAGGTAATGGAGGATGTCGAGCCCGACCTGGCCGCCGATCAGGCCGCAGGCGGGCCCCAGGGTCGCCGCCGGCGAGTCCTGGCCGCGCTGCTGCTCCATCGCCACGTCGAAGAGCGGGAAGCTGCGCCGGTAGTCGGCCTCCTGGCACTCGAAGCAGCCGGTGATCCCCGGAACGTAGAAGGGCCCGACCCGGGCAACCGGCGGAAAGTGGCTCATCGCGATGAAGGGAATGCCGGCCGCGAAGCAGGCCGAGTTGATCCAGTGCTCGATGTCGTGGGCCGGCCAGTCGGCGGCGTCGATCACGATGTCGTAGCCGGCGATCGCCTCGGCGACGTCCGCTTCGCTGCCCAGCTTCTGGATCTTCGCTTCGACCCGCATCGAGGTGTTGAAGGCCTCCAGCCGCTCCGCCGCCGCGACCGCCTTGTGGCGGCCGATGTCGGCCTCGGTGTAGAGCACCTGGCGGTTGAGGTTGCTGCGCTCGACCCGGTCGAAGTCGAGCAATAGCATCTCGCCAACCCCGCAGCAGGCTAGGTTGAGCGCCGACCAGCCGCCGAGGCCGCCGACCCCGAGGACCGCGATTCGCGATTCTTCCAAGCGCGACTGGCACTGCGACGGCGACGGACCGCGCGTGATGTCGCTGAAGTAGCGCAGCTGGCGGTCGAAGCGGTCGTAGACCTCGGCCGAGACCAGGTCGTCGTCGCTGGCGTCCTCGACGGCGCCCAGCTCGGTCAGCTGTGCCAGCAGGTCGAAGACCTCCTCCTCGCCGAACTCCTCGATCAGCTCCTGTTTCGTCCGCGTGCCGTCGAAGGAGTTGAGCAATGCCATCCCCTCCGGGTCCGGATTCTCGATGTGGATGTCGGCTCCGGCGCTCGGCCGAAGCAGGTAGAGATCGCCGTTCGGGGCGGTCATCCTCTGAGTGGTGCGCTTTATGCGCGGTCGGTCCATGGGTAGGCCTCCTCTGGTCTCCACCGCTTGAGACCACATGAATGATCAAATTAGTTTCACGTGACGCCGATTCGGCAATGCGTGGAGCCGGCCGTACGCCTCAGTGGATGATTTTTCGAGATAGGCCCTGACATTTGGGCCAGTTCTCCGTTTTATGGGTAGCGGGAGCGTTTCCCGCGGCACTGTTCCCAACATGGAGGAGGGTTCAAATGCCAATCAGGCACCGAAGCATCAAGAAGGTCCGCCGGGACCGGCTAAGGGGATTCATCGACCCCCGGCTGATCGAGGCGATGGGTCACCCCGTGCGCGAACACATCCTCGCCGTGCTCAACGAGCGGGTCGCGAGCCCGACCGAAATCGGCGACGAAATCGGCCTCGACGTCTCGGCCTTCTACAAGCACGTGCAGACGCTCGAGCGGCTCGGCTTCATCGAGTGCGTCGGCAGCCGCCGCTCACGCGGCTTCATCGAGCGCTTCTACAGGGCGAAGGCGACCCTGTACTTCGACGACGAGGCCTGGCGCCGCCTGCCGCCCACGATCAGGGAGGACGTCTGCACGGATTTACTGCAGTCGATTTCCAAGGAAGCGTGCGCCGCTATCGCCGCCGGCAAGCTGGGCAAGGGAAGCGCGGACCACGTGAGCTGGACACCCGGCCTCGTCGACGTGCGCGGGCAGCGGGAAGCGATGGAGATCCTCGAGGACGCGCTCTCGCGCCTGATGGAGGTGCGGCGGGAGAGCTCCACCCGGCTCAGCGAGACCGGCGAGGAGGGCATCCAGATGACCTTCGCGCTGATCGGCTTCGAGGCCGATCGCAGCTCTCCGCCCCCGCGGCGGGAGGGCGACCCGCCTAAGGCCCCGCCAGCTCCCGCGCGCGAGAGAAAACGGCGTCGAGCATCGGCTCGGTGAGGCGGCCGGTGAAGGTGTTCTGCTGGCTGGGGTGGTAGCAGCCGAGCAGGGTCCAGGCTCCAACCGCCGCCTCGGCGCCGTGGCCGAACTTCGGCTTCGGCCGGGGCGCCTCGCCCCCGAGCGCGCCGAGCGCGCGCAGCGAGCCGTCCCAGGCGAAGGCGCCGAGGGCGACGATCGTGCGGCAATTCCCGAGCAGCGCCAGCTCGCGCTCGAGGTACGGCAGGCAGCTGTCGCGCTCCCGCGGCGTCGGGCGGTTGGCCGGCGGCGCGCAGCGGACCACCGCGGTCACGTAGGCGCCGCGCAGTCGCAGGCCGTCGCCGCGGCGCTCCGAATGCGGTTGACTCGCGTAGCCCGCCCGGTGCAGCGCCGCGTAGAGCCACTCGCCGGAGCGGTCGCCGGTGAACATCCGGCCGGTGCGGTTGGCGCCGTGGGCGGCGGGAGCGAGGCCGACGATCGCGAGGCGCGCGTCGGGGTCGCCGAAGCCGTCGAGCGGCCTCGCCCAGTAGTCCTGGCCCCGGTAGCGCCGGGGCGGGTCGGCGGCGCGCTCCTCGCGCCACTCGACCAGGCGCGGGCAGTGGCGGCAGGAGTGGATCTCGGCGGCGAGTGAGGCGAGCTCGGGGCTGGGCTGAAGGTCGTCGGCGGGAGAGGGCACTGCGGGAACTCAAGCACGGGACGGGACAAAACGAAGGGGCCCGACTCGCCGTGCGCCGAATCGAAACCCCCTCTCCCTGTTTAACGGTTCTTCGTTGTTGACAGCAAAGGGACAACGCTGTCAGCTTTCACAATCTTCACCCCGCTCACCCCCTTCGCAATGTCAGCTCTTGCGTTTGGGGGACGCGACCTTTAGCGGCGCTTTAGACCTCTCCATTGCTGGAATTTGTTCCAGCAATCAGTCTCAACGATGCAAAATCCCAGGTCTGGTTTGCCAAATTGCCTTTGCGTCTAATACGATGGAGTGCTACTAGGAGCCGCAAACGAACCTAAGGAGTCGCTTTGTCAGCACAGGCCAAGACCAAGTCAGCGAAGAAGACCAAGAACACCGGGGTCGACCAGAACCTGGTCAAGGCTCTGGCGCACCCGCTTCGGGTCGAAATCCTCACGATCCTCAACGAGCGGATGGCCAGCCCCAACGAACTCTCCAAGCAGCTCGACGAGGGCCTCAGCCAGGTCAGCTACCACGTCAAAGTCCTCAAGGACTTCAAGTGCATCGAGATGGTCAAGACCGAGCCGCGCCGCGGCGCCGTCGAGCACTACTACCGTGCGACGTCGAGGGCATACCTGACGGACCGAGACTGGCAGACCCTGCCCGACTCGGTGAAGCCGGGCGTTAGCGCTTCGTCAATCCGAATGATCAATGACGAAGTCTTCAATGCTCTCTCTACCGGGACCTTCGACGCCCGCGACGATCGGCACGTCAGCTGGACTCCCGGCGTCGTCGACCAGCAGGGCTGGGAAGAATCCGTAGAGCTCGTCAACGACACGCTCGCGAAGATCATCAAGATCCATGCCGGCAGCGCCAAGCGTCTCGCCAAATCCGGTGAGGAGGGCATTAGTGCGTTGGCCGTTCTAATGAACTTCGAGACGCCATCGGGTGAGGCCAAAAAGGCCCAGGCGAAGGGCAAGGCCAAAGCCAAAGCCAAAGGCAAGGCCAAGGCCAAGAAGGCTTAGCGACCCCGACCACAGCCAGGACATAGCCTTCCGCCCGCATGGGCACGAAGGCACTTGGCAGTGGCGCTAAAGAGCGGCGGCGCGGCAAAGGCCGCACCGCCGCTCGTTTTTTTCTCCTCGCCCTTCTTTTCGCTCTGACCGTGGCCGGATGCGGGGGCTCCGACTCCGGCTCGGGCTCGAGCCTCGAGGCCGAAAAGGCCGCCGACGCGGACCGGCTCAACTCGCTGCTCGCGCGCGAGCTGACCCTGGTGCGCGCCTACGGGCCGGCATTGCGCCTGACGCGGGGCGGGACCCTCGACCTCGTCGCCCGCCTGCGCGGTCAGGACCAGGCGCACGCCGACGCGATCGTCAAGGCGATCCGTGGCGTCGGCGGCGAGATGGAAGCCGAGGCCGCGCCGCCGGAAGTCGACACTCCGCCCACGAACCGTGCCGAAGCCCTCTATCTCGTCTACGGGGCCGAGAACGCGACGCTCTCCGAGGACTTCCACATCGTCCCCGATATGGAGACCGGCGGCGCCCGCGGCCTCGCGGCGGCGCTCGCGGCGAACCACGCCCAGCACCTCGTCCTCCTGCGGCGGGCGCTCGGAGCGCCCGCGGGAGATCTGATCCCGGGCGCCTTCGAGACCGGTGAGACGCCGCCGCCGGGCGAGGGACGATGATGCGCCGGTGACCGCGCCGCTCTATGCGATCGGGCGCTTCTGCTCGCGTCACCACTGGCCGACGATCGCCGCCTGGCTCGTCCTCGCCGTCGGCCTCGTCCTCGCCGGTCAGGTCGGCGAGAGCAAGACCAACGACAACCTGACTCTGCCCGGCACCGGCTCGACCGAGGCGACCGAACTGCTCGAAGACGACCTGCCCGAACAGGCCTACGGAAGCAACCCCCTGGTCCTGCAGGCGAAGGGCGGCGCCTCGCTCACCGCTCCCGAATACAGCGCCGCCGTCGGCGCCACGGTGAAGCGGCTGAAGGCGCTGCACGACGTCAACTCGGCCGTCGACCCGCTCAGCCCGCAGGGCGCTCCCTATCTCAGTGCCGACCATTCGCTCGCCTACGTCCCTGTAATCCTCAGCGTCGGGCCGGGGGAACTGACCGAAGCGCAGGCGCAGGCCGTGCTCGACGCGGGCGAGCCGGCGGAAGCCGCCGGGCTGAAGGTCTCTGTCGGCGGCTACCTCGGCCAGCAGCTCTCCAAGCCCGACACGGGGGCGAGCGACGCGATCGGCATCGCGGCGGCGATCGTCATCCTGCTCTTCGCCTTCGGCACCGCGACCGCGATGGTGCTGCCGATCTCCTCCGCGATCCTCGGCCTCGCCTGCTCGCTCTCGATCATCCGCATGCTCGAGCACCTCGTGCAGGTGCCGAGCGTCGCCTCGACGCTGGCGACGATGATCGGACTCGGCGTCGGCATCGACTACGCGCTCTTCATCGTCACCCGGCACAAGCTGCAGCTGGCCGACGGGATGGAGCTGCGCGAGTCGGTGGCGCGGGCGACCGCGACGGCCGGCGGGGCCGTCGTCTTCGCCGGCTTCACGGTCGTGATCGCGCTCTGCTCGCTCGCCTTCGCCGGCATCCCGCTGGTCACCACGCTCGGCTTCACTGCCGCGATCGCCGTCGTCATCGCCGTCGCCGCCGCGACCACGCTGCTGCCGGCGATGCTGGGGGCGCTCGGTCCGCGCATCTACTCGCTGCGCGTTCCCTTCAGCAAGGCCGGCGGCGACGACGCCGAGCCGCATGGCTGGCGCCGCTGGGCACGGGGCGTCGCCTCGCGGCCCTGGCGCTCGGCGCTCGTCGCCTTCGCGGTCCTGATCGTGCTGGCGCTGCCGGTCCTGCAGCTCGAACTCGGCCAGAACGACGTCGGCGCCCTGCCCAAGTCGACCACCGCGCGCCAGGCCTACGACGGGCTCTCGGAGGGCTTTGGGCCCGGCTACAACGGGCCGCTGCTGGTCGCCGCCGAATTCGAGAGCGCGGCGGAAGGAAAGAAGGTGATGCCCGGCTTCGCCAAGGCGGTCGGCGCCGCCGCCGACGTCGCAGCGGTCTCGCCGCCGACATTCGACAAGTCGGGGACGGCCGCCGTCTTCACCGTGATCTCCAAATCGGCCCCCTGGGCCGACGAGACGGTCAACCTGGTCGAAGGGCTGCGCGAGACGACGATCCCGCGCGGGCTCGCCGGGACCCACGCCGCCGCCTACGTCGGTGGCCAGACCGCCGGCTACATCGACCTCGCGACGCAGATCAGCGACAAGCTGCCGCTGATGATCGCGATCGTCGTCGGGCTCAGCTTCGTCGTCCTGCTGCTCGCCTTCCGCTCGCTGCTGGTCCCGGTCAAGGCGGCGGCGATGAACCTGCTCTCGGTCGCGGCCGCCTACGGCGTCGTCACCGCCGTCTTCCAGCTCGGCTGGGGCTCATCGTTGATCGGGTTGGAGCACTCGATCCCGATCGTCAGCTTCGTGCCGCTGCTGATGTTCGCGATCCTCTTCGGCCTCTCGATGGACTACGAGGTCTTCCTGCTGACGCAGATGCGCGAGCACTACGGCGAAGACGAAGACGAGAAGCGGGCGGTGATCGAGGGCCTCGCCAACACCGGCCGCGTGATCACCTCTGCAGCCGCGATCATGGTCTGCGTCTTCACCAGCTTCGTCCTCAACGGCAACCCGGTGGTGAAGGAGTTCGGCGTCGGCCTCGCGGTGGCGATCGCGATCGACTCGACCCTGGTCCGCTGCCTGTTGGTGCCGGCGATCATGGTCCTGCTCGGCAGGCAGGCCTGGTGGCTGCCGCGCTGGATGGACCGCTGGGTGCCCCACATCAGCATCGAGGGCGAGCGGTTCTTCGCCGAGCGCGACGCGGCGGGATGATGAGGGCTAGGTGTTCCCGCTCAACCTGCCCAACGCGCTGACCCTTCTGCGCATCCTCGCGGTGCCGGTCGTGGTCGTCGCCCTGCTGGGCGAGACGCCGAACGGCGACACCCTGGCGGCGGCGGTCTTCGCCCTCGCCGCCGCGACCGACGGGCTCGACGGCTACTTCGCCCGCTCGCGCGGGTCGATCACGACCTTCGGCAAGCTGATGGACCCGATCGCCGACAAGCTGCTGATCGCCGCCGCGCTCGTCTCGCTGGTCTCGCTCGACCGCCTCGAAGCGTGGGTCGCGATGGTGATCATCGCCCGCGAGTTCGCGGTGACCGTGATGCGCGTCTTCGCCGCCGAGCGTGGGGTCGTGATCTCCGCCAGCTGGCTTGGCAAGGCGAAGACGGTTCTGCAGATCGCCGCCGTCTTTGCCCTGATCGCGGCCAACCCGGCGCCGGTCTGGGTCGACGTTCTCGTCTACCTCGCGGTTGCCGCCACCCTGCTCAGCGGCGCCGATTATTTCTTCGGCCTCCGCCGCCGCCTCGACGAGGAGCGCCGCTCCCGCTCCCGTCACCTTTCCGCCCGCAAGTCCTGACGGCGTCCCGCGCGCAAGTCCTGACGGCGTCCCGCGCGCAAATCTTGACACTGTGCGCACCACACGTGCGCCTGCGCCTGCGACGGTCGCGGCATGCCGCCGCCAAACCCGCCCCACTCGCCCCGGTCGCAACGCTTTTTCGATGGATCGCAGAGAAAAAGCGTTGCGACCACCGATGCGGCCACTCTTGCCATACGTGAGATCGCTGAGCGCCAGCACGGAGTCGTGGCTCGTCGCCAGCTGATCGAGGCCGGCCTGGGCTCGGGCCTGATCCAGGATCGGGTCAGGAGCGGGCACCTGGTGCCGTTGCACCAAGGCGTGTTCGCGTTGGGACACCGGCGCATCGGCGCTCGAGGCGAGGCGATGGCCGCGGTCCTGGCCTGCGGCCCCAGCGCGGTTCTGTCGCACGCGAGCGCCGCGCACCACTGGGGCGTGCGGGGCTTCCGCGGGCGGATCGAGGTGACCCGTACCTCGGGACACCGTAAGCCGCACGGCGTCTGGCTGCATCAACCACGCGTGCTGCCCTCCCAGGACACGACGATGCACGCGGGCATCCCGGTGACCTCCTTGGAGCGGACCGTGCGCGATATGGCGGCGCGCCTCGACGAGCGCCAGCTTGAGCGCATGGTGGTCGAGGCCGACAGGAGCGGCAACCTGAGTTGGGCTGCGTTGCACGAGATCCTCGATCGCCCGGGCGGGTGGAAGGGGGCGCGGCGAGCCCGGCGCGTAGCCCGGCAGGTGGACCCGCGCGCGGCCGAGACCCGCTCGCCGACCGAGGTCGACTTCCTCGCGCTGTGCCGCGAGGCCGGCCTGCCGCTTCCGCAGGTGAACGTCCTCCTCGTCGGCAAATGGGTCGACTTCCACTGGCCCGCGCGACGCCTCGTGGTCGAGACCGACAGCTACACCTTCCATGGCGACCGTCCCGCCTTCGAGCGCGATCACGAGTCCACGATCGAGCTGAGCCTCGCCGGCTACCGGGTCCTGCGCACGACCCACACGATCCTGCAGCGCGACCCGGGCCCCTTCATGCGGCTCGTGCGCGAAGAACTACTCGGTCCGCAGAAAGCTCCCCGGTCGTAACGCCTTTCTCCCCGGTCGCAACGCTTTTTCTATGCAATCCATCGAAAAAGCGTTGCGACCAAGCCGGGGGAGGGGGGATCGGCGGGCGGCAGGCGCAGGCTCAGGCGCTCGCGGGGGACTCGAGCCACTCGCGCATCGTCGTGTGGCGCGCCTGATGCACGCCCGAGGCGAGCTCCTCGCGCAGCTCGGCGAGCGTTCCGTAGCGCTCGGCGACGACGTTGTGGCGATGGATCGTCTCCAGGTTCTCCTGACGGGCCATGACGAACGCCTCGCCCGGCAGGCCAGGGAAGCCCTCGACGACTGCGCGGATCATCTCGCGCACGCAGTCCTCGACGAAGCGGGGATTTTCATGCGCTTTCGCGACGACGGCAAGCTCGTCGGGCCGCTTCATCAGCTCGTAGATCTCCGAGCTCATCGACCCCTCGACCAGCCGCAGCAGCGCCGGAGCGTCGACCCACGCCTCACCCCCCTCGGGGCAGCCGACGTAGAGCGTGCCGATTCCGCGCTGGTTGTGGGTGGCGACCGGCACGGCCTCGATCGCCCGCTCGACCTGCTCGGCGTCGAAGCCGGCCTCGGCGAGCCGCTCGCGCCCCAGCTCGGCGACCATCTCCTGCGCGCACGGGCAGGCGGTCATCCCCTGCGCCTGGACGCCGGTCAGCGTCCGGGTGCCGCGCTCGGAGGCGACCGCGGTGCCGAAGAGGCGGTAGATCTCCTGCGTGGAGTGACCGCTGGCCGGCGTGCTCACCGTCTTCGGGTAGCGCGCGTCGACCGAGACCTCGGCTCGCCGTCCGCCCTGACGCTCGCGCACGCGCTGGGCGATGTGCGCGGCCAGCACCTCGGCCCTGAACGCCTCGCCCAGCACCACGTCGTCGATCGCCTCGCCGACGATCTCCTCGAAGCGGGACATGTGGACGCCCGCCTGGCGAGGCTCGAGGTCGACGAAGCACTCGAAGTCCGCGTGGAAGAGGTTCTCGGCCCCGTCCGCGTTCACCCGGATCACCTTCTCGACCCCGGTGACGCCGACGCGGGAGAGGCTCACCTGCGTCGCCGGCACCGACGCCTGCACGTCGGGCGCGCTGCTCGGGGCTGTCGAGGTCGTCGGGCTGGCCACGGCTTATGAAGGGTAAGCAACCGCGCCCTCGGCCGGCCCGCGACCGGTCCGAGCCGATCTGATTCATCTGCCTATACTTCGCCTCGGCCGGAGCGTTGGGGTCGGCCCCCCGGTCAGGGGAGAGGTTGCACCGGAGGCAGTGAGATCGAACCGTTGGAGACGGTCCCCCAGGGGCTGGATCAGGATTCGGAGGAGCGGCCGTTCGCGGAGCCGGAGGAGCTGCGCGGGCTGATCGCGCTGGGGCGCGAGCGCGGCTACCTGACCTTCGAGCAGATCACCACCACGCTCGCCGAGGTGGAGGTGACCAAGGAGCAGATCTCAGGACTGCACGCGCACCTGCTCGAGCAGGGCGTCGAAGTCCTCGCCGAGGAGGGCGTCGACGCCTTCAAGGAAGCCCGCGCCGAGACCCCCAGCGGCCAGGAGCGAAAGCCCGACCTCGACCTCACCGTCGAGCCGAGCCTCGACTCGCTGCGCCTCTACCTGCGCGCGATCGGGCAGGTCGACCTGCTCACCGCTGCGCAGGAGGTGGAGCTGGCGAAGCGGATCGAGCGCGGCGACATGCTCGCCAAGCGCCAGATGGTGGAGGCCAACCTGCGCCTCGTCGTCTCGATCGCGAAAGGCTATCTGGGGCGCGGCCTCGGTTTCCTCGACCTGATCCAGGAGGGCTCGCTGGGCTTGATCCGCGCCGTGGAGAAGTTCGACTACCGCCGCGGCTACAAGTTCTCGACCTACGCGACCTGGTGGATCCGCCAGGCGGTGACGCGGGCGATC